>OHAT01001745.1_pt1 | contig 18051 bp, 10 predicted proteins | sample 1577141 | NCBI WGS metagenome assembly OHAT01 (sample SAMEA3541578, study PRJEB24748) | human gut metagenome | biome: human gut; feature: human-associated habitat; material: faeces | place: China | collected 2012 | reverse complement strand
TGCTTGCGGCAGTGAAGCCGCAGGGGATGCCTGCGCAGGCGGATAAAACAGGAGATTTGGATCTGCTTTCCGCCTTGGAGGAATATACCGGACAGCCGCTTGGGCTTCTGCATCGCTTAGACAGACCTGTCGGTGGCGTAATGCTGTTTGCGAAGGAGAAAAGGACAGAAGCCTTTCTTGCGAAGGAAATACAGGCGCATCGGCTGAAAAAAGCCTATCTGACGGTGCTTTGCGGCAGATTGCCTGCGGCGGAGGGAGGATTAGAGGATTATCTTCTGAAAAACGCACGCACGAACCTTTCCGAAGTGGTTTCCAAGGAGAGAAAGGGCGCAAAGCGTGCCGCTCTGCGGTATCGGCGGCTTGCGGAGAGAGAAACGGAGCAGGGCGTGCTGACCTTGGCGGAAATCGAGCTGGAAACAGGCAGGCATCACCAGATTCGCGTCCAGACTTCTCATGCAGGCGTGCCCATCTGGGGGGATAAAAAATATAACAAAGGACTTCCAAAGCGCGGCAAAACGGAGATTGCGCTCTGGTCTTACCGCTTGGAGGGCATCCATCCCGATACGAAACAGCCGTTTTCCTTTACCGCCAAGCCCGAAGGGGAGCCGTTTTCACTTTTTTCGGAAGAATTAACGGAATTGTAAGAAGTATCCTTTGCAATTTCCAGTAAGTTGGTATATAATATGGGAATATCAGAAGAAACCTACGGAGAAGAACCTGTATCGGTTCTTTTCTTTCCGGAATAAATTAGCAATCACAATCATTGATGGCTAACAAATTAAACCAAGGAAGGTGAATAGGATGCAGGAGAAATATACAAAAAAGGCCTTTGATGTGCTGCAAAGGGCAAAGGAGGCCGCAGCAAAGCTTGGCAATGAATATATCGGCACAGAGCATATTCTGCTTGGGCTGACATTGGTGCAGCAGAGCGTTGCCGCAAAGGCGTTGGAGGGGCAGAATGTGACCTACCATCAGGTGATGGAGCGCATTTGCGAAATGCAGGGGGAAAAGCAGAAATTTTATCTCCCCTTGGATATGACACCGCGCGCAAAGCGTGTGGTGGAGCGCAGCAAGCAGGAGGCGGTGCGTCTGGGGGCAAATTATGTCGGGACAGAGCATATTCTGCTGGCACTTCTGCGTGAACCGGATACGCTTGCCATCACGCTTTTGGAGGATTTGGGCGTAGATATTCAAACACTGTATGAGGATATCATGCTGCTTCTGGGTGAAAGCGAGGCGCAGCCTGCCGGTGTGCAGGGGATGCACGAACGCCCGAAGGAGGAAATTTCCGAGACGGAAACACTGGATAAATTCAGCCGAGATATGACGGCACTGGCAAAGCAGGGAAAATTCGACCCGATTGTCGGCAGAGAGCAGGAAATTGAGCGTATCATTCGGATTCTGAGCCGCAGAACGAAGAATAACCCCTGCCTGATGGGTGACCCCGGTGTCGGGAAAACGGCGATTGTGGAGGGCCTGGCGCAGAAAATCAGTGATGGCAATGTGCCTGATACCCTGCGGCATAAGCGGATTCTTTCTCTGGATTTGTCCGCCATGGTCGCAGGCTCGAAATATCGTGGGGAATTTGAGGAACGCATGAAAAAGGCACTGGAGGATGTAAAGGCGGCAGGCAATATCATTCTTTTCATTGATGAAATCCATACCGTCATCGGCGCAGGTGCTGCAGAGGGCGCGATTGATGCCTCGAATATTCTTAAGCCTGCTCTGGCAAGAGGGGAAATTCAGCTGATTGGCGCAACCACTCTTGAGGAATACCGCAAGCATATTGAAAAGGATGCCGCCTTTGAGCGGCGGTTTCAGCCTGTGCGCGTGGAGGAGCCGACAGAAGCGGTTGCCGTGCAAATGCTGACAGCACTGAAGGACCCCTATGAAATGCACCATAGGGTACGCATTTCGGATGAAGCAATCGCGGCGGCGGTTAGGCTTTCCGCACGCTATGTAACGGAGCGATTCCTGCCGGATAAGGCAATCGACCTGATTGACGAAGCAGCCTCCTGCCTGCGTCTTTCCGCGTATACTGCGCCCACCTCCATCAAGGAGCTGGAGGCAAGAATTGCAGAGCTGGAACAGGAAAAGGAGACTGCCATTAAGACAGAGGAATTTGAACAGGCGGCGGAAATCAAAAAGCTGCAGGATGGTCTGCGTACCAGTCTGAAGGCGGCAAAGCGCGCATGGGAATCCACGCATGACAGCGGCGAAATTGTGGTGACGGCAGATAATGTCGCAGAAATCGTTTCCCGTTGGACGGGAATCCCCGTGCAGAGCATGCAGGAGGAGGAAAGTCAGCGTCTGCTCCATCTGGAGGAAGTTCTGCACAAAAGAGTCATCGGGCAGGACGAAGCAGTGAAGGCACTGGCAAAGGCTGTCCGCCGTGGGCGTGTCGGCTTGAAGGACCCCAACAGACCCATCGGTTCCTTCCTGTTCCTCGGCCCTACGGGTGTCGGCAAGACGGAGCTTTCCAAGGCATTGGCGGAGGCGCTTTTCGGGGACGAAAATGCCATGGTGCGGATTGATATGTCCGAATATATGGAAAAGCACAGCGTTTCCAGAATGGTTGGTTCTCCTCCGGGCTATGTCGGCTATGAGGAGGGCGGTCAGCTGAGCGAAAAGGTGCGCCGCAATCCTTATTCTGTTGTGCTGTTTGATGAAATCGAAAAGGCATCCCCTGAGGTATTCAATATTCTTTTGCAGGTTTTGGACGATGGACACATTACGGACGGGCAGGGCAGAAAGGTGGACTTCAAGAATACGGTTATCATCATGACCTCGAACGCAGGCGCGCGCAGCATTGCCGCCCCCAAGCGTCTGGGCTTTACGAGCGTGGAAACGCCCGAGCAGAGCTATGAAATGATGAAAAAGGGCGTGATGGATGAAATCAAGAACATCTTCAAGCCCGAATTTCTGAACCGTATTGATGATATTATCGTGTTCCATCCGCTGGAAAAGGAGGAAATCACGAGAATTGTGCGGCTTCTGACGGATGTGATGGCAAAGCGCGTAAAGGAAAATATGAATATTACGGTTTCCTTTACCAAAAAAGCAATCGAAAAAATTGCCGAGGAGGGCTATGATAAGGCGTATGGCGCAAGACCGCTGCGCCGAGCCATCCAGTCTAAGATTGAGGATGCCTTCGCGGAGGAATATCTTCTGGGCAATATCAAAGCGGGGGATAAGGTTTCCGTTGGTCTGAAAACGAATGGATTCAGCTTCCGCGTTGTGAAATAATACAGGATTTTATGCAAAAGATTTCAAAAAATTAGCTATACCTGCAATCTATTTTGTGTTATAATCATAACCGTAGTTTTATCCGCTGACAGTGGAGCACAAACAAAGGTTCAAACGTCGGGAATCTCTTTTTTTCGGGTTTCTCGGGCGAGGCACAATAGAGAAGCGAGTGGAGGTACTGAAAATGGCAGTAATCGAAGAATTGATTAGACAGGAAGACAATGGCACAATCAGTTTCGGCAATCATCTGATGGACGAAAAGAAGAAAGTCCTTGATTTTGAAGTGAGTGGTGACTTATATAAAATCAAAACCTTTAAGGAAATCACAAAGCTGGAAAAGAACGGTAAAATGCTGCTGGAAACAGTTCCCGGCGCAACCGTACATAATTTCACCGTAAACGAAAGAGGCGCAGAATTTACTGTTGAGGGGCTGGAGGATACACAGATTACCATGGAGCTGGAGCCCGATACAGAATATAAGATTTTGATTGACGATGTGAATGTCGGCAAGATGAAAACAAATCTGGCAGGCAAGGTAACCTTCAGCGTAGAGCTGGGTAAGGATACCCCTTCTGTTGCAATCGAAAAAATCGGCTGATAAAAAACAAAAAGGGACTGTAATCCGGTAGGTTGGATTGCAGTCCTTTTATTATAGAAAAGATACGATTGAGGGAATGCTATGAAAATCAAAACAGTCTATCAATGTACAAGCTGCGGATATCAAAGCCCGAAATGGGCAGGCAAATGCCCCGATTGCGGCGAATGGAATACCCTTGCGGAAACGGCGCAGGTCAAGGGTAGCGCAAAGGCGGCGAAGGCAGCGCCGAAGCAGCCGGTTTCCCGCCTTTCGGAGGTGGAAACGGGCAGTGACCAACGCCTGCTGACAGGCATTGCGGAATTTGACCGCGTGATGGGCGGCGGCATTGTGCGCGATTCCGTCACCATCATCACCTCGCCCCCTGGCGGCGGCAAATCCACCCTGAGCCTGATGGCGGCATCTGCGCTGGCAAAGCAGGGCTTTCGGGTGCTTTATGCATCGGGGGAGGAGAGTGACAGTCAGATTAAAAACCGTGCAGACCGTATTCTGGACACCATTGCGGAAAATATCTGGATTGTGGCGGACACCTCTATGGACAACGTATTGGACGCGATTCGGGAAATTGACCCCGATCTGATTATTCTGGACAGCATCCAGACCTTTTCTCTGGCGGAATTTTTGCCCTCGCGCGCAGGCAACCCGACGCAGACCATGGAATGTGCGTCTGCTCTGGTGGCGCAGGCAAAAAATAAAAGCCGTCCCAGAGCGGTGCTGATGATAGGGCAGATGAATAAAAGCGATGAAATCGCAGGTCTGCGTGCCTTGGAGCATCTGGTGGATGCGGTGCTTGTGCTGGAGGGCGAGGGTGCGGATGAGCTGCGGTGTCTGGTTGCAACGAAAAACCGCTTCGGCAGTACGGGCGAAATGGGCTTTTTCACTATGACAGAGGCAGGGCTTGCGTCCATCGAAAACCCCTCGGCTTATTTTGTAACGAAACGGGAGAGGGGCGATTCTGTTTCCGGCAGTGCGATTGCGGTTTTGAAGGAGGGCTCTCGTCCTGTCATTGCGGAAATCGAAAGTCTGGTTTCCCCTTCCTTCACGCCGTATCCCTCGCGCATCAGCGAAACCATGAAAAAGGATACCATGAATACGCTGATTTCCATTCTGGAGCAGAGGGGCGGCATTAAGCTCTATGATAAAAATGTTGTCATCAAGACCACAGGCGGTCTGTATCTGAAGGAGCAGGCGGCAAATCTTGCCGTGCTGATGAGCATTGCTTCTTCCGTTTATGACAAGTCGATTCCCTCGGATTGGGCATTTCTTGCCGATGTCGGGCTGACGGGCGAATTGAAGCGTGTTCCTTCCATGGAAAGCCGCATCAAGGAGCTGGACCGCATGGGCTTCAAGCAGGTTTTCATTCCCGCAGGCGGCATGCGGGAGCTGCATTTGGAGAATATCCGTGTGGTGGAAGCAAAATTTTTGTCACAACTTCTGAATCATGTCTTTGGGAAAAAAGGAAATGGATAAAGAATACAGTTTTTTGTCCACAATATAAAGACATAAGTATTTCTTATAGGTATTCGGCACAATTTATGGTTTACGAATAGAAATTCCTGTATTATAATAGGGAGAAACTATGTTTTTCTAAGACAAGTTAAAAATGCTTTGGCATCCAAAGCAATCTATACAAAAACCGAAAAAGGAGGTATCCCCCATGCAGAACGTAGAAATTAGAAAATTTAAAAAGGTTCTGGTTGCAAACCGTGGCGAAATTGCCATTCGTGTGTATCGTGCGCTGAATGAATTGGGCATTCAGACAGTAGGTATTTTCTCAAAGGAGGATAAATATGCGCTGTTCCGCACAAAAACGGACGAGGCTTATATGCTGAACCCCGAAAAAGGTCCTCTGGACGCATATCTGGATATCAATAACATCATCAAAATTGCGAAAGCAAAAGGTGTAGATGCGATCCATCCCGGATATGGGTTCCTTTCCGAAAATCCCGAATTTGTTGAGGCATGCGAAAAAGAGGGGATTGCTTTTATCGGCCCCAATGTAGATGTCATGTATAAAATGGGGGATAAGATTTCTTCCAAGAAAATGGCAATCGAATGTAATGTTCCCATCATCCCCGGTGTTGACCATGCAGTCAGAAGTCTGGATGAGGTAATGGAGGTTGCCCGGAAGGTCGGCTATCCCGTTATGCTGAAGGCATCCAACGGCGGCGGCGGTCGCGGTATGCGTATTGTAAATTCCGCAGAGGAAATGCCCAAGGAATTTGAAGAAGCAAGAAACGAAGCAAAGAAGGCCTTTGGTGATGATAAAATTTTCGTAGAAAAATATCTGCGTGACCCCAAGCATATCGAAGTACAGGTGCTTGGCGATAAATACGGCAATGTGGTGCATCTGTTTGACCGTGACTGTTCCGTACAGAGAAGACACCAGAAGGTAATCGAATTTGCGCCTGCCTTTACCGTAAGCCAGCCTGTCAGAGAAAAAATTCTGGCGGATGCAGTGCGTCTGTCCAAGCATGTAGGCTATAAGAACGCCGGCACACTGGAATTTCTGGTGGATGCCGATGAAAACTACTACTTCATCGAAATGAACCCTCGTATTCAGGTAGAGCATACCGTTTCCGAGGAGGTAACCGGCATTGATATCGTACAGGCACAGATTCTGATTGAGGAGGGCTATCCTCTGAGTGCGCCCGAAATCGGCATTTCCTCTCAGGAGGATGTACACTGCAACGGCTATTCCGTGCAGCTGCGTATCACAACGGAAGACCCTGCAAACAATTTCATGCCCGATACAGGCAAGATTAACGTATATCGTTCCCCTGCCGGCAACGGTATCCGTCTGGATGGCGGCACAGCCCACACAGGCGCAGAGGTTACTCCTTATTATGACAGCCTGCTGGTTAAGATTATCGCACATGACAGAACCTTTAAGGGCGTGACCAATAAGGCAATTCGTGCGATTAAGGAAACCCGTATCCGCGGCGTAAAAACAAATATTCCTTTCCTCATCAATGTTTTGCAGAGCGAAACATGGAGTGAAGGGAAATGTACGACAACCTTTATCGAAAAAACACCTGAGCTGTTCCGCTTCATTCCCGGAAAGGACAGAGCAAGCAAGATTGCGGAATTCATCGGCAACCAGATTGTCAATGAATCCAAGGGACAGAAGCCGCAGTTTGACCCCATCGTTGTGCCTTCCTTCGGCAAGACCGAAAATGGCAAAACCATTGAGGTTCCCGGTGCAAGGGATACCTTCCTCAAGATGGGCGCAAAGGCATATACACAGTCCCTTTTGAAGGAAAAACGCCTGCTGGTAACAGATACCTCCATGCGTGACGCGCATCAGTCCCTGATGGCAACCAGACTGCGTACCAATGACCTGATGGCAGCTGCACCCGCAACAAATATGGCAATGGCAAATGCCTTCTCCGTAGAAGCATGGGGCGGCGCAACCTTTGACGTTGCGTATCGTTTCCTCAAGGAATCCCCTTGGGTGCGTCTGCAGCAGCTGAGAGCGGCAATGCCCAACACACTGATTCAGATGCTCCTGCGTGCATCCAACGCAGTCGGCTATGCAAACTACCCCGATAACGTGGTGCAGAAATTCATTGAGGTTTCCGCAGAACGCGGCATTGATGTGTTCCGTATTTTCGATTCCCTCAACTGGGTGGAAAATATGAAGATGCCCATCGAGGTCGCGCTGAATACAGGCAAAATCGTAGAAGGCTCCATCTGCTACACAGGGGATATCTTAGACCCTAACGAAACAAAATATACACTGGATTACTATATCAGAAAAGCAAAAGAACTGGAGGCTATGGGCTGTCACATCTTCGCAATCAAGGATATGGCAGGTCTTTTGAAGCCCTATGCGGCGAAGGAGCTGTTCAGCACACTGAAAAAAGAGCTTCACATTCCTCTGCACCTGCATACACACGATACCACAGGCAACGGTGTCAGCACCGTTCTGATGGCGGCAGAGGCAGGCGTGGATATTGTTGACCTTGCAATTCAGTCCATGTCCTCTCTGACCTCTCAGCCCTCCATGAACGCTGTTGTGGAAGCGCTGAAGGGCACAGAAAGAGATACCGGTCTGAATACCGAACAGCTGATTGAGCTGAGCCATTATTATCAGGGCGTGCGTCAGATTTTCACAGGCTTTGAAAGTGAAATGAAGACACCCAATACGGAAATCTATAAATACGAAATCCCCGGCGGTCAGTATTCCAACCTGCTGGCACAGGTTAAGGCAATGGGCTCCGCCGACCAGTTCGAGGAAATCAAGCACCTGTATAAGGATGCGAATGACCTTCTGGGCAACATCGTTAAGGTAACACCCTCCTCCAAGGTTGTTGGCGATATGGCAATCTTCATGTCTAAAAACGGACTGACAAAGGATAACATCATGACAGAAGGGGCGGAGGTTTCCTATCCCGATTCCGTTGTGGATTACTTCCTTGGCAATATCGGTCAGCCTGAGGGCGGCTTCCCTGCGGATTTGCAGAAAATCGTGCTGAAGGGGCAGAAGCCCATCGAGGGCAGAGCAGGCGCACTGCTTCCTCCTGCGGATTGGGAAGCTATCGAAAAGCATCTGCATGAAGCACATGCCCTGAAGAAGGTGAACCCCAGAAATGTGCTTTCCTATGCACTGTATCCTAAGGTATATGATGACTATGTAAACCATGAGGAGGTTTATACAGACGTATCCAAGCTGAGCAGTGATGTATTCTTCTTCGGTCTGGCGAAGGGCGAAGAAACCTCTATCGAAATCGGCGAAGGTAAGGATATTCTGATTAAATATATCGATATGACAGAGCCCAATACAGAGGGTATCCGCACACTGACCTTTGAAATCAACGGCGTAATGCGTGAAATTAAGGTTCTGGATAAGCACCTTGAGGTAAAGAGCGACGGTAAGCTGAAGGCAGATAAAAATAATCCCTTCCACCTTGGCTCCTCCATCCCTGGCACCGTTTCCAAGATTCTGGTGAAGGAGGGCGAGGAGGTTAAGAAGAACCAGCCTCTGCTGACGGTTGAAGCAATGAAGATGGAAACCTCCATTGTTGCAAATCAGGACGGCGTGATTGATAAGATTTATGTAAAAGAGGGCGAACAGGTAAATCAGGGCGATTTGCTGGTTTCCTTCGTACAGGAGGGCTGATATTTTTCAGTCGGTATAAAAATAACGAAGCTAAGGCACAATCCTTTATGGGTTGTGCCTTTTTCATGGGCTGATTTTTTATAGAAAAAAATTGTTCCGAGAAAAAAAGTATGCTATGATAAATTTGTGATTTGACGAACCCTGATGAAGAAGAAAGGATGTAGCAGATGAATTGGAAAGACCGTTTTTCCGGCAGGCTTCTGTCTGCGGATGAGGCTGTGCGGCAGATTCGCTCTGGCGAAACCATCTCTATCGCGCACGTTGGCTCCGAGCCGTATGCGCTGGTGGATGCACTGGCACGCAATGCGGATGCCCTTACAGATGTGGATATGCACTTCATGCTTTCCCTCAGAAAGGAGGAGCCGCATATCGCGAAGGGGATGGAAAAGCATCTGCGCTTTTTCGGCTATTTTCTGGGCGGCAGTACAAGAGGGGCAGTTGCGGAGAGCAGAGCGGAATATCTGCCTTGCTTTTTCCATCTTTATCCCCGCATGCTCAGAGAACGTGGCGGCGTGGATGTGCTTCTGATTTCCGTTTCCGAGCCGGATGCGCATGGCTATTGCTCCATGGGGCCGGGGATTGACCATCTGCCTGCCTTTCGGGATTCCGCAAAGCTTGTAATTGCGCAGATGAACCGCAATCTACCGCGCGTGATGGGGGATTCCTTCATTCATTTGAGAGATATTGATATCATCGTAGAGGAGGACAGACCCATGCCGACCCTCGCACCGCCGACAATTACGGAGGTTGAGCAGAAAATAGGGGAATACTGTGCCTCTCTCGTGCAGGATGGGGATACGATTCAGCTTGGCATTGGCGGCATTCCCGATGCCGTTGTGACCTTTTTAAAGGATAAAAAGGATTTGGGTCTGCATACCGAAATGGCGGCGGATGGTATTATCGACCTGATTGAAGCAGGTGTCATCAATAATAAAAAGAAAACACTGCACCGCGGCAAAAGCATTGCGACCTTCGCGGCAGGCACGCAGAGATTGTATGATTTTCTGGATAATAACCCCTGCTTTGAGCTGCATGGGGTGGAGCATGTCAATAACCCCTATGTGATTGCACAGAATGATAACATGGTTTCCATCAATTCCGCCATTCAGGTTGATTTGATGGGGCAGGTCAATGCGGAGGTAGTGAAGGGGATGCAGTTCAGCGGTGTCGGCGGACAGGTGGACTTCATCCGCGGCGCAACGATGAGTAAGGGCGGCAGAGCCATCATTGCCTTGCCTTCCACGGCGGCAGGCGGAAAAATTTCCAAAATCGTGCCGTTTATCGACCATGGCGCAGTGGTAACAACCCCAAGAACAGAAATTGATTATGTGGTAACGGAATACGGCATTGCAAAGCTTTGGGGCAGAAGCCTCAAGGAGCGGGCAAGGGCGCTGATTTCGATTGCACACCCCGATTTCCGCCCGATGCTTGCAGAGGAATACGAAAAACGCTTCGGCAGACCCTTAGATTAAAAAAACGCATGAAAAAAAGCACATCATTTTCGATGTGCTTTAGATTATAGACAAAATTATTTTGATGCCGCGGAAGGGTTTGGGAAACGAAGCGTTTCCCAACTGAAATCCGCAGGCGGAATTCAGTTCCGCCGAGGAAAACAGCGGGTTTCAAGGCTTTTCAGCCGATGGAACTCGTCTGTTTATTCTTCTGTTTCAACAAGTCGAAAGCCTGCTTTCGACTTAATTTTTTATTTTCCGATGGATTTTCTGTATTCCGCTACCTCCTCGTCTGTCAGAGGCTCCAGCTCCTTGGGGTCCATCCATCTTACCCAGATGCGATCCTGCATTGCCTTGATATCCAGAGGGGTATCGAAGTTATCCTTATCAATGGGAATTACTGTATCATTATCCCCGTTGAACATGATTTCAAAGGGCTTGAATACACCATCCTCAAATACAAGCATATCGGAAGAATATACATTCAGTGCGCCTGCTTCGCTCAGAAGATGCTTTTCCAGTGCTTCCAGATTGGGGAAGGTAACAACCATCCAGTCGCCCTTCATATCGGAATAATCGAACAGCTGTAAGCCGTGGAAATCGATTTCCTCGTTGCCGCTTGCGCCCTTGTCATCATCCGCTTTGCCCTTCATGGCAACAGGTGTGCCGTTTTTGCCGTCCTTCAGAATTTCGGTTCCGGGGATGAAAGCATTCACGAATTTATTGATTTCATTGGTTCTAAACTGAGAACGAACCTGCGCAATGATACCGTAATCGCTGCTGTCATAGCAGATAGAAGCAACCTCATTCCAGAATTCACTTAATGTTTTGACCATTTCTATTACCTCCATATCAACTTTCATTACCTCATATCATACTAGCATTGTGTTCATTCTGTCAATAGATATTCATTCGGTCGGCTGATTTGAAAGTAATGCGCCGGCACCCTTCCGCTGAAAACCAGATCGGCAAGCATGATTTTTCTCTCTAATGTAATATCCTCCCGGTACAGCGGATTGACAATCCGAAGCTCTAAATGTACCGCAAGCCAGATTTTGTAGTTAATCTGATTGATGCCGACGGAGGAAAACGCCGTTTCATAATCCACCCTGACCGCACCCATAGGCAGAAGGGTGAAGGGGATTTTCGGCCCCTTATTGGCAAGAAGCCCCCAATGCGTTGCCGCGCCAAGCGGAATGGGAATAACCTCTTTCGGCAGTTCATTTAGCTGCTTTGTGATGTCGCGGCTCAGCAGGGCGCAGAATTGGTTTACGCATGTGGTGTTGGCGGTGTAGCTTTCGCCATCCGCCCCCTTCTGCAAAAGCGCGCTTGCATCTAATTCCATACGCGCAAGTGCATTTGCCGCCGCCTCGTCGATAATCCGATTCGCCGCCGCCCTGCACTGCATGTGCGAGATTTCCTTCAGGGGCGGCAGAAGGCTTTTTTCCAGAAGGAAAAAACAGAGAAGCGTCAGCAGAGCAGGCAGGAGAAGGGGCAGAAATTTCTTTCTTTTTCGGTTTCGTTTTCTTTTTCGCATTGTCCGCTCCCTCCCTCTGCAATGATATGAGTGAGAAGGGCGAAGCATGCCTTTTCCTTGATTTCGGGGCTTTTTTTGCAATGTTAAAGAAAAATTAAACAAAGGTTATAGTAGAAATAAGCATGTTTTTGTGAAAATGTCTTTCTTTTGCGGTGAAATTTTGGTATAATCAAAAAGTATAATCTTCGCAAAATGGCGGAATATGGATTTTGTTCCATCCGTTTTGATTACACATGGAAATAAACAGGAGGCTTGAAATATGAGTGAATCTCAACACAGAAGGGGAGACGCGCAGGACAGAACGGGCGTAAGACAGACACGCCCTTCCGGCACAAGGCAGGCACGCCCCTCCGGCGCAAACGGCACACGCCGACCATCCTCTTCCGGAAACCCGAAAAAACGCAGAAAGCGCAGAAAGAAACGCTCGGTCAACAGCAGAATCGGGAAGGTTTTGCTGATTGTTGCCATCGTGATTGCCTTTGCGGTTGCAGGCGCAATTCTGGGTACGGTGTTCGGTATTCTGCAAAGCACGGATATGCTGAATACCTCCGATGTTCTGCCCGATTCCTATACCTCTGTCATCTATGATGCGGATGATAATGAGGTGGATAAGCTGCATGGCGAGGAAAACCGAGAGTATGTGAAGCTTTCCGCAATCACAAGCAATATGCAGAATGCGGTCATCGCGATTGAGGATCAGCGCTTTTATGAGCATAATGGTATTGATATCCGAGGGATTATGCGTGCGATGGCTGAAAATATTAAAACCATGAGCTTTTCGCAGGGTGCAAGTACGCTGACGCAGCAGGTGCTGAAAAATGAGGTGCTTGAATCCGAAAAGAGCATTTCCAGAAAGATAAAGGAGCAGTATCTGGCTATTTCTCTGGAAAATGCGCTGAAAAAACAGCTTGGCTCAAAGGATGCGGCGAAGAAATATATTCTGGAGCTGTATCTGAACACGATACCGCTGCATCATGGTCTGCGTGGCGTAGAGGCGGCTTCTCAATATTATTTTGGCAAGCATGCCAGTGAGCTGACGCTGGCAGAGGCGGCAAGCATTGCGGGCATCACGAAAACCCCCAGTCTGTATGCGCCGGATATGAATCAGGAGGCAAGCAAGGAACGCCAGATGACGGTTCTGAAAAAAATGCTGGATCTGAATATGATTACGCAGGCGGAATATGACGAAGCTGCGGCAGAGGATATCTATGCACATCTGGTCTGCAAGGATACTGCGGAGGAGGAAAGCAACGCAAAGCATAACTGGTTTGTCGAGGCGGCAGTGCAGCAGATTAAGGCTGACCTGATGGAAAAGAAAAACATGACAGCCGCACAGGCATCCAATATGATTTACAGCGGCGGATTGCAGATTCATACCACAATGGACGCTTCTATGCAGGAAACCGCAGAAGCTGCCATGAAGAATGATAATATGTTCCCGGCAGGGGATGGGAAGATGGATGTGACCTATCTGATTTCCGTTCTGGATACACAGAACCCCGATGAAAGCAGCAATCAGTCGCATTATGAAAAGAAAACAACCGTTACCTCGCAGGAGGAGGCAGATGCCTTTGTTGCATCCGTGAAGGAGGAGCTTCTGGATGAAACGCATACCTTAGTTCTGGATAAGCTGACGGTTTCTAAATCCCTGCAGGCGGCAATGGTCATCATGGATCAGAGCAACGGCGAAGTAAAGGCGATTGTCGGCGGACGCGGCGAAAAGCCCGGTGATTCAGTATTCAACCGTGCGACACAGGCACTGCGTCAGCAGGGCTCGACGATGAAGCCCTTGGCGGCGTATGCCCCCGCGATTGATACGGGACTGCTGATGCCCGGCTCCATCATCATTGATGAGCCTGTTACCTACGGCGGCTGGTCTCCCAAAAACTGGGACGGCAAATATATCGGGCCTACCACAGTGCGTCAGGGTATCTGGCATTCCATGAACGTGCTGGCAGTTAAGACCTTTATGATGGTCGGCGCGGATACGGCTTATCAGTATCTGCTGGACTTTGGCTTTACCACGATTGATGAACGGGATAAGGCGGCAACAACGGCACTCGGCGGTCTGACACAGGGCGTTTCCGTTCTGGAGCAGACAGCAGCCTATGCAACCATTGCCAACGGCGGCACCTATTATGAGCCGATGTTCTATAGCGTGGTGTATGACCATGACGGCAACGTGCTTCTGGATAATTCCGAACAGGAAACACATCGGGTGCTGAAGGAAACAACCGCCTTCCTGCTGACGGATATGATGCGTGATGTTATCACGAAGGGTACCGGTACGAAGGCAGCCATCAGCGGCATGAATGTTGCAGGTAAAACAGGTACCACCAATGATACCGTTGACCTGACCTTCTATGGCTATACGCCTTACTATACCGCCGGTATCTGGATGGGGTATGACAGCCAGAAGGAGATTATAAATGCAAATAACGCCCATCTGCGCATCTGGAGCTCGGTTATGAGCCAGATTCATTATGATAAGGGACTGAAGAATAAGGAGTTTAAAAAACCGGACGGCTTGACAACACGTTCTATCTGCTCTGCATCCGGCATGACACCTTCTTCTCTTTGCAACAGCGATTACTATGGCTATGGTGTAACGAGTGACTATGTTACAACGGATTTCAAGGGCAGCACAGGCGGCGGCACCTGCACGATGCACAAATCCTATACGATTTGCAGCGAAACAGGCAAGCTTGCGGGCGCAACCTGCCCGACCATGAATGTGGTTTTGGCGGTCAACAGTGACGGTACGATTAAGGGCAAGCCCTCTAAGGTTCCCGCAGGCAAGCTGGATATCAATATCAGCGCAACCTGCGATTCTGCGCATGCGAGCAGCAGCGATGATGATACCAACAGCACAGACCCCGGCACAACAGACCCCGGCAATGGACAGAACCCTGAGGATAACCTCTGGAATAATGAGGACTTCGGGATTCAATAAATAATAATTTACATTTAGGAGAATTCAAATGAGCGAACAGAATATTTTAGCAACAATTGACGGCGTAAACATTACAGATGCGGATTTGGACGCATATATCGCGAATCTGCCGAAGGAGCAGCAGGCGTATGCGGCATATCCCCAGTTCAGAGAGCATGCACTGAAGCAGCTTCTGGCATTCCATCTGTATGCAAAGATGGCAGAAGAAGAAAAAATGGATGAAACCGATGAATTTAAAGCCATGATGGAACGGGCAAGAAAGGATATCCTTGCCCAGCTTGCCATCAACAGCGTTTTGAAGGATATCACTGTAACAGATGAAGAAATGCAGGCGTTCTACAAAGAAAACCCCCAGCATTTTGAAAAGGGCGAAACCGTACATGCAAAGCATATCCTGGTGGATTCCGAAGAAAAAGCACAGGATATCATGAACAAAATCACCGCAGGGGGTATCTATTTTGAGGATGCCGCGAAGGAATTTTCCTCCTGCCCCTCCAATGTGCAGGGCGGTGACCTTGGCGAATTCGGCAAGGGTCAGATGGTTCCGGAGTTCGATCAGGCGGTATTTGCGGCTGAGGTTGGCAAGGTAGTTGGCCCTGTAAAGACACAGTTCGGCTATCATCTGATTAAGGTTGAGGATAAGAAGGACGCATCCGTAACCCCCTTCGATGAGGTGAAGGAACAGATTCGTGCAAATCTGCTGCAGCAGAAGCAGAATCAGGCTTATACCGAAAAGTATAAGGAGCTGCACGATAAATACATGAAATAAGCGCATAGCAAAAGCCCCTCTGAAAAGAGGGGCTTCATTTGTGTTCTATTTTTATTCCATTAGGCTTATTCCTTTAAGCCCTCCAATGCGTTTCTGGCATTGCCAATCTGATTGGAATCGGGGTAATCACTGATAATCTTGTTGTAATATTTCTTTGCGCTTGCCGTATCTTTTTCTCCCTCTGCAATCTGTCCCAGATAGTAATAGATGTCATCCACAAAGTTTTCGTTGCTTGCGTATTTCAAGGCTGTTTCCAGATCGGTCTTTGCCTCTGTCATGTTTTTGCTTAGGAAATCACTTTTTCCTTTGGTGTAGTAGGCATCTGCCGCCTTGGGGTAAAGCTCCGCCTTCAGGGAATTATATTTCGCCAAATCATCATCACTAAATCCAACCGTATCAATGGATTCAAAGGTGGTGATGCAGGCTTCATAATCGCCGTCTGTCATCTGCGATACTGCCGTTTCCAGCAATTCCAGATTCGCCTGCTTATTTTCCTCGCTACGCAGCTGCTTGTTTTCCTTTTGCAGCTTTTGCAGTTCTGTCCGCATTTCCAGAACCTCCTCCGGTGTCATATTGGTTTCACCGGAATAATTTTCAACAGCGGTCTGCAATTCCTTGATTTTTGCATCCTTATCCTCATTTAGCGCAGGCACAATCAGCACCAGAATCACCAGAGCTGAAATCACAAGCCCGATTACAAAGGCAATCATGTTGTGCTTTTCCAGAACGCTGCTGCTTCTGTCCTTGCGCTTATAGCCGGGAAGGGGCGGATTGCTGTCTGTTTTTTTCACGCTGACTGCCGCAGAGGCTTTATTTTTGTCTCCCTTTTTCAGAGTGGAAGAGGGCACATTGCCAATCAGCTGTGCATAATGCAGGGCAAGGGGATTGCGAATATCCCGTTTCAGCACGATTTCATTAAAATGCAGTGCGCGCTTAAGATTTTTATCCTCAATGCAGCAAAGCGTCATCAGGTTATAGGCATCAATGAAATTCGGGTTATTGTCAATGGATTTTTTCAGCTGAATAATGGCTAAATCATCACTGCCCTGCTTCAGATAGGTAATCGCCTGATTATACATCCGCACCGCATCATTGCATTTTTCCATTTCTCTGGCGTTTTTCTGCAAATACGCCATATAGCCTGCGGCAGCATTTCCTTCGGGCAGAAGGGAGGAGCTGATAATCCAATGTCTGAGGGCATCCCCGATGCGCCCCGTTTCGCAATAAATCAGACCGAGAAGATTTCTCGCCTGTATGTTATTTTTATCAAAAAGAAGGCTCTGTTCCAGATTTGCCGCTGCACCGGAGAGATCGGTTTCTCCGGCTAAGGTAAGCGCTTCGTTATAAAGACGGATGGATGCATTGCGTGCCTTTCGGAACACATACACATCTACGCCGCAATCGGGACAGCGACAGCCCTCAGAAAAATTAAAACCACAATTCGGGCATTTCATGTCATTCTCTCCTTTTGCTTATTCCTGAGTGGGGGGCTGCTTTTTCTCCTTCGCAATATGCTGTAGGATATCCAGAAGATCCTGCATTTCGGATGTATGCAGGGATGCTTCGATCTGGTCGATTTCCAGAATGGGCTGATATCTGCTCAATTCTTCTTTAAAATTAAACACAGGACATTCCTCCGTTTCAAATACTTTTTCTATGTGCTTCAGTTTAGCTGTTTTTACGGTGCTTCAGATAGGTGCGCATGGCTCCGATCATATATAAGGAACCACAGCAAAGAATAATGCCGTCCTGAGGGGTGAGGGTGCGCGCCCTTTCATACGCCGCCTCAATTTCCTTTTCCATCTCCACCGTACCGCTGAAATCGGAAACAGAGCGAGCAAGAGAAAATACATCCAGCCTTCTCTCGCTGTGCGGCTCAGTCAGAATCACCGTCTCCGCAAAGGGAAGAATCTGCTCTGCCATCCTCCGATATTCCTTATCCCCCAGAATACCGAGAATAAGGGTAACCTTTTTTTCCTTGAAATAAACCGAAAGGGAATTTGCCAGCTGCCGAATCCCATCCGCATTATGCGCGCCATCCAGAATGACAAGCGGCGCTCTGCCGCAAAGCTCCATCCTGCCTGCCCAACGGGCATTTTTCAGTCCATTGCGAATTGCTTCTTCGCAAATCGCAAGACCGTTTTTGTTCAGCACAAGGCAGGCCTCCAGAACCGCAAGGCAATTTTCAAGCTGATAGGTGCCGAGCAGAGATAATTCCAGATTTTCCAAGGAAAAACATTTATTTTTGACAGAAAAAACAGTCCCTTCCAATGTTTGCGAAGCGACCCTGATTTTTGCGTCATTCAAACAATAGAATGGAGCATCCATCCGAGCTGCTGCATCCTTAATGATATTATATACTAATTCCGCTTGGGAAT
>OHAT01001724.1_pt1 | contig 18203 bp, 9 predicted proteins | sample 1577141 | NCBI WGS metagenome assembly OHAT01 (sample SAMEA3541578, study PRJEB24748) | human gut metagenome | biome: human gut; feature: human-associated habitat; material: faeces | place: China | collected 2012 | reverse complement strand
ATTGTTTGTATTTCCCTCCTTAAAAAAGATTCTGTTTGATTTAAGCGTAATTTTATGGCATTTGTAACAGACCAACAGACATTAAATGATCTCGATATTTTCGGGAAAGGGGGCAGATCCCCGGTGTATGATTTGTTTAAAGCAAGAACCCGGGGTGGAGCTTTGGTATTGAAAGATATGTTTTGTTATCCGTTGGCGGATGCTCAGAAAATTAATAGACGCGGAGCCGTGATCCGTTATTTTCAAGAGCGGGAGATCGAGTTTCCGTTTATGCCGGAGTGGTTTAATGCTTTCGAGTATTATTTGGGTAATCAGGATAGGCGTACACGGTTGGCGGCGGAGAAGAATACCTTGGAGTGTAAGATGCGTAAGTTTTCGAGGCGCGAGAGAGAGTATGCGTTGTTGCAGAAGGGGGTACTTGCCGGGATTCGTGTCGTGAAGGGAGCGGAGAAGTTGTTGCAATCGGTAGCGAAAAAACGGGTACCGGATGAGTACAGGGAAGAGTATGAACAGATGTCGGAGATATTGAGGGAGCCGAATTTGGCGTGGGCTTTGTCGTTGAAAAATCCCAAAAAGTTGTCATACTCTCAGATGGTCGATTATGACTCTCGTTTTAGGTTCGATGGAAATGAGCAATGTAAGAAATTGCTTCGTTATCTGCATGAGATAGACGTTTATATTTCTGTTGCCGAGGTGGCACGGAAGCGGGGATTTGTTTTCGGGCGAGCCTTGGAACCGGAGGCGAACGAGTTGCACGCGGAGGGTATGTATCATCCTTTGCTTGACGGTGCCGTGGGAAACACGCTGAATGTGGACGGGAATAGCAATATGATTTTCCTGACGGGGGCAAATATGGCGGGAAAATCGACGTTGATGAAGGCTTTTTCCATTACCCTGTTTTTGGCGCATATGGGTTTTCCGTTACCGGTGTCGCGAATGGAGTTCAGTGTCCGGAACGGGATATACACGACAATTAATTTACCGGATAATTTAGACTTGGGCTATAGTCATTTTTATGCCGAAGTATTGCGGGTGAGAAAGGTGGCGGAGCAGGTCCGGCGATTGGGGAATTTGATTGTGGTTTTTGACGAGTTGTTCCGGGGAACGAATGTTAAAGATGCTCATGATGCGACGGTCGCTGTTGCTGGAGCTTTTGCCGCGAGAAGGGATTGTATGTTTTTAATCTCGACTCATATAATCGAGGCGGGAGAGGTGTTGCGGGAGAGGAATGTTAACGTGAATTTCGTGTATCTCCCTACAATGGAGAAGGATGGAAGGCTGGTTTATCCTTACACGTTGGAGCGAGGAATCTCGAATGACAGGTACGGGATGGCGATTATAGAAAAGGAGGGGATAGTGGAGATGTTGAAAGTCAAACGGGAGTGCGGGAAGGCGCAAGAAGAGTTCGTGGTAGATAAACAGACTTTGGCGGATTTGCATATCCTCGGGAAATTTAAAGACCGCTCGATATTCAACCTGTTTAATCATACTTGTACACGAGGTGGGGAGCAGGTTTTGGAACGTATGTTTCAACATCCTTTGACAGATGCGAATGCAATAAATGAACGGGGGAAGGTGTTTGAGTTTTTCAAAGAATCAGGAGTGGCGTTTCCGTTTACTAGGGAATTGGTGGATAGGGTGGAGCGCTATCTGGGGATACAGGTTTCCGCTATACGCGGAATAGCGTATTTGAAAGTTTGTTGTTTGAAGCTTTTTCGTTGTGTGGCGAAAGAGAAGGTGTATGATATGATTTATGCGGGGATTGTGGATACTGTAGAGTTGTTGCGGGTGTGTGTGGAGTTTAACGCTTTGTTGGATAAAGGTGACGGGGATTCGGTTTATAACGGGGTGATACGGGAAACGAGGGGGATTGTGGAGAATAAGTTGTTGCGTCCGTTACTCGGGAAACGGGGAAATGGAGGGTTTTCTATGTCGGAGGTTGCCCGTTACGATTATTTGTTGCGTCGTGTTTGCCGGAAAGAGTTAAGGCGTTTGCTGGAGATTATTTATTACACGGACGTGTATGTTGCCGTGGCGGCTGTAGCGAAAAAGATGAGGTTTGTCAGGGCTGTGGCGTATGGTAAGGAAGAAGGGGTGAATCGAATTGACGTGAAAGGTTTTTCTCACCCGTTGATGGTGGGAGCTGTGGGCAATTCTATTCGGATAGACCACGAGCGCAACGTGTCGTTCCTGACCGGGGCGAATATGGCGGGAAAGTCGACACTTATGAAAGCATTTGGAGTGGCTGTTTACTTGGCGCATATAGGTTTTCCCGTGGCGGCGGAAGTGATGGAGTTCTCGGTACAGGACGGGTTGTACTCTTCGATAAACGTGTCGGATCATTTGAATTTGGGGTACAGTCATTTTTATGCCGAAGTGGCACGGGTGAAGCGTGTTGCGGAGGAGGTGTGTGCAGGGAAAAATCTGGTAATTATTTTTGACGAGTTGTTCAAGGGTACGAATGTGAAAGATGCTTATGATGCGACAGTGGCTGTGATAACGGCTTTTGGAAGTAGCCGAAATTGTTCTTACATGGTTTCCACGCATATCACGGAGGCGGGATTTACGTTGGCAGAAAAGAGTGAGCATTTTAGGTTTGTGTGTTTGCCGACTGTGATGAAAGGAAAGATACCCACGTATACCTACCGGTTGGAAGAGGGGATTTCGAATGATAGGCTTGGGATGATGATTGTTGAAAACGAGCGGGTGGTGGAGATTATAACGGGAAAATGAATGTGAAGTAATTGATGTAATACGGATGTTTATGGAAAGTTTGCGGGAAATGATATGTATCGTTAGGTATGAAATGAAACAACAACTTCGGAGTTGGGTTTTTCGGGTGTTTGCTTTGTTGGCGTTGGTAGGTATTGTGGTGTGTCACGTGTACTGGCAAGGGGAGGGGAATTGTGTGAACTGGAGGGCGGTGGCATTGCCTTGCTCGATGCCGTTGATGAACGCTTATCTTTTTAGCGTGGTGCAATCATTGTTTTTAATCGTGATGATGGCGGAAGCTTCCCGTAGAATGAGGCGATTGGCAGGAAGGGAGGTATTTCAAACACGGCCTTATGATAACGTAACGTATTATTGGGGAGTGCTAGTGGGGAACTTCCTGCTCTTTTTGCTGTTGAATGTCATCGTGATTCTCGTGTCGGTGTTGACCGTGAACTTGACGAGTTTCGCTCCCGTGGGGTGTAAGTATTACCTGTTTTACCTGTTGACGTTAAATATCCCGGTGTGGGTGTTCGTGGCGGGAATGACATTGTGGCTCGGGAACGTGGTGAAGTGGCATTGGGGGAGTATCGTGTTGCCCGTGTGCTGGTGGTTGGGGTGTATTCTGGTGTTGCCTTACTGGCAGCACGGGACGTTGGATTACACGGGATGCGGGGTGCCGACTCTTTTTTCCGAGATGGTGGGACATTTGAACCCGGGGCGTTATGCCTTGCACCGGTTGATTTATCTTTTGAGCGGGATGGGATTGTTGGCGTGGAGCGTGAGCGGGATGAAGCGATTACCGAACCGGCATGGCACGGGGCGAGTGTATATGTTATTCGGTATAATGTTGGTCGTTGTTGGCGTGGGGTGTGGAGTGGTGCTGGAGTGTGGTTTTTACCGGGATCGTTTGTTCCGCTCGGGGTGTCGGGAGGCTTTCGTGCGGCATTGGGATGAAACGACTTGCCGGGTAAAGAAACACGCCATCGTGCTGGAGCAAGAGGGGAAGGAGTTGAGTGTACAAAGTGATATGGTTGTGGTTAACCGGAATCGAGAGGCATTGCAACAAATTACACTCTTCTTGAACCCGGGATTGGATGTCACGGGGGTGCAAGTGGACGGGAAGAGTGCGGAGTGGCATCGGGACTGGCAAGTGTTGACAATTGCGAGCGGTTTGGAAGCGGGGGATTCGGCGAGAGTAGAGGTGGATTACGGGGGACGGGTAGATGATAGGTTCTGCGATATACACTTGACGGATGTCGTTTACGAGGATGCTTTGGGTGGGGATCATTTTTTTGCCCAAGGGCGCACGGGGGCTTTCGTGGAGGAGAGTCTATTATTGTTGACGCCAGCCGTCGTGTGGTATCCCGTGGCTTTGCCGCCGGTGAACCCGTTGATGCCGTTGGCGACGGGACGGGATTTCACCCGTTTTCGCTTGGTTGTCAAGCATCCTTTGCAGCGGGTGGTGATTTCACAAGGTAAGTCGCTGAAACAAGAGGAGAGTATTGTATTCATGTGTGAAGAAGCGGGTATGTCCGGAATTTCCATTTGTGGGGCAAATTATGTATCTCATGTGATTCCGATGGATGAGCAATTTGGACTCCAGGTGAATGCCGTGAGCGAGCAAGATGAGATAGTGAAAAGAGTCACGGGGATTGATAAAAAGCCTTGGATCGCTTTATGGAATGACACGTTGGTCGGTTATAACGAGTGGAAAAAGAACGCTACAACGAGTTGGTATTACGAGAGTGAGCCTTACTTGTACCTGTTGGAGGTGCCGGTTTCGTTTCGCTTGGACGCTCATGCGGGGAAAACGGAAAGCGGATTGGTGGAGCCCGGCATGATTTTTTGGCGGGAGAGAGGGTTTGATATGGATATCATTCATATATTGGAGGGGAAAAAAGTGGTGGGTGATGTTTGGAAACTTGACGGGAGGGTAGAGGAGCTGGTGAGATGGTATCGTGCGATATTTACTTCACGGGAAACGGGATGGGATAGTCATCCTTTCTGGGGAATTGGAGGGGAAAAGGTACACAGGGAGAATGATCATGTCGGGATAACCGTGTGGGACGAGGAACCTATTCGGGTGTATTGTAAAAAATATCCTTTCATGGGTAAGATGTTCGATAAATTGGTCCGGAGTTATTCGAGTTCTGCCCAAGGATTACCTTGGGAGGCATTGGGTGACACAAAGGAGTATTTGGATGATTTTATCGGGCGGTCGTTGTTGGAGATTGTGGCAGATGGAAAAGAATTGAATAATTTAGTTGAGAAAGAGCAAGATTTATGGATGCGGTTGATGATGAAAATCCCGACGCGAGAGTTGCGGGCAAGTTTGGATAGTTTGTATGATTACGGGGAGGGAGAGGTGGCTTATGATGATTTGATGCGAGGGTGGCAAGAGCGTTGGGGGGTAGATGTCGTTGGTATCATAGAGGATTGGATCACGACAACGCATGAGCAATATTTTAAGGTGAAAGATGCGGTGATTTATAAGGAACCGGGAACTCAATATCGCAGAGCGGAAGCAAAGATATTGAATGCAGGGAGAAACGGAGGGTATGTCATCGTGGAGTACGGGGCTTTTAATAATGTCCAGCGTAGTATTTGTTACATAGAGGCGGGGGAAGCGAAAGCCTTCACGTTGGTGACCGATAAGGACGTGGTGAGTATCAATACCGGGTTGTCGGCAAATCGTCCTGCCATTTTTAACTTTAAAAAAGATCAGTCGGGGAAATGGGATGATGCCTGGAAGTTGGGAGAGGAGTGGCGCACGATACCCGTGTCGGAATTTATGGAAAGGGAGGACACTGGCGAGGTGGTGGACGATCAAGACAAGGGCTTTGAGTTGCGGGATGGCAATCTCACTTGGCTTCAGCGCATGAGAAAGGAGAAACCGATGCTTGTGTCCAGCACGCAGAGGGGAGGGGATGCCACGCATTGGAAACGGGTGATTAATGTCGAAGCGTATGGAGATTCGATACGCGGTTATCATTACATTGCTGGAGGCAAGGGTAAATCGTCCGCCACGTGGCGGACGAATATCCCGGAGGAGGGGCGTTACCGGGTGATGGCCAAGGTCTACAAGGCGTTCACGAGGATGTGGTCTGGCGACGAGAAAATTCCGCCACTTGATGGAATCATTTATTATTACACGCTCTCCTTTGGTGGGCAACAGCAGGAGGTGGAGGTGAATTTGGACGTAGAGTTGCCTGGAAGGTTCGATAGTTCATGCTGGGTTTCCCTCGGGGAGTATGATTTGCCGGAGGGAGAGATGAGCGTGACGCTTTCGGATAAGGAGATTCGCGGACGAGATGAAATAGCTATCGTGGCGGATGCCGTGAAATTTATAAGGTTAGAGTAGGTATTTTCGATTTTTTTAATCCGTTTATCCGAAATAAATTTTTATTTCTCCTCCGGCAGTCATATCTTTGTTGAAAATTCTGCTGGTGTGGAAATGAATGGTGTCGAATATGATTTTGTTCGTCGGATTAACGAAAAGGAGGAACGGGCGTTTCATGAGATGTTCATGAAATTCCGGTCTTATCTTGTCATGTTTGCCATGCGTCGGGTGGGACAGCAGGAGGTGGCAGAGGATATTGTGCAGGAAGTTTTTATTTCGGTGTGGGAGGGTAAGAAAACGTATAATTCTTATCATGGTTTCAAGGCTTATCTTTATGATCTGGTGCAAAACAGATGTTTCAATTATTTGAAACACAAAAAAGTGGAAGATAAATACTTGTCTTACGCTAAACAGGTGGGAGAAGAGACAGAAGAGAGTTATAATTTGCTTCAAGAGGAAGTGTATCGTGAATTGTACATTGCCATTCGTGCGTTACCCGAGAAGTGTCGTGCGGTTTTTGAGTTACATCTGGAAGGGAAAAAGAACGAGGAGATTGCCGAAGTCTTGGGTATATCTGTTCTAACAGTCAAGTCCCATAAGCAAAATGCCCTTCGTTGCTTGAAAGAGTACATGGGGAATTTATTCCTTTTTTATATGTTTATGCGAGAGATTTGATTTATTCCTAAAAAATTTTGAATTTCTTTTGCTACTTTTTATACCTCTTGTTGTATATGGGGTAAATTAATAGACGTCATGTACACGAGTGAAGGAAATATTATTCAATTAATTCGGAATTGTTTATTGGGTGTGCTTTCTTCGGAAGACCGACATAAGTTGGATGTATGGTTGGAGGAGGAGCGGGAAAATCAGCTACTTTTTGAGAAAATCAAGAAGGAATTGAGTTTGGGGTCGGAAATGGCTGTGTTTAATAAGTTGAATGACGAAGAAGCATGGTTGCAGTTCAAAGAATTGAGAAAACGTAAGAGTAAGCTACGGACAATAAGGCGGATGTTGTGGTATGCTGCCGTAATAATGCCTTTGACTTTGGGTGTTTTATGGTTTTGGGATGTAAATTTTCACGAAGAGAGAGAATCGGCTTCTGGCATGGAGAGCGTGATTCAGCCGGGTGTTTCTAAGGCAACTTTGATCGCGGCTAATGGAGAGGTGTATGAGTTGAGAAAGGAGGTGGAGCAGGAAGAGATAAAAATGGGAGACGGGCTTGTAGTGAAACGTGAAGAAGGGAATTTGATTTATGATTCAACGATGATAGTGGAAGAGAGGACAATGATAAACACGTTAAAAATTCCCCGGGGAGGAGAATTTAAAATTACTCTTTCTGACGGGACAAGAGTGTACTTGAATTCTGCGACCGATTTGAGGTATCCGATGGTGTTCGATCAAAAAGAACGAAAAGTTTATCTTTCAGGAGAGGCTTATTTTGAAGTAAGCAAGGACGAGAGCAGACCTTTTTATGTCGTGGCGGATGACGTGGTGATTCGGGTGTACGGGACAGAGTTTAACGTGAATACGCATTTGGAACGGGGAGTACAAGCCGTGTTGTTGAGCGGAAAGGTGGGAATCTGCGATAAACGGCATGGAGATGAAATAATCATGAAACCGGGAGAGTTAGCTTGCGGAAACAGAAAGGACGGGGAGATTACATTGAGGAAAGTTGATGTACGTCAATATGTGGCTTGGAAAGACGGGTATTTTGCTTTCGAGAACGAAACATTGGAGCAAATTATGAGTACGCTGTCTTTATGGTATAACGTGGATGTTTTTTTCCAAGCCGAATCTGTAAAAAAAATGATTTTTACCGGCTATATGAAACGATATAGCGAGATAGACGAGATTTTGAGAGCAATCACGGATGTCGTGGGAGTGCAATTTTCTATAAATGACCGAACGATTGTTGTATCGAAATAAAAACGGAAGGTGTTGAAGTCCTCCCGTTGATTCTACCCCATAGGCCCTTGTTGGAGTTGGGCTTTGGGAATGTTGAACTGTTTAATTTACAAATGTATGAAAAAAAATCGATTATGCTATCGATTGAGTCGAGAGCATGTGAAAAAAAAATGGATGATTATGAGATTGTGTTTCTTGTTAATTTGCGGTTTTACCTTTTCTCTTTCCGCTAATTCCTTGGCACAACAGGAAAGAGTAACGTTAAATCTGAAGAATGTTACGGTAAAAGTATTGCTGGATGAAATTCAGAGACAAACCAAACTGTGTTTTATCTTTAATCCGCTACAGACGGATCAATTGGGGAAATTATCGTTACAAGTAAAGAATGAAACGGTAGAGGAAGTTTTAAGACGTGTTTTGAAAGATACGGATTTAACTTTCAAGTTTCGTGATGAGCTTATAATAATCACGAGGAAGGGGGAAAAAGATGACGAGAAGAAAGAGAAAACAATTGTAGCTCAGGGAATAGTGAAGGATACGAAAGGGATTCCTTTGCCGGGAGTAACGGTGATGATTAAAGGAACCTCGCTAGGTGTTGTTACTGATGTCAAGGGGGCATTTAAAATAGCATTGCCTCAAGATACTGTAACCCTCGTTTTTACTTTCGTGGGAATGAAAACCCAAAGTGTGAAGCTGAAAGCCGGCGAAGAGCGCAAAGATTTGAATATCGTGATGAAGGATGATGAGCAGAAGATCGATGAGGTGGTGGTTACCGGATACATGAATATCAAGAAGTCCAGTTTCACGGGGAGCGCTACTCACGTGAAAAAAGAGGATATCATGAAAGTGGGGGCTTCAAACGTGATTGATATTTTGCAGGTGTTCGATCCTTCTTTGCGTGTGATGAGGAATAACGATATGGGGTCGGACCCCAATACGTTGCCGGAATTTTATGTACGAGGTCGTTCAGGAATTTCTAATGTAAGAGAGTTGGATGCGTTGGAAGCGGAAGATGTGTCAAAGTATGCTTTAACCAATAATCCGAATACACCGATTTTTATATTGGATGGTTTCGAGGTTTCCGTGCAGAAGATTTATGACATGGATCTTAACCGTATTAAGGATATCACAATTCTAAAAGATGCTGCTGCCACGGCTATGTACGGTTCCCGCGCTTCTAACGGAGTGATTGTGATCGAAACGGTAGCTCCAAAACCGGGCGAATTGACAGTGAATTACAATGGTAATTTAGAGATTACGGCTCCTGATTTGAGCAGTTATAACTTGATGAATGCTAAAGATAAATTAGCGGCAGAAGTTGCTGCCGGTTTATTTGAACCGGAAAATGCAATTTCTTATGAAAGTAGCTGGGATAGTTGGTGGAGAAGTGCTTACAGTGCTTATATCAAAAAGTTGAATTACGTGTTACAAGGAAAGGATACCTATTGGTTGTCACAACCATTGCAGACGCAGTTCAATCATAAACACAGTGTGTACGTGGAGGGAGGGGCTGAGAATATTCGTTTTGGAGTGGAGTTGCGTTACGATAATCAAAACGGTGTTATGAAGGAATCTTATCGCGATCGTATTGGTGCCGGATTGACATTGGATTATCGTTGGAAGGGGTTGCAAGTGAAAAATCAAGTGAACTACAACGTGATGAAGAACGAGAATTCTCCTTATGGTTCTTTTTCCGATTATTCCCGTAAACAACCTTATGCTTATTGGTTGAATGACGATGGTTCATGGGTGGAATTGATTTCTAACGGGGCAACTTCTGTTAAGAATCCGTTATATGAAGCCAAGCAGGGAAATTTCAGCAAGAACGGATATAAGGAGTGGACGAATAATTTGTCTGTCAATTGGTTCTTTAATGATCATTGGATGGTTAAAGCCCAAGTGGCGGTTACTTTAAATGACGCTTGGACGGAAAATTTTACATCTCCAACTTCGGGTACTTATACTGAACGGGGGCAGTTATTCAGTAAGGGTGAATTGATAAAAACCGAAACGAAAACTAATAGTTGGGATGGGAATGCATTTCTTTCTTACAATCGTTCGATAGGAATACATAATATAAACTTCTCTGCCGGTACAAATATTAAATCAACGAGTACGAAGTATATTTATTCTCATTATCGTGGTTTTCCGGATGCGGACCATCATTCCGAGGCATACGCTTACGAGATCGTGAAGAAGCCCACGATGTCGGATAATGAAACGCGTTTGTTAGGAGGATTTGCGATTTTGAACTATAGTTTGAATGATATCTATTTGTTTGATGCTTCTTATCGTTTTGACGGTTCTTCCGAGTTCGGTACAGATCGTAAATATGCTCCTTTCTGGTCATTGGGAGCGGGATTGAACATTCACAATTATCAGTATATGCAAAAGTACGGCTGGTTGAATAATCTGAAAGTTTCTGCCAGCGTGGGAGAAACCGGTAAATCAAATTTCCAGCCTTATGTAGCTCGTAATACGTTGAACGCGATGTTGGATGACTGGTATCCAACCGGAATCGGAGCTTCTTTGGTGGCGATGGGAAATGAAAACCTGACGTGGGAAAAATTGTTGACGTGGAATTTCCGTGCGGATATCGGGTTGTTCAATCGGGTGATGATAAAGTTTGATTATTATATCAAGAATACGAAAGATTTGGTGACAGAAGTTTCTTTGCCGCTTTCTTCCGGGTTCTCGGTCTACACGGATAACATTGGGGAAGTCGAGAACAAGGGATTCGAGGTAGATGTGAATTGGCGCGTGTATTCTACGAAGGATTGGGATGTTTCTCTTTTCGGAAACTTGGCGCATAACAAGAATAAATTGAAATCTATTTCCGAAACATTGAAACGATATAATGAGCGGATTGATGAATTTTATGCCGGGTACAAAGAGATTGCGGAAGGTTCGAAAATGCAAACGATCATGAGTACCATAAAGAAAAACGAACCGTATATGAAGCCTTATATGAAGTATGAGGAGGGAAATTCGCTGACGGCAATCTATGGAATGAAATCTATCGGTATAAACCCGGCGGACGGACAGGAAATCTACGTAAAACGTGATGGAACTTTGACTTATGATTGGTCTTCTGCCGAACAGCAGAAAGTGGGGGATTCGGAGCCTTGGGCTCAAGGTGCTTTCGGTGTTAATTTGCGTTGGCGAAATTTCACTATGTACACGACGTTCCTGTATGAATGGGGTGGAGATGCTTATAATAGTACTTTGATCAGTAACGTGGAGAATGTGGATTTGAACGCTTATAACGCTGATTACCGGGTGGTGTTGGATAGATGGCAGGAGCCGGGTGATGTGAGTCCGTTAAAGGCGTTGAAGGATCGGTATAATGTGACTCGTCCGACATCTCGTTTCGTGCAGAAAAATAATTTCGTGAACTTCAATTCCTTGTCTTTGAGTTATGACTTTAATCGCGAGTTAATCCGTCGTGTGGGACTGAGTACATTGAAATTGCAATTTAACATGAAGGATATCGACACGTGGTCGACCATCAAGCAAGAGATGGGGTTGTCTTATCCGTTTGCCCGGACGTTTACATTTACGTTGAATGCTAGTTTCTAACTAAAACAAAGAGAGAAATGAAAAAGTTAATATATCTGTTATTATTATTGCCTCTAGGTTTCTTCAATTCGTGTGATGAGTTCCTGGATGTATCTTCCAAGCAGGAGATGCTGCAAGATGAAACTTTTGAATCGCAAAATGGTGTTCATATGTACGTGAACGGGGTTTATCGTTTGTTGTCTGAAACTTCATTATATGGACGGGAATTAACATGGGGGGTAGCGAGTGTGTTGGGAAATAATTACAATTCTACCTCTTCAAGTAATTTGGGTACGAACTATTATAATGTTTCTAAATACACGTGGGAGTATTCGGGGGTACAAACAATTATGACTAATATTTGGGCTAAAGGATACAATGTGATTGCTAATTGTAACAATATTATTCAAGAGATTTCCAAGAAAGACACTTCCTTTTTCGAATTTGGAAGTATGGAGAAGAATATGATTTTAGGTGAGATGTATGGCATTCGTGCCATGATGCATTTTGATTTGTTACGTTTGTTTGCTCCTGCTCCGGTGACGAACCCGACAGGGTTAGCAATGCCTTACGTGACCACTTATCCGGATCATCAGCCTGAACACAAGAGTGTGAATGATGTGCTTGCAAGTATTATTGCCGATATGGAGAAAGCAAAAGGGATTTTGGCCCCGGTGGATACTATTTTTTGTTTGAGTTGGAACCAAAGTACTTCCGGACGGATCTACCAGTCGAGCTCGTATTCATCCGCTCCGCCTAATGATTTTGTAAGTTATCGGGGAATGCGGATGAATTATATGGCGGCTACGGGATTGTTGGCACGTATGTATCTTTATAAAGGGGATTATGACAAGGCTTATGAACGTGCGCTGGAAGCATTGGAATTTGTTAATGCCGGGTGGTATAGTTGGACAAGCAGTAGCTATCAATATTCATCTAATGCAGCCAGCCAATATCCTAAACGTTTTGACGAGTTATTACTTTGTTTTTCCAATAACAATAGCTATGATAACTGGGAAGCTTATACGACGGGTTCTTATGCCAACTGTTTTGTGATGAATGCTAATTACTTGGCATCTTTGTTTAAGGGAGATGAGGATGATTATCGTTTGCGTGGCATGTATGGAACAAACGGTGTGACCGGTCGGTACAACAATAATAAGCGTTGGTTGGTATGGGAACGCCCGCAATCCACTTCATCTTCGGTGTCTGCCTCTGTGAGTGATCAAGGTCCGCTATTGCCGTTATTGCGTTTTTCTGAATTGTATCACATTCAATTGGAATGTATGTTGCTGCACCGTAATGAACGACGTGAAGCCATTGAATTGCTGAATACCATGCGTGCAAAGCGAGGGTGTAAGTTGAATATTGAACAAGAGACGACAAAAGAGGTATTGCTTGAAATCTTGTATAACGATATTATTCGAGAAACCTTGACAGAAGGGCAAACCTTTTTTATGTTCAAACGATTGAATCGGGATATTTATAACGGAGCTACTAATATAGAGATGAAACCTGAAAATTGGTATGCACCGCTTCCTGATGGCGAAACTTCATATTTATAATAAAATAAAAGTGTTATGAGAAAGTATTTGATTTATATTTTATTTTTATCGTTTTCGTGGAGCGTGAGCGGGTGTTCCGAAGATGATATTAAGTTATATAGCGACAAGGATTATATCCTGTTCACGAAATATATTCAAGATTCCACCAGTTTCTCTTTTCTTGCTTATCCTAACGTGGAACAAGCAGAGTATAAGTTGGAAGTGAAGTTGATAGGACTTCCCTCAGACAAGGATCGGGAATACAAGATTTCCGTGATGAAGGATTATACTGATACTCCGGATGGTACTTATATATTACCGGAAAAGTTTGTGATGGAAGCCGGTCAAGTGGTGGATACTTGTGTGATTGTTTTTAAAAAGACACCGGAACTCTCTAGCGTAGCCCGTCGTTTGACGTTGTGTCTGGAAGAAACTGAAGATTTTGCTTTAGGGCAAGCAGATCGTTTAGTGGCAATTATCAACGTGTCGAATATTATATTTAAACCGGATTGGTGGAACTCTACCGTGGTAAGAACTTGGTTGGGTGAGTATTCTGATATGAAGTACGAGTTATTTATCAAGATAAATGACGGAAAAGTAAACGTGAATGTTAATGATGCCAACGAGATTCGAACCTGTACACTGAAACTGAAAAACTACTTGAAGCAGATGGCGGAGAATGATCAGACCGTGTACGAGAAGGATGGTACCGAGATGAAGGTCGCTTATATCGGAGGTTAATTTTAAATAGGAAGATATGAAAAAGATAACGAAGTATATGCTATTATGTCTGATCGTCTTTGCGTTCGGGGCATGTTATGAAGATAAGGGTCATTATGATCATATTTATTCGAACATTGAAAAACTTAATTATTATTCGAAACAGAATGTGTCTACGGTGACGTTGGGAGATACGGTAAAAATTTTCCCCACGATTACATGGGTGAATCCGGAAGTTGATACATTAGCTTATGATTATTTTTATGTTTTTAGTGGAGATACAATTTGTAGAGAACGGAATCTGATAATTGTTCCCGATGAAGTTGGTTCTTTCACCGGTTACTTGATAGCGCAAGAACGTGCCACGAAACTGATGACAATGGTGAGCGTGAGTTATACCGTGAATTCACGTTTCAAGACCGGTTGGTTGATCTTGTCTGAAAAGGAGGGAAGGACGGCTTTGTCAATGCTTATTCAAACCCGAAATTATTATAATCTGGATGAAGGAGATGAGGGGTACGTGGATTACGAGAATGGTGATATCACGGAAAGTGGAGAGGTGTATGGCGGAGGGTATTTGTGTTCTTGGGAAGATGGTATCGATCTTTATCAAGAATTGCACCCGGATAGTCCGTTGGGTAGTAAACCGGTTTCCGTGGATATGGGTTGGGTCGGTTACAGTAATAATTACGCTGAGATCGTGGTAATCCAAGAGAATGGTGATAATTGGGTGTTGAATGCAAATGATTTTTCTAAATATTATGCTTTTAATGAAGATTTCGGTTCCGGGGTTGCCAGAGCTTTTGAACCGGTTCAGTTTATCGATGCGCTGACTTCTCACTATATGGTCGGGAAAGACGGATCTATTTATTGGAGAAAAATCGATGCATCAACAATGGATTCAAGACAATGCCGTTGGGAGAATCTGCTTTATTTCGGTAATAATGGGAAAATCACGAAAATATTTGATACATGGATCTATAAATTGGGAGCGATGCTGGTATATGATGAAACAAATAAAGCTATTATACCGGTTACTACGGTTGCACAAACTAGTGAATCTGCAGCGGCTCGTCTTTTGGATATAACTTATGGAGAAACGATACCGGATGGCTTTGTACTACTAGGGAATACCGGCGAGTATACTCCGGTTTATGTGGCTAGTATAGGATCATCCAGTGATTACAATTCATCGACACTATTTATGCTGTTGAAAAAGGGAGATAAACTTTATTCACAACAGTGCTATGCTTACGTGGATTATTATTCCGGTGTTTTTAAGATTTCTAAAATGCAGGCACCCGTAGAATTCCCAGCTGATGGTAAAGTGAATGAAAATTCAATTTACATGAAATGTAAATACGATAGTGATTATATGTTTGTGGCAGAAGGTAGCAGGTTGTATTTTTATGAAATGAGTATTCCGGAACGAGGCTTGAGATTGTTCAAGGATTTTGGTTCAAGGATTACAAGTGTTACTGAAAATCCGGCGAGTTGGATGATAGGTGTGGCGTTGGAAAATGGAGAGTTCCACTTGTTGGGTACGTACGATCGTTTCTTTGCAGGAGAAGGTTTGGGAGAGCAAGCGACTTATCACGTGACAAAAGGTTTGGGTAAAATTACGGATGTCGTTTGGAAACCTAGTAGTTATACCGGTTGGGCTTTCGGTTTCAATTACTAGTATTTGGAAAATGTATTGTGTGTGAAATTTAAATATATGAATTAAGATTTATGGAAAAACCAATTGTAAAAATTGAAAATGTTTCTCATCGGTATAGTGTACAATGGGCAATACGGGATATTAATTTTGAAATACCTACCCGGGGAATTTATGGATTGCTGGGTTCAAACGGTGCGGGGAAGTCAACATTGATGAATATTCTTTGTGGCGTGTTGAGACAGACTGAAGGAGATATTTTTATAAAGGGAATAAATACAAAAGAAAATTCCGTTGCGGCGAAGCGTTTGATGGGTTTTTTACCTCAGAAACCTCCTTTGCATATGGACTTGACGATAGAGGAGTTCCTTTATCATTGCGCGGGAATTCGACTTATGCCTGATAGCGAGATTCCGGGAGCGGTGGAAAATGCTTTAACTGAGTGTGGGATATTGCATTTCCGGAATCGCTTGATTCGTAATCTTTCGGGTGGTTACCAACAACGGGTGGGTATCGCTCAAGCAATTATTCATAGTCCCGAGTTGATTGTATTTGATGAACCTACAAATGGTTTGGATCCGAATCAAATTCTTGAAATCCGCAATCTGATAAAAAAGATTGCGGAGAACAGAACTGTAATTCTTTCAACCCATATGCTTACCGAAGTGCAAGCGATATGTAATCATATTCTTATGGTGGAAGAAGGTCATATGGTGTTCTCGGGTAGTGTGGATGAGTTTGACAATTATATTACCCCGAACACCGTATTCGTATCTTTACTTGATGCTCCGGCCCCGGAAGTGTTGATTGAAGTTCCCGGGGTAACAAGAGTGGAAGAGTTGGGGGGAACGAAGTTCCGGTTGATAGCCTCGGACGTGAATGATGTTATCGAACAAATGGTGGAATATAGTTATAAAAATGCTTGGCGCTTGAACGAGATACGCGTAGAGAAAAGTTCGCTTAATGCCATTTTTGCAGAATTGTCTAAAAAATCAAAGTAAAGGAAGAAATATGAAAGCTATAAAAAGAATTGCCCTGACGGAATTGCAGACTATGTTTTATTCACCTATAGCATGGTTCATCTTGATTATTTTCACGTTTCAGGCCAGCATGACGTTTGTGAATGCGTTTGAGGGGTATGTCGTTTCTCAAGAATTGGGACGTTACGTTTATAATGTGACCATGGGGACTTTTACCAGTCCTTGGCGTGGGGGATTGTTTCCCGAAATTCAAGGGTATTTATACTTGTATATACCTTTATTGACCATGGGTATCATGAGTCGGGAGTTGAGTAGTGGATCAATCAAGTTGCTTTACTCGTCACCAGTGACGAATTTTCAGATTGTTATCGGGAAATTTATTTCAATAATGATTTATGCGCTTGTGATGATTGCGGTACTTGGTCTGTTCGTTATTTATGGTGTATGTTTCGTGCATGAATTTGATTTACCTCCGGTATTGGCAGGGTTGCTAGGGCTTTACCTGTTGATTTGTGCGTATGGAGCTATCGGGCTTTTCATGTCATCCTTGACCTCTTATCAGGTGGTTGCAGCGATGGGTACCTTTGCGGTATTTGCCGTGTTGAATTACGTGGGTGGTATGTGGCAGGATATCGCTTTTGTGCGGGATATCACGTATTGGTTGTCAATTCGAGGGCGTTCAGGTGAATTTATCAACGGTTTGCTTTGTAGCGAAGATGTAATTTACTTTTTGGTTGTTGTCGTTTTGTTTCTGACTTTTACTGTAATCAGGTTGACCGTGATACGTAAGAAAAAAAGTTGGTTCGTTAGTACTTCTTGGTATTTCTCGGCGATATTGATTGCTGTGTCGATTGGGTATTTGAGTTCTCGACCTACATTCATGTGTTATTATGATGCTACGCGGACTAAAGTAAATACCTTGACTCCGAATAGTCAGGAAATCGTGTCCAAGATGAAAGGGAATTTGACAATTACCACTTATGCCAACGTGTTGGATGAAGATCGATTTTTGTGGTATGGCTTCCCGAAAAGTGAGTTGAGCGATATCAAACGTTTCAAGCAATATACTCGTTTTAAGCCGGATATCAAGATGAAATATGTCCGTTATTATGCCAAAGGAAATAACGAGAAGGAGTTGAATAAGCGTTATCCTACTTTGAATGATCGCGAGAGGATGGTGAAAATCACCCAGAATTATGGTGTAGACTCTTCTATTTATCTTGATGTGAATGAAGTGAGCAAATTGGAAGATTTGTCGGGTGAAAATTATCGTTTCGTGCGAGTATTGGAAAGAGAGAATGGGCAGAAGGCATTTTTGCGTATTTATGATGATATGTATGTGTTCCCGTTCGAGACGGAAATTACCGCGGCTTTTAAACGATTGGTGATGGATTTGCCGCAAGTGGGATTCGTGGAAGGACACGGAGAACGTGATTGTATCAAACAAGGCGATAGAGATTATAATCGTTTTGCACAAGATAAGCCTTTCCGCTATTCTTTGATTAATCAAGGTTTTGATTTCAGACAAGTTACTTTAGACGAAGAAATTCCTGAAGATATCAATATTTTGTTTATCGCGGATGTGAGGGAGGTTTTGCCGGAAGCACATCGGAAGAATTTGGATGCTTATATTGCCCGGGGAGGGAATCTTTTGATAGCGGGAGAACCTAAGCGTCAGAAGTACATGAATCCTCTTGTGGAGCAATTCGGGGTTCGTTTTATGTCGGGACGTTTGGTGAGTCCAAGTGAGAATTTTCAGTCGGATTTTATCATGTCCAAGGTAACAA
>OHAT01001722.1_pt1 | contig 18210 bp, 10 predicted proteins | sample 1577141 | NCBI WGS metagenome assembly OHAT01 (sample SAMEA3541578, study PRJEB24748) | human gut metagenome | biome: human gut; feature: human-associated habitat; material: faeces | place: China | collected 2012 | reverse complement strand
TGCTGTAACGAGCCCTCCGGCGCCAAATTGACGCCGGAGGGCTCAATTCGTACACGATAGCTACGAAAACGCACCTTGGGGCGCCAGCGCGTGGGGCGGGCGCCAGCGGGATGAGACAACGGGAAGCTCCCTTTGTCTCATAGCCACACGAGGGTGTTGGGGGGTGCGGGGTCATCTCCCCCGTCGCCGGCACTGTCGGTGCCGCCTGCAGCTCCAGCGGTAGAGCCCGTCCACTCGGACGACTCCTCAAGCCACGTCCTTGTGGGCTCATCGAGCTCGGGTGTGTCCTTCTCGACGCCACCCTCCATCCAGAGGAGCTTATCAGGCTCGCCCTGCGCATCCGGAGAGGACCACAGCAGGCCGTCCCTCCCGGCTGCGGCATCGGACCGCCGGGCCCCACTTCTTTTGAGCGAGAGGTGCCTCTCTCTCATCTCGGTCATCCTGAGCGGTGCGGACGAGGCGTGTGACATGGCCTTTTCCTCCAATCGGGAACGAGAAGTGGCACAGGCAGGCGGCGAGAAGCGCGCCAGGCAGCGATCCCAAAAGCGCTCGGCCGGCCCCAAGTGGAACCGGCCGAGAAGAAGCTCCTAGAGCCCCAGCTCGCTGGCAACCTCACCGGCACAAGCAAGGCCATCGGAGATAGCGGCTACCACGAGCGACGAGCCCGAACGCGCGTCGCCGGCGGCAAAGACGGGCACCTTACCCTCTCCCACGGTGCGGTGAGAGCCCGCGGCGGCTAGCTTGGGCCTCACGCCACCACGCACCTCCTCGGTCGTGACGCCCAGCGCGTCGTAGACCGAGGCCTCGGGACCGGTGAATCCCATGGCGAGAAGGACCAGCTGCGCCGGAATCTCGCGCTCGGAGCCCTCAATGGGCTCGGGCTTGCCGTGGGACCAGTCGAGCGAGACCACGCGCAGGCCACGGACGCCGCCGTTCTCGTCCTCTAGCACCTCAAGCGTGTTTGTCGCCCAAGTGCGCGGGTCTGCGCCCTGCACCAGCTCGGCCTCCACCTGGCCGTAGTCGGTCTTCTTGACGTTGGGCCACTCCGGCCACTGGTTGGAGGCTGCTCGAACCTCGGGCGGGGCCGGCAGGAACTCCAGCTGGTGGACACTCTTGGCGTGCTGACGCAGCGCGGTTGCCACGCAGTCGGTGCCGGTGTCACCGCCGCCGATGACTACCACGTCCTTGCCCTCGGCGCTTACCGCAGGCGTCTCGGCGTGGCCGTCGAGAAGCGCCTTGGTCTGTGCTGTGAGGTAGTCCACGGCAAAGACCACGTTGGGGTTGTCCGCGCCGGGAACGCGCAGGCCACGCGCCTGAGCGGCACCCGCGGCCACGACCACGGCGTCGAAGCCGGCAAGCTCGGCGGCAACCTCGGGCGAGGTGGCGTCGGCACCGCAGCGAATCTCGATGCCGCTCTTCTCCATGAGGTCGAGCCTGCGCTCGACGACCTCCTTGGGGAGCTTCATGTTGGGGATGCCGTACATGAGCAGGCCGCCTGCACGGTCGTGGCGCTCGAAGAGCGTCACCCGCGCACCGCGGCGCGCGAGCTCCCACGACGTAGCCAGGCCGGCGGGGCCGGATCCAACCACGGCGACGCGGGGTGCGTCCTCGGCGGCAGCAGCAAGCGGCGCGGGGCCGCCCGCAGCCCACTCGTGGTCGGAGATGGCGCGCTCGTCATCCTTGATGGTGGTGGGCTCATCCTCAAGGCCCAGGTTACACGCGGCCTCGCAGGGAGCGGGGCACACGCGGCTCGTGAACTCGGGCAGCGGGTTGGTGAGCGCCAGGCGCTCGGCGGCATCGTTCCACATGCCGCGCCACATGAGGTCGTTCCACTCGGGAATCAGGTTGTGCAGCGGGCATCCCGAGCTGCGCGCCTTGCCAAACGAGAAGCCCGTCTGGCAGAACGCCACGCCACAGTACATGCAGCGACTGGCCTGCGAGCGCTGGTCCTTCTCGTCCAGCGGCACGGCAAACTCGCCAAAGTCCTTGAGTGTCTCGGCTGCGGGCCTCTCGCCGTGGGCGACCCTTCCGAGGTCGATGTAAGCTCCGACCTTGCCCATGGCCTACCTCCCGTTCCTCATGGTCTCGAAGGCGATCTCGATTGCCTCGTCGTGGGTCTTGCCCGCGGCCTCAGCGGCCTCGGTGAGCTCGAGGGCAACCTCGTACTCGTGCGGGATGACCTTCACGAACTTGTCCTTGATGTCGTCGAACATGTAAAGCATCTTGATGCCGCGCGGGCTCTTGGTCCTTCTCGCGTGCTCCTCGATAAGGGCACGGATGGTCTGGAAGTCGCGCTCGGTTGGCCGCTTAAGTTCGACCATGTCGGTGTTGCAGCGGCTAGACAGCGTGCCGTACTCGTCGTAGACGAAGGCCACACCGCCGCTCATGCCAGCGGCAAAGTTGATGCCAACCTCACCCAGGATGAGCGCCATGCCGCCCGTCATGTACTCGCAGCCGTGGTTGCCCACGCCCTCGCACACGATAGTGGCGCCGGAGTTGCGCACGCCAAAGCGCTGGCCGGCCAGGCCATTGATGAAGCCCTTACCGGCCGTGGCGCCATAGAAGGCCACGTTGCCAATGGAGACGTTCTCGTCGAACTTGTACGTGGCGCTGGGTGCGGGGGCAACCGTGAGGATGCCGCCCGAGAGGCCCTTGCCAAAGTAGTCGTTGGCATCGCCGATCACGTTGATGGTGATGCCGGCCGGCAGGAAGGCGCCAAAGCTCTGGCCGCCGGAGCCAACGCAGTCGATGGTGATGGAGCCCTCGGGAAGTCCCTCCGGGTGCGCACGCGTGACCTCGGAGCCGAGCATGGTGCCCACGCAGCGGTTCACGTTGGCGATGTCGGCGTGGAAATGCACCGGGGTGAGCGTGCGGCGCGCGGTCTCGGTGTAGGGCACAAAGAGCGTGGCATCCAGCGTGCTCGAGAGCTCGTCTGCCGGACCCATCTCGGGCAGGAAGTGACGGGCGGCAGCGCCGGGCACGCTCTTGCCAAACTCGTTGGTGACACTAGCGAGGACGGGCGAGAGGTCGATGGTGTTTGCCTTCCAGTTGCCCGGGACCTCCACCTGGCGCAGGCACTCGGGATGGCCGACCATCTCCTGGACCGTGCGGAAGCCCAGCTCGGCCATGATGTGGCGCAGCTCCTCGGCCACCAGGTACATGAAGTTGACCACGTACTCGGGCTTGCCGTGGAAGCGCTTGCGCAGCTCGCAGTTCTGCGTGGCGATGCCCATGGGGCAGGTGTCCGTCTGGCAGTCGCGCTGCATGAGGCAGCCAAGCGAGAGCAGCGCGGCCGTGCCAAAGTCAAAGACCTCGGCGCCGAGAAGCGCGGCCACGGCCACGTCGCGACCGTCCATGAGCTTGCCGTCTGCCTCCAGCTCCACGCGCGAGCGCAGGCCGTTCTTGAGCAGCGTCTGCTGGGTCTCGGCAAGGCCAAGCTCCAGCGGCAGGCCCGTGTGGTAGATGGAGTCACGCGGCGCGGCACCGGTGCCGCCGTTGGCGCTCGAGATCAAAATCTTGTTCGCGCCGCCCTTGGCAACGCCCGTGGCGATGGTGCCCACACCCGCCTCGGAGACCAGCTTTACCGAGACCGTGGCCTTGGGGTTGGCGTTCTTGAGGTCAAAGATGAGCTCGGCCAGGTCCTCGATGGAGTAGATGTCGTGGTGCGGCGGGGGCGAAACAAGGCCCACGCCAGGCGTGGAGTTACGCACCTTGGCGATCCACGGCCAGACCTTTGTGCCGGGCAGGTGCCCGCCCTCGCCGGGCTTGGCGCCCTGGGCCATCTTGATCTGAATCTCCTCGCCGGAGACCAGGTAGCGGCTCGTCACGCCAAAGCGCGCAGAGGCAACCTGCTTGACCTTGGAGTTTGCGGAGTCGCCGTTGGCAAGCGTGGTCTCGCGGTCGGGATTCTCGCCACCCTCACCCGTGTTGGACTTGGCCCCAATGCGGTTCATGGCAATCGCGAGCGCACGGTGTGCCTCGTCAGAGATGGCGCCAAAGCTCATGGCGCTAGTCTCGAAGCGCTTCACGATGGAGTCAGCGCTCTCGACCTCGTCCAGGGGCACGGGCCCTGAGGCCAGCGGAACAAACTCGAGGAGGTCGCGCAGCATGATGGCGCGGCCCTTGGGGTGGAGCGCCTTTGAGTACTCCGAGAAGAGCTCGGGACTGTTCTCGCGCACGGCACGATGCAACAGGTAGATGACCTGCGGGGTGATGATGTGCTCCTCGCCGCCAAGCGGGCGCCACTTGGTGATGCCGGAGCTTGCCATCTGCGTGGGCGCGGGTGTCTTGAGCAGCGCCAGCGCCTCGTCGTAGCGCTCGTTGCACTCGCGCTCCACGCCGTCCTCGTCGAGGCCGCCCACGCGCGAGACGGTACCCGTGAAGCAGCGATCAACAAAGCCCTGGTCAAAGCCAACGATCTCGAAGATCTGCGCGGAGTGGTAGCCCTGCATCGTGGAGATGCCCATCTTAGACATGATCGAGGTGATGCCAGCGTTGACCGCGCGGTCGTAGTTGGCGATGCCCTCCTCGGCGCTCACGCCCAGAGAGCCGCTCTCCGCCAGGGCGGTGATGCACGCGTGCGCCATGTAGGGGTAGATACCCGAGGCGGAGTAGCCCACGAGCGTGGCGTAGTCGTGCGGGGTGATGGCGTCGCCGCACTCCACCACGATGTCCGCCTTCATGCGGATGCCGGTGCGGATCATGTGGTTGTGGACGGCCGAGACCGAGAGGAGCGACGGGATGGGAACCTGACCCTCGCCCGCGCGGTCGGAGATGACCACCACGTTGGCGCCGGCGCGCACGGCCTTCTCGACGCCCGCGCACAGGGACTCGAGCGCCGCCCTGAGCGCGCCCTCCCCCGCCTCGCGCGGGTAGGTGGCCGAGAAGCACGCGGCATGGAAACCCTGACGGTCAAGCGAGGCGATGCGCTGGAACTCGTCCTTGGTGAGAATGGGGTCATCCAGGCGTAGGAGCTGGCAGTTCTTGCGGGAGTCCTCGAGCATGTTGCCGTGGTTGCCCAGGTAGAGCACAGAAGACGTCACGAAGCTCTCGCGCAGCGCGTCGATGGGCGGGTTGGTGACCTGCGCGAAGAGCTGGTTGAAGTAGTCGAAGAACGAGCGCGGGTGACCGGAGAGCACGGCGAGAGGAACGTCGGAGCCCATGGACGCCAGGGGCGGCTTGCCCGTGTTGGCCATGGGGCGCACGGCCTCCTCGACGTCATCGAAGTGGTAGCCGTGACGGGCCAGGCGCTGGGTGAGGGACACTTCGGCATCGATGGCCTCGAAGGGGTTCTTCTCGCTCTTGGCAAGATCTGCCACCGAGAGGGTCTCCTCGTCGATCCAGTCGCGGAAGGGCTTCTGAGCGGCAAAGTGGGCCTTGACCTCGTCGTCCCAGATGATGCGGCCCTGGGAGGGATCGACGACGAACATCTGGCCGGGACCGAGCGAGCCCGTCTGCAGAATCTCGTCGGGCTCGACGGAGAGGGCTCCCGCCTCGGAGGCAAGTATCATGCGGTCGTCGTGCGTGACGTAGTAGCGAGCGGGACGCAGGCCGTTCCTGTCCAGTGCGGCACCGGTGATGCGGCCGTCCGAGAAGGCGATGGCGGCAGGACCGTCCCAGCTCTCGGTGAGCATGGACTGGTAGCAGTCGTAGGCGCGGCGCGCGTCGGAGAGCTGCTTGTTCTTGTCCCACGGCTCGGGGAGCAGCATCGTGACGGCGCGCGAGAGGGGCCTGCCGTTCATGGTGAGGAACTCGAGGACGTTGTCAAGGATGGCGGAGTCCGAGCCCTCGCGGTTGATGACGGGCATCACGCGGCCAAGGTCCGCGCCAAGCACGGGCGAGTAGAACTCGGACTCGCGGGCGCGAATCCAGTTGACGTTGCCGCGCAGCGTGTTGATCTCGCCGTTGTGGACGATGTAGCGGTTGGGGTGGGCGCGCTCCCAGCTGGGCGTGGTGTTGGTGGAGTAGCGGGAGTGCACGAGGGCCAGAGCCGACTCTGCGGCGGCGTCGTTCAGGTCCAGGTAGAAGTTGCGCATCTGGGTGGCAACGAGCATGCCCTTGTACACGATGGTGCGCGAGCTCATCGAGCACACGTAGAAGATCTTGCCCTCGAGCGCGTGGTGGGCGGCTGCGGTCTTCTCGATGGAGCGGCGGCACACGTAGAGCTTGCGCTCGAACTCGTCGCCCGCGGGCACGTCTGCCGGACGCCCAAGGAACGCCTGGTAGATGGTGGGCATGCAGGCCAGTGCCGTCTCGCCCAGGTCATGCGGGTCGATGGGCACCTCTCGCCAGAAGAGCAGGGGGATGCCCTGCTCGGCGCAGCCCTCCTCGAAGACGCGGCACGCCACCTGCGCGCCCTCCGCGTCCTGCGGGAAGAAGACCATGGCCACGCCGTACTCGCCCTCGTCGGGGAGCAGGTGGCCGTACTTCTGAGCCTCCTTGCGGAAGAAGCGGTGCGGAATCTGGAACAGGATGCCGGCGCCGTCGCCGGTGTTTCTCTCCAGGCCCTTACCACCGCGGTGCTCGAGGTTCACAAGGAGCGTGAGCGCGTTGTCGAGCAGCTGGTGTGACTTCTGGCCCTTGAGGTGAGCGATCGCGCCGATGCCGCAGGCGTCGTGCTCGAACTCCTCCCGGTACAGGCCCTGACCGGTGCTGATGTCCTTGGCCACCTGGTTGGATGCCATGTATTCCCCTCTCCAAGCGCCCGCGCAGGCGGGCGTGCCATGCGGGTTCCTGCCGCCTTGCTGCGGCGGGAACCCCTTCGTACCGATGGAAGTCTATGCTGGGTGTGTTTCGTCAAGAAAAACGGGGCTAGCTTGCTGTCCAACATACACACGCCCGAAACGCGTTCGAAAAATGGGCGGGATTGAGTTGCCGGGCAATGCAATCCCGTTGCCGAGCAAATCAATCCCGCGTGCGACTCAGTTACCGGGCAACTCAATCCCGTCCGCCGAAGTGGCGCCAACAACTCCATCCGGACGGCGGATGCTGAATCCACGGAGAGGTCTCGTGGAGAGGGGTTGCCATGTCCGAGCATCGCATCACCGGAACCGGCAGGCTTCTTGACGAGGAGGGCCGCCTTCGCGAGCCCGGCTGGGCAACGCGCCCGCCCTTTGCCTACGATCACGCGGACATCCAGGCGCCGCCGTGGCGCATCAAGGATTGGGACTACTACCTCATAAACGACGAGCGCTATGCCGTGGCGCTCACCTTTAGTGACCTGGGATACCTTGGGCTTGTCTCGGCGTCTGTCCTGGACTTCTCAGTACGAGCCTTCAAGACCACGTCCGAGACGGTACCGCTGCCGCTGGGTTCGATGGGGCTGCCGGCCAGCTCGGACGCCGGCGACATCTGCTGGGAGAACGCGCGCTGCCGCGTGGAGTGGCGTCACGTGGGAGACGCACGGCGCCTCTCGTTTGCCATGCGCGACTTCGATGATGGCGAGGACCTTGAGATGGAGGCCCTTCTCGACCAGCAGCCTCGCGACTCTATGGCCATCTGCACTCCGTGGGACGAGGATCCCCACGCGTTCTACTACAACCGCAAGATTGTGGGCATGCGTGCGTGGGGCGGCTTTAGGCGGGGCGCGCTCTTCCACGAGTTCTCGCGGGACGATTCGTTTGGGCTTCTCGACTGGGGACGCGGCGTGTGGACGTACGAGAACACCTGGTACTGGGCTGCCGCGCAGGGACACCAGGGCGGGCACGTGGTGGGCCTCAATCTTGGATACGGCTTTGGCAACACGCGCGCGGCCAGCGAGAACATGATCTTCGTGGACGGCGTGGCCCATAAGCTGGGACGCGTTGACTTTGGCATCCCTGTTGGCGAGAACGGCTACGCGTACCTCTCGCCCTGGCATATGACCGACAACGAGGGCAGGCTTGACCTGGCCTTCGAGCCACAGATTGACCGCACTGACAACATCGACCTTGCGGGCATTATCGTAAGCCGGCAACACCAGGTGTTTGGGACGTTTAGCGGGACGGTGGTACTCGACGATGGTAGCGCGCTCTGCGTGGACGGACTGCGCGGCTCGGCCGAGCACATCTACAACAAGTACTAGCGGCAGGCGTGGGCGGTCGCGGCGTCGCCGGAGCGTGCGTTTTGGCGACAAGTGCGTCCAAAATGGGCCCTCCGGCGACGTTTTGCCGGTTCCGGCGACACCGCCCCTCGCCCTAGCGTCAGCACCGCAGAGACGGCGGCCACCAGCAGCCGCTACCCCTAGAGAGACGTCGCCGCAGCCAGGTACACCGTGCGGAAGTCGGTCCCTGCGGCGCGCGCCACCGCGCGCACGGACTCGTACTCCGGGTAGGCGCGGAGAAGCCCGTCTCGCGCGCAGACCTTAACGCGCACGGTGCCGTAGCTTGTCTCGACGTCGCGCCACGAGACGTCCATCACGCTGCGCTCCATGCGTTGGCGGCGGATGCCGATGGTCGTGGTCTCGGCAAACACGATGCGCTCGAGCGCCTCGCGGTGGGCGTCATCGCAAATGATGGCAAGCTCGTAGGCGGGCCGGTTCTTCTTCATGAAGACGGGCAGGAAATGGGCGTCGCGAGCGCCCGTCGCCATGAGGTCCTCGAGCACAGCGCCGAGCATCTCGCCCGTGCTGTCGTCGATGTTGCACTCGAGCTTCCAGATCCAGTCGCCGGGAGCGGGGGCGGCGCCGGAAGCAGTGCCGTCGCCGGAGTCCACATCCTCGATGAGCAACGCGCGCAGGATGCTGGGCGGATCGTAGTCACGCTTGCCCGCGCCCATGCCACAGGCCTTCACCGAGAAGCGCTTTGGCAACAAGGTCGAGGTCATGGCCGCGGCGGCAATCGCCGCACCCGTAGGCGTGACCAGCTCGCCCTGGCGCGGGCCCACGCTCAGCGGCAGTCCCGTGGCCGCGGCGATGTTCACCACGGCAGGCACCGGCACGGGAATCACCCCATGCTGGCAGCGAACCATCCCCGTGCCCTCGACCACGCGCGGCACGATGACCTTATCGACGCCAAGGCTGTCCAGGCAGACAGCCGCCGCCACAACGTCCACGATGGCGTCGATAGCCCCCACCTCGTGGAAGTGCACCTCGTCCACGGGCACGCCGTGCGCTTTGGACTCTGCCTGGGCAAGCAGGCGGAAGGCCTTCTCGGAAAGAGACCGCGCGCGGGGCGCAAGGTCGAGCGACGCGAGCACCTCCCGCACCTGTGCGTAGCTGCGGTGATGATGCCCGTACGTGTGCGACGCACCATCGCCGTGCACGCACGGGCACGCGGCACCGCCAGCGACGCTCTCCCCGCCCGGCGTCCACTCGGAATCGTACAGGTAGGCCATGTCGTGGTCATGGCCGTCGTGCTCCTCGTCCAGCGCCACGTCAAAGTCACAGCAGTCGAGCCCTGCCTTCTCCACGCGACCAACGTGCAGCTCAAAGCCCTCGCCTGCAAGCGGAGCGAGCGCCGCGCGCACTGCCTCTTCGCTGGCGCCAAGGTCCAGCAGAGACGCCACTGCCATATCGCCGCTGATGCCGGTCTGGCAGTCCCAGAAAAGTGTGCTCACGAGGCACTCCCTCCCACCGCAAGGCGGTTGATCTGCGTGGCCAGATAGGCCGCGCCAAACCCATTGTCGATGTTGACCGTAGCCACGCCGTTGGCGCAGGAGTTGAGCATGCTGAGAAGCGCAGCCATGCCGTTGAACGACGCCCCGTACCCAACCGAGGTGGGCACCGCGATCACCGGAACCGAGACAAGCCCGCCCACAACGCTCGCAAGCGCCCCTTCCATTCCAGCGACCGCCACCACGCAGTTTGCCGCACGAATTCCGTCCGCATGGTCCATCTGGTCGAGCAGCCTGTGGAGACCGGCCACGCCAACGTCGTAGTGGCGCGTTACGCGGGTGCCAAAGAACTCTGCCACGCGCGACGCCTCCTCGGCAACCGGTGTGTCCGCCGTGCCGGCGCACACTACGGCGACGTGCCCCACCTGCGGCACCGGCACCTCCGGCGCAACGCTCAGGATGCGCGAGACGGGGTCGTAAGTTGCCTGGGGCAGGACCTCTCGCACAAGGCCGGCCTGGCGCTCGCTTGCGCGCGTCCCCAGGGCGCGACCGTCCGCGGCAACCAGGCGCTGGAAGATCTCTGGCAGGTAGGCGTCGGGTTTGTCCTCACAGAACACCACCTCGGGGAAACCGGTGCGCTGCTCGCGGTTGGTGTCCAGCTTGGCAAAGCCAAGGTCTTCATAGCCGGCGCCATTCTCGCTCATGCGCGCGCCTCCCCCAGCGACTGGTTCATGGAACCCGTATGGTAGCCCGCCAGGTCCATGGTCACGTACGAGAAGCCCAGCGCACGAAGGTTCGCGGCAACCTGCGCGGCATGCGCGACAAGCAGCCCAAACTCCTCGGGGATCACCTCGATTCGGGCGATGGGGTCCTTCTCGCCGTGGACGCGCACGCGTACCTGCGTGAGGCCCAGGTCTAGAAGTTCCTGCTCCGCGCGGTCCACCATGGCCAGGCGCGTGCGGGAGATGAGCTCGCCGTAGACAAAGCGCGATGACAGGCACGCGAAGGACTGCTTGTCCCAGGTGGGAAGCTCCAGCTCGCGCGAGAGCGCGCGAATCTCCGCCTTGCGCAGCCCCACGTGGCGAAGCGGGCTCAAGATGCCCTGCTCGGCAACGGCGCGCAGGCCAGGGCGGTAGTCGCCCTCGTCGTCCACGTTGGAGCCCTCGGCAACGTGCGCCACGCCCCTCTCGCGCGCGACGCTGCAAATCCGCTGGAAGAGCTCACTCTTGCAGAGATAGCAACGGTCCTTGGGGTTGTGGTCAAAGCCGGGGATACCCAGCTCCTCCGAGTCCACCAGCACGTGCGCGATGCCCTCGCGCTCGCAGAAGGCGTCTGCCTCGTTGCGCTCGCGCTGCGGGAACGACTCCGAGCGCGCCGTGACCGCAAGGCACTTCTCGCCCAGCGCCTCGTGCGCGGCGTGCAGAAGCAGCGTGGAGTCGACCCCGCCCGAGAACGCCACGGCAACGCTTCCCTGGTCATGCAAGTAGTCCACAAGCTGGTGGTACTTCTCGCGCATCTCCTGGGTCACCGGCGGCACGCGTCGCGCAACCGGGTTCTCGCCAACTGTCGTTTTGTCCAAGAGCGTCACACCTCCTGCAGCAGGCGGCTGGCGAGCCCCTGCCCGCCTTCCAAAGCACCCTCCATGGTAGGAGATGCGAGCCGCATCGCCCAGGTTGCACTTCATACCGCAACATGACCCAAGCGGCACCACTTCAACTCACATGAACGAAAAAGGGGCCGACCGTACGATTGCGGCCGGGCCCCAGGTTCATCTGGCATCCAGATTAGCGCTCGTCACGCCAGCGCCGACGCACGACAGCCGCGGCGACAACGGCAACAAGTCCAAGCGCGCCCAGCATGGAAAGGGGGGCGTAGTTGGTGCTGTCACCGGTGTTGGGCGTTGCTGCAGGCGCCTTGGGAGCAGCCGCAGGGACTGCGGGCACCTTCGGGGCATCGTCCTTCACGTCGCCCGGAAGCTCGCGCTGCTCGGGCTTGTCCACAAGCAGGGTCTGCTGGATGGCGTCATCGCTGGTCGCAAAGGCATCCCTGCCCTCCTTGACCTGCTTGGCCGTCCAGTCGAACTGGAAGTGCTCGGTACGTCCGGAAGACCCGCGCGCAACGGAATCGAAGCTGCCCTTCACGTTGCCGGTCACCGTGAGCTGCTGGTTGTTGGTTACCTCGTCTGCCTTGAGCGAGAGGTCGCCCACGGTGAGCGTAATCCAGGTCCCAGCACCCACGCCCGGAACGCCGGTCGCAAAGACGGCATCCCTGAGCTGCTGGTAATTCTGGTAGTCACCCTTGAGTCCAAAGGTGATGTAGAGGTTCTGTCCCTCGACGTGCTTGTCGGTCACCGTGTAGAGGTCCCCAAGGCCGCCAACGGTCACCTGATCCATGTTGGTGGGCAGGGTCACCTGGTCTGGGAAGGTCACACATGCCGTAAAGCTCGAGCTGGTGCCCGAGAGGGAGATCTTCGAGAGGTCGTCCTTGTCCTCGCCAAACTGGGCCTCGATGCCCTCCATCTGTGCGCGGATGCCAGTGGTGTCGATGGCACCCGTTAGGCTGAAGGTCTCATCTGTCCCAACCATGAGCGCCTGGGTGCTGGTCTCGATAGAGGATCCCCAGATGTCTCCGTCAAGCATGTTGGAGGCCTTCTGGATGCCGGGGGTCTGCACACTCAGTTGGATAGGAGCATCGTCAGACGAGGAGAGCAGGGCGTCCGCGCCGTCTGCCGTCTGCTTGCCGGTCCAGACAAACGAGAAGTCCTTCTCGGTGCCAGACGCGCTTGTGGCAACCGCGTCAAACGTGCCCTTAAGCGTGCCCTTCGCGGTGAGGGTCGTTCCATCCGCAACGTCCGTGTTCACCACGACGGCTGGCACGGTCACCTTGAGGGCGTCGCCCATCGCATCAACGGCATCTTTAAGCTGCTGGTAGTTGGTGATGCCGCCCTTGAGCCCAAGGGTCACCGTGAGGGTGTTCCCGCTCACCTGGGCGTCGGTCACCGCAAACGTATTGGCGAGCCCCTCCACCACTAGGGAGTCCTTGCTGAACCCCGCGGGGAAGGACATGCCCTTGGGCAGCGTGAACGTGGCGGTAAAGTTCGACGAGAGGTCAGAGATAGCGATGCTCGCATAGCCATCCTGGCCAACGCCAAACTGGCTTTCTATCTCTTTCATCTGGTTCTTGACGCTGGTGGCGTCGATGGTGCCCGTGATGTTGAGCTTCTGCCCCTGAAGCACGTTGACAATGGAGTCGTGCTCCGTGTTAGTGCCCGCAGCCTTGAGGTCGGCATCGGTGGGGTTCTCGGGCAGGACGGTGGCAAGCATATCCGCACCAAGCTCGAGCTGGTAGGGCTTCTTCACGAGGATCGTAAGCTGGATCGTGGAGTCATCGGTGGCCCTGACGTCCTTGCCCGCCGCAGCCTGGGTGCCCGTCCAGGTGAAGTCGAAGCGCTTGACCTTGCCCGTCTCGTTGCTCGCAACGGCACCAAAGGAACCGTTCACGTCACCGGTAACCGTAAGCTCGTCGCCGTTGGCAACAGCGTCATTGCTCAGGGTGAAGCCCGGTATTGTGAGCTCGATGGAGTCGGAGAGCGGGTCCATCTGGGGGCCTGCCCCGCCCGTGGACTCAACGGCGTTCTTGAGCTCTTGGTAGTTGGTAAACGCGCTCTTGAGGGAGAAGGTCACGGTGACCTTGTTGCCCTCCACGCTTGCGCTTTCAATCTTGTAGCAGTTGCCCAAGCCCGTGGCCGTCACGTCTGCGGCAGAGAGGTCCTTGGGCGCCACCACGCCCTCCGGCAGCGTGAAGGTGGCCGTAAAGGTGGAAGTGGCATCCGTGAGGGCAATCTTAGAGAGGTCTCCTCTGTCCTCACTAAACTGCGACTCGATGGACTCCATCTGGCTCTTGATGCCAGACACATCGACGGCACCCGTAAGGGCAAAGGAGCTGCTGCCGTCCGCGGTCACGCGAAGCACGGACGTGCTGTCCTTCTGATTGGCCCCGCCGCCGGCGAACATGTCGCTCTGGATCTCGTTCTGAGCAGAAACGTGATCCGCTGCGGGGACGGAGTCCTTCCAGGTGAGGTAGTACGTGGTGTCAGCGGTGATCTGGGGGTTTTCTCCAGGCATCGGGATAATCCCCCAGAACTTGTAGTCATCGAAGCGCAGGGACGAGCCCTTGCCGTCGGCCTGCGTGTTCCACTCCGTGGTGCTGTCGAGCGTGGAACCCGTCTTGGAAGCGGCGGCCTTGCCGGGCGTCAGGTTGTTGTAGTCAAACGTGCCGAGAAGGTCATGCAACTTCTGGTTGTAGAGCGCGCCCTGCTTGAGCACTGCGACCTCGCCGCCGGTGGCATCCTTCTCAATGGCAAAGACATCGGGGTTCGTCTTGAAGACGCTGCTTGACGCAAAGGTTCCGCCGTTTGCCGAGAAGGCCACGCGGTACTGATTGTCCGTGTACTGCGCGTAGAGGTCAACCTGCGTGGCGCTGCCGTCAAAGCTCACCGCGTCGCCGGGGCTGTAGGCCGTGCCACTGCCATCTGCTGCGGTCGTCCATGTCTTGAACGTCTTGCCCGCTACGGCAAAGTCGCTGTTAGCCGCCACGGCATCGTCGAAGGATGCGACGGTTGCGGCAGTCGCGTCCGTGTCGACCGTCTGGATGTAGCTCTGGTCATAGCCGTTGTGGTAGACAACGGTCTTCGCGTCCCACTTAGCGTAGACCTCGGTGTCTGCGTCGAACTCCGTGGTCTCAAAGTCGAAGGGATGCTCGGTGCCAGAGGCATCCTTGTAGTACCAGCCAAGGAACATGACACCGTTCTTGTCGGTTGGCGTTCCCAGGGACTTGGCGGCGTCGTTGCCCGTAACAAAGCCTAGCTTGTAGCCGCGAACCGTCGAGAAGGTCTTATCTGCGGCCGTGCCGTCCTCAAAGGTAGCGTTACCGTCGTTGAGCGTGACGGTCACCTTGGCAGCAGGCACAAACACATGCTTCTGGCCATCCTTGCTGGGAGTGGCCACGCTGTAGGCATAGCGCTGTCCGTTCTTGTTGATGGGGTTCACCTGCGAGACCGAGGAGTCTGCGAGGGTGAGGTAGGAGAGCCACTCGTTGCCGTTGGCCTGACCGTTGGTGGGCGTCGTCACATCGTGGTTGTAAGTGGGATCGTAGGCCACAAGGTACGAGCCACCCGTCACCACATACGTGCCACCGTTGTCACGATTTGCCCCACCGTTGTCGGCGGTCTTGTCCTTTGCGTCCGTGTTCACCACGGAGTTACCCAGGAACGTGATCGAGCAGGGACCATCCGACTGGGCGGTGCCAAAGGATGGCGTGTACTTCATGTTGGTGGTCTCAAGCGTTGAGTTGGTAAAGGTGGCGTCTCCGCCCTTGTAGTTGATGTTGAGGCCACCGGCCGTACTGTTCTTGATGACCACCTTGGAGTCCGTCACGGCGAGGGGTGCAGAGAGTGTCACACGCGAGCCGTCTGCCGTGAGAGTGGAGCCGTTCTTAATCTCGGAGGAGCCCAGGATCGACATGACCTGCTTGTAGCTGTAGCTTCCCGTTGCCTTGTAGGCGGTGAAGTCAGCGCTGTCCATGTGGATGCCGCCCTTACCGCCGGCAGGATCAAAGTAGTACCACACACCGCGCGTCGTAAGCGAGGCGTTGGTGAGGTACAGACCTGCGTACTGCTCGGACTTCTGGTTGTTCGCCTGGACGTCAACGGTGCAGTTCTCGAAGCGAGAGTCGTTCTCGTACGAGAAAGCGCGACCGCTCGAGTTCTTGGCCGAGACGGTGCATGCGCTGCGAGACGAGCCAACGATCTTGCCGGTCCCCTTGAGCTCGAAGCCGATTGCGTTGCCGTCGAGCACGTACGTGCCGTCGTTCACCTCGGCACCCGCGCCAACAGAGAGAGCTGTCTTAAAGCCGCTCATCGTGAGCGTTGCGCCGCTATCGCAGGAGAGCTTGGTACCGCTGGAGAGCACGATGCCATTGTTGCCGTTGCCCGTGAACGTTGCGTTGCCAGACGCCACCAGGGCAACGTTCTGGGGAATCGTCACTGGCTTGGCCAGCGAGAGGGCACCCGTCACGTGAATCGTCCTCACGCCAGAGACCGAAACCGCCTTGGCAAGCGAGGCAAATGCTGTCTGGGCAGTTGCGCCGTCGTTGTCGTCACTACCGGAGGTGCCGTTGACGTAGACGACGCCCTCCTCCGCAGGGTCACTCGCGGGAGACGCTTCCGTTGGGGCTGGCGCAGAAGCGGGCGCTGCGGCCTGTGGAGCTGCCGCCCCATCGGATGCGGCGGCCGGGCCAGCGCCCTGCGTCGCACCATCAGCATCCTTCTTGGCAGGCTGTCCCTGGTCCTGCGCCGTAGCGCCACCTGTCTGCTGGCCAGCCGTGGCATCGGTGGATGCCGTGCCCGCACCCTCGCTGGAATCGGAGGTTGCAGGAGCTTCTGCTGTGGCCTTGGAGTCACCTCCCCCCGGAACGATCTCGTCCGCAATGCCCTGCATGGGCATGGTGCTCAATGCAAGGACCGCCGAAAGGGCGACGGTAAGCGCACGCTCTTTCCATGGCTTCAACCGATGCATAACTCCCCCAATTGACAAAACGTCCCGCTCAGCTCGAGCGGGACGAAGCGACAAGGTTATCTTCGAATTTATCGAAGAAAAGTAAGGATTACAGTCGTCAGTTCTCCAGCAAATGGGAAAACGCGCTTGCAAGCTAAAAGATACACAAAATAATCGTATTTCTAGTCACGAATTACGATGCTTAAGACCTACATGCGTACAGTCAGGACACGATTCCTGCTACCTGAATACAGCCATCAGGAGCGTGGACGCCACGATGATGGCCAGGCCCGTGAGCGAGCGCTTGGTGTAGGTTTCCTTAAAGACCACCGCCGAGAAGGCCATGGCCACCACGATGGACAGCTTGTCGATGGGCACCACCACCGAGACCACGCCCGTCTGGATGGCGTAGTAGTAGCAGAGCCATGAGGCTCCCGTGGCAACGCCGGAAAGGCAGATGAAGAGAAGCTCGTGCCGGTCGATGCCACGTACCTCCCCCAGCTTGCCGCGCATTGCCACAACCACCCACGCCATGACCAGCACAAAGCAGGTGCGGATGGCCGTAGCAAGGTTTGACTCCACGCCCTCGATGCCCACCTTGGCGAGAATCGACGTAAGCGCGGCAAAGACCGCGGAGCCCACGGCGTACCACATCCACGAGCGACCCTGGACGTCGTGGTCCTGCCGCTTGCGCTCGATCATCATGAGGGTGCCCACGAGGATGCCCGCGCAGCCCACAAGCTTTACGGCAAGGTTCTGGGTCTCGCCAAAGAGCACGATGGCGAGAAGAACCGTGAGCACCGTGGAGCACTTGTCGATGGGCACGACCTTGTTGACGTCGCCCATCGAGAGGGCCTTGAAGTAGCAGATCCAGCTCGCGCCGGTAGCGAGGCCGGAAAGCGCCAGAAAGAGCAGCGAGTTGGGTGTTATCTGGGTAATGGTGGGAATGGAGCCAACCACGCCCGCCGTGAGCCACGCAAACACCAGGACGACGATGGTGCGAACGGCCGTAGCAACGTCAGAGTCGGTGTGTCGGATACCGCACTTGGCAAGAATTGATGTGATGCCCGCAAAGACCGCCGAACCAACCGCAGCTAGAACCCACATGCGCGTCCCCTCTCGTTGCGCTGCATACCCTCGGTTATGTTAGCCGTTCTCGCGCTCCGTTGCGTCGCGCTCGGAGCGGTCGTCGTGGCCGCCCGTCTCGGCGAGCAGGCCCTGGCGCGCGGCCTCCAGGTCGCCGCGCTGCTCGGCGGGAAGCTCCGGGTAGTGCGGGTCGCACGCCTCGAGCGTATGGACGATTGCCTCCGAGACAAGCCAGCGCGCATAGAACTTCTGGTCCGCCGGGATAACGTACCAAGGCGCCTCCTTGGTGGCGGTGCGGTCGATACAGTGCTCGTAGGCGTCCATGTACTTGGGCCACAGCTGGCGCTCGGTCACGTCGGACGAGGAGAACTTCCAGTTCTTGGACTCGTCATCGATGCGGTCGAGGAAGCGCCTGCGCTGCTCGGCGCTGCTCACGTTGAGGAAGATCTTGAGCACTCGGTAGCCGTTCTCCCAGAGGTAGCGCTCGAAGTCGCGGATCTGGCGGTAGCGCTGCTCGAAGAAGTCGTCCTTGGGGGTTTCGAGCACGCGCTTGGGCATGCGGTAGGTCTTCTGGAGGTCGTGAACGCGCACAACCAGTACGTCTTCGTAGTAGCTGCGGTTGAAGAGGCCAATGCAGCCACGGCGCGGCAGCCTGGTGGCGGCGCGCCAGAGGAAGTCGTGCGCGAGCTCCTCGGAGGAGGGCTGCTTGAAGCTTGCCACCGTGACGCCCTGCGGGTTGATGCCGCTCATCACGTGCTTGATGGTGGAGTCCTTGCCGGCCGCGTCCATGGCCTGCAGGATCACTACGACCCCCTCGCGGCCCTCGGCGTAGAGCCTGTCCTGGAGCTCGGCCATGCGCTGGGTGTTTGCCTCGGTGAGGGCCTCGAAGTTGGGTCTGAGCTTCTTCCCCACGTGTACGTCTGTGGGGTAGTCGTCGAGCTTGAAGTGGCCCGAGCCATCGAACCTGCAGTCCTTGAGCTCCTGGAACTCCATATGCATGCATCTCCTCGCGGTTCTCGGCAGGCGCGCTGTTGCGCGA
>OHAT01001711.1_pt1 | contig 18280 bp, 14 predicted proteins | sample 1577141 | NCBI WGS metagenome assembly OHAT01 (sample SAMEA3541578, study PRJEB24748) | human gut metagenome | biome: human gut; feature: human-associated habitat; material: faeces | place: China | collected 2012 | reverse complement strand
TACCTTTGATAGCGATCGTGGGACGCCCCAACGTGGGCAAGTCCATGCTGTTCAATAAGATCATCGGCCGGCGGCTGTCCATCGTAGAGGACACCCCCGGCGTCACCCGTGACCGTATCTACGGTGAGAGCGAGTGGGTGGGCCGCAGGTTCCGCCTGGTGGACACCGGCGGCATCGAGCCCAATACAGACAGCCAGATTCTGTCCTTCATGCGGGAGCAGGCCCAGATCGCCATCGACAACGCCGACGTCATTATCTTCGTCACGGATATCAAGACCGGCCTGACTGCCTCCGACCAGGAGGTGGCCAGTATGCTTCAGCGCAGCCGTAAGCCCATCGTGCTGGCGGTGAACAAGATGGACTCTGTGGGCGCGGTCGACCCGGATTTCTATGAGTTCTACAACCTGGGTCTGGGCGACCCCGTGGCTGTCTCCGCCGTTCACGGCCACGGCACCGGCGATCTGCTGGACGAATGCATCAAGTATTTTCCGCCGGAAACGGATGAGGAGGACGACTCCGACGTGGTACAGGTGGCCATTATCGGAAAGCCCAATGTAGGTAAATCCAGCTTGACGAACCGTATTCTGGGCGAGGAACGCGTTATCGTCAGCAATGTAGCCGGCACCACCCGCGACGCCATCGACAGCTATTTTGAGAACCAGTACGGCAAATATAATTTCATCGACACCGCCGGTATGCGGAAAAAGTCCAAGGTAGATGACAACATCGAAAAATACAGCGTTCTGCGGGCCACCATGGCTATTGAGCGTAGCGACGTCTGCCTCATTCTCATCGACGCTCAGGAGGGTGTCACCGAACAGGACACCAAGGTCGCCGGTCTGGCGCATGACGCGGGCAAGGCATGCATTATCGTGGTGAACAAATGGGACCTGATCGAAAAGGACGACAAGACCATGGACCGTATGCGTGAGGACATCCGCCGGGACCTGAGCTATATGCCCTATGCCCCTATTCTGTTCATCTCCGCCCTGACCGGCCAGCGGGTGGGCCGTCTCTTTGAGCTTATCAACTACGTCAACGATCAGGCGGCCATGCGAATCACCACCGGCACGCTGAACAGTGTGCTGGCAGACGCGCAGACCCGCGTTCAGCCACCCACGGACAAGGGACGCCGCCTGAAGATCTACTACATGACGCAGGTGGGCGTCAAGCCGCCCCACTTCGTCATCTTCTGCAACGACAAAAAGCTCTTCCACTTCTCCTACCAGCGGTATCTGGAAAACCAGCTCCGCAGCGTGTTCGGCCTGGAGGGCACCCCCATCGTGCTGACTATCCGCCAGAAGGGAGAGGACGACGGTTGAACCATCTCATCGGTGCTACACTGCTGGCCTCACTGGTCATATTGCTGCTGGGCTATTTCTTAGGTTGTCTCAACGGCTCGGTAATGGTCAGCCACTTCATCATCAAGGACGATGTGCGGCAGCACGGCAGCGGCAATGCGGGCCTGACCAACTTCTACCGCACCTACGGTGCCAAATACGCACTGGGCGTCATCCTCTTCGACATGGGTAAAACAGTGATCGCCTGCCTGATTGGCGGTGCAGCCTTCGACTATCTGGCCGGCGACTGGATGTTGGGCGTCCTGCTGGGTGGCCTTGGCTGTGAGCTGGGGCATATGTTCCCGGTGTTCTTCGGCTTCAAGGGCGGCAAGGGCATCCTGTCCGGCGGCACGCTGGTGTGGCTGCTGGACTGGCGCGTCGGTCTGATCGCGTGGGGTCTGTTCGCCGCACTGTGGCTGCTGACGAGATATGTCTCTCTCGGCTCCGTCTGCGCCGCCGCCTCCATGCCCGTCACCACATTTTTCTTCTGCGGCCGCAGCCTCCTCTACACGGCGCTGGCCGTGCTGATCGCCGCGCTGGTGATCTGGTGCCACCGGGAGAATATCACGCGCCTGCTGCATCATCAGGAACGCAAATTCCAATGGCACACCGGCACACCGAAAGAGAAAGAGTAAACAGAGAAAGGACATCACTGACATGAAACACAATCAGATGCGGCAGGTGGTCTTCCCCATTCTGGCCGCCTTCATCTGGGGTACCGCCTTCGTTGCGCAGGATATGTGCGCCGACTCCATCGGCGCGTTCGCCTTCAACGCCAGCCGCTACTTTATCGCGGTGCTGGCGCTGCTGGTGGTCATCGTCATCAGCGACAAGCTGAAAAAGGACAAGCCCGTCCTCTCCCCCGCCGAGAAAAAGGCCGCCAACCGGCAGCTGTGGCTGGGCGGCCTGTGCTGCGGTGCGGCGCTGGCCATGGCTTCCAACTTCCAGCAAGCGGGTATGGTGGCCGGCACTGACTCCGGCAAGGCCGGCTTCATCACCGCCCTATATGTGGTGCTGGTGCCCGTGTTCGGTCTGTTCTTCAAGCGGAAGGTCAGCCTTCCCGTATGGATCGCCGTGGCCTTGTCTGTACTGGCGCTGTATCTGCTATGCATCAAGGGCAGCTTCTCCCTTTCCCCCGGCGATCTGCTAATCTTGATCTGCGCCGTGTGCTTCGCGGTACATATTCTGGTCATCGACCATTTCACCGCCTACTGTGACGGCGTAAAGCTCAGCTGTCTGCAATTCCTGTTTGCCGGCGTTATCTCCACCGTGTGTATGTTCCTCTTTGAGGAGGTGGACTTCGCCGCCATCTGGAGCTGCATCCTTCCTCTGCTGTACGTGGGCATCTTCTCCTGCGGCGTGGGCTACACCCTGCAAATTCTGGCGCAGAAGGGTTCCAACCCCACGGTGGTCACCATCCTGCTGAGTCTGGAGAGTGTGTTCGCCGTCATCGCCGGTGCCATCATTCTCAAGCAGCAGATGTCCGTCCGCGAGTATATCGGCTGCGCCGTGATGTTCGCCGCCGTTCTTCTGGCCCAGATCGACTTCCCCGTGAAACAGAAAGCCGAATAAAGTGCAAAAAAGAAGCACCCGAGCGGGTGCTTCTTTTTTGCGCTTTTGGCTGTCTCAGAACAGCGTCACCTGACTGGTATCCGCCATACCGGCAAAGGCGCCCAGCGCCTTCAGCTGCTCGATATGGGTCTTACTAAGCTTGTTGCAGATGGTGGCGAACTCCTCTACAGAGATGAAGGTTTTTCCCTTTCGCTTCTCCACCGTGTCCAGCGCCGCCGTCTCCCCCAGACCGCGCACCGTTACAAAGGGAGGCAGCAGGCCGTTTTCCGTGATCTTGAAGTGTGTGGCATCGGAGTCGTAAATACTAATGGTGTCAAAATGGAAGCCCCGCAGATAGAACTCGTAGCACACCTCCAGCGTCACCAGCAAGTTCTGTTCCACGTCGGTGGCGTCCTTATTGTTCTCGATCTCCCTGATTTTCTGCTTCACCGCATCCATGCCGGCGCAGCAGTACTCCGCGTCGAAGGCCTTGGCCCGGATGGAGAAGAACGTAGCGTAGAAGGCCAGCGGCTCATGCACCTTGAACCACGCAATACGGAACGCCATCATCACATAGGCCACAGCGTGGGCCTTAGGGAACAGATAGCCGATCTTGGCCAGAGAGCCGATATACCAATCCGGCACCTGATGCTCCCGCATAGCCTCCTCCCAGCCGTCCTCGAAGCCCTTTTTCTTTACTTTGCCCTTACGCACCGCCTCCATGATCTTAAAGCTCATCTTCGGCTCCAACCCCATGGAGATCAGGTACAACATGATATCATCGCGGCAGCCCACCGTCTCCAAAACGCTGGCCGTTCCGCCCACGATCAAGTCCCGGGCATTGCCCAGCCACACGTCGGTACCGTGGGAGAAGCCGGACAACCGTACCAGGGTATTGAAATCCTGGGGCATGGTATCCATCAGCATACCGCGGGTGAACCGGGTGTTGAACTCCGGGATAGCCACGGCGCCGGTGGGCCCCAGTATCTCGTCATTTTCAAAGCCCAGCACCTTGGACGAGGTGAAAATACTCATGGTATCCGGGTCATCCAAGGGGATGGCCCGCGCGTTCACGCCGGTCAGGTCCTCCAGCATTTTGATCATGGTGGGGTCATCGTGTCCCAGCATATCCAGCTTCAGGAGGTTGTCCTCCATGCAGTGATACTCGAAATGAGTGGTCACAGTGTCGCTGTTGGCATCGTCTGCCGGGTGCTGCACCGCGGTAAAATCCTCCACATCCATATCATCCGGCACCACCACCAGCCCACCGGGGTGCTGCCCCGTAGTACGCCGCACGCCCACGCAGCCCAGCGTCAGGCGATCCAGCTCCGCGTTGGAGGCCGTCTCGCCCCGTTCCTCCAGGTATTTCTTCACCATGCCGAAGGCGGTCTTTTCCGCTAGGGTACCGATGGTCCCCGCCCGGAACACCTGGGTCTTGCCGAACATTTCGATGGCGTGCTGGTGTGCCCGGGCCTGGTACTCACCGGAGAAATTCAGGTCGATATCCGGCACCTTACCGCCGCCGTAGCCCAAAAACGTCTCAAAGGGGATGTCAAATCCGTCCTTAGCGTACTTTGACCCGCACACCGGGCAGTTTTTATCGGGCATATCCGCGCCGCAGCCGTAACTGCCATCGGTGATGAACTCAGTATGGCGGCATTTGGGGCAGCGATAATGGGGCGGCAGGGAGTTCACCTCCGTAATGCCGGACATATACGCCACCAGTGAGGACCCCACACTGCCCCGGCTGCCCACCAGATAACCGTTTTCCAGGCTGCGCTGCACCAGCTTCTGGGCGGACATATACACCACGTCGTACTTGCCCAGAATGCTTTTCAGTTCCACGTTCAGCCGGTCCACGATCAGCTGAGGCGGCTCGTCGCCATACAGCTCGTGACACTTGTCCCACACTCTGTCATGAAGTTCCTGCTCCGAATTCTCCAGCCGTGGCGGGAACAACCGTCCCGGCGGCAGCAGCTCGATATTTTCGATACGGTCGGCGACGCCGCGCGGATCATCGATGACCACCCGATGCGCTTCCTCTTCGCCCAGATAGGCAAACTCCGCCAGCATCTCCTCCGTGGTCTTAAAGTAAATGGGCAGGGGTGCGTCGGCGTCGGCAAACTTCTTGCTGGCCAGCAGGATATGGCGGTATACCTCGTCCTCCGGCTCCTGGAAGTGCACATCGCCGGTGGCGCACACGGGCTTGCCCAACTCCCGGCCCAACCGGACGATGGTACGGTTGAACTCCCGCAGCTCATCCTCTGACTGCACCGCGCCGTTGCGAAGCATGAACATATTATTGCAGATGGGCTGTATCTCCAGGTAATCGTAGAACGATGCGATGCGCTTCAGCTCCGCCCAGTCCTTGCGGTCCGCCACCGCCCGGAACAGCTCGCCTGCTTCACAGGCTGAGCCGATAATGAGGCCTTCCCGATGGGCGATCAGCTCCGTCTTGGGGATAATGGGCACACGCTTGAAATACTTGAGATTGGAAGCCGAGATCAACTGATACAGGTGCTTCAGGCCCAGCTTGTTCTTCGCCAGGATGATAATATGCTTGGGGTGCCGGCTGCCGCCGCCCCGAGGCCGCAGCTTCTCCATCTGCCCGTTGATCTCCTGCAGACGGGAAATTCCCATCTCCCGCCGCATTCTCTCAAAAAAGGGTATCAGCATATACCCCACCATCCCCGCGTCGTCCGACGCCCGGTGGTGGTTGAAGGCGGGCAGATCCAAATGCTCCGCCACGATGTCCAGCTTATGCTTGTGCAGCTCCGGCAGCAGGTTCTGCGCCAGGATCAGGCTGTCGATGTATGTAGGGTCGAATTCCAGCCCCGCCCTGCGGCATCCGGCCCGGATGAACCCGATGTCGAACTCCGCATTGTGGGCCGCCAGCGGTCGCCCGTCCACGAATTTCAAAAACGCCGCCAGTGCTTCCTCCGGCGGCGGCGCGTCCGCCAGCATGGCATCCGTAATGCCCGTCAGGCCGATGATCTCCGGCGTCAGCCGACGGCCGGGGTTCACGAAGGTCTGAAACGTATCCGTGATCTTCCCGTTTTTCAGCACCACTGCGCCGATCTCCGTGATGGCCTCCCGCTGTACCTTCAATCCGGTAGTTTCAATGTCGAAGCACACGATCTCGTCGTCAAAGTCCTGATCCTGCGCACCGTGTACGGCAATGCGGTCGTCCAGGTTGTTGACGTAGTACCCCTCCACGCCGTACAGGATCTTGATCTTCCCCTTGCCCGCGTCCCGCGCCTTTGGGAATGCCTGCACCGTGCCGTGGTCGGTAATGGCAATAGCCGGGTGGCCCCAGGCTGCCGCCTGCTTTACCACCTTGCCCACATCCGTCAGAGCATCCATGCTGCTCATCTGCGTATGCAGGTGCAGCTCCACCCGCTTCTCCGGTGCATTGTCCTGCCGGGCCGTATGGCTGATCTTCATAATATTCACCGGCCGCAGCAGGATATCCTTCCCGTCGTAGGTCAGTTCCACCTTGCCCTGCAGGCGCAGCCACATCCCGTCGTTGATCGCGCCGCCCAGCACCTTGGCCTCTTTTTCATCCATGGCCTTCCGCACGGCCACGGAGCCATGCTCATCGGTGATATTGAAGTTCAGCGTCCACATGCCCTTGCGCCGTGTCTCATAGCACTCTGCCTTGAATACCCGGCCCTCCACAATAGCGCTGCCCTCCTTGATATTCAGTTCGCCGATAGGCGTCAGCTTTCCGGTGATCGTCTTGCCCCAGATCACCCCGTTGTCGCCCTTTTGCTCGCCGGTGCCGCAGAAATGCAGCAGCACCTGCCGCAGATCATACTGCTGCGCCAGCATCTGCTGCAGGGCGTCCTGCGCCGCCTGGGGCAGTGTCTCACTGCTCTCTATCTGCACCTCCAGCGTCCGGCCCGCCATATCCAGCGCGCCGCTGATGATGCAGGCATCGTGCAGCAGCAGGCGCAGCTGCCGCGGCGCCTGAAAGCTCTCAAACAGCGTAAAAAACGGTACTCTCTCCGCCATGTCTCTCCCCTATCGTATCTCTTGTCACAGCTTGTCGATCTCCTCGAACAGCGCGTCCACCAGCTGGTCCTCCGGCACCTTCCGCAGAACCGTTCCCTTGGCGAACAGCAGTCCCTCGCCCTTGCCTCCGGCGATACCCACATCCGCGGCCGAGGCCTCACCCGGTCCATTGACCACGCACCCCATCACTGCCACGGTGATGGGCTTGTCACAGTTCTTCAGCCGCCGTTCCACCTCCCGGGCGATAGGCAACATATCATACTTCGTCCGCCCGCAGGTGGGGCAGGCGATCAGGTCCGGCCCCGTCTGCCGCAGACCGCAGGCCTGCAAAATACGCTTGGCGGCCACTACCTCTTCCACCGGGTCGGCAGTCAGGCTCACCCGCAGCGTATCGCCGATACCCCGACACAGCAGTCCGCCGATGCCGATGGCCGACTTCAGCACCCCCATCTCCGGTGTGCCGGCCTCGGTGACGCCCAGATGCAGCGGATAGTCCACCTTTTCGTGCAGCAGCTCGTAGGCCGCCATATTTACCGGCACCCGGGAGCACTTCACGGAGATGCAGATATCCCCGAAGCCGCACTCCTCCAACAGGCGCACATGTCCCAGTGCACTCTCGGCCAGCGCCTCGGCGGTCACGCCGCCGTATTTTTGCACCAGGTCCTTCTCCAGCGAGCCGCCGTTGACGCCCACACGGATTGGAATATTCCTCTCCCGGCAGGCGTCGGCCACGGCCCGCACGCGGTCCTTCGACCCGATGTTGCCGGGGTTGATGCGTATTTTATCCACACCGCCGTCCACACACAGCAGCGCCAGCCGGTAATCAAAGTGGATATCCGCCACCAGCGGGATGTGTATAGCCGCCTTGATGCTCGGAATGGCCCGTGCGGCCTCCTCCGTGGGCACCGCCACACGCACGATCTCGCAGCCCGCCTGCTCCAAACGCAGGATCTGCCGCACTGTGGCGTTCACGTCCTCCGTGGGCGTATTGCACATGGACTGTATGCTTACGGCCGCGCCGCCGCCCACCGGTACCGCGCCCACCTGTATGCGTCTTGTCACCGTCCCCGCCTCCTCAGTGGATCAGCTTTCCCACGTCGCTGAACACCAGCACCACCATCAGCGCCAGCAGCAGAATAAGTCCCGCGAAGTGGATATAGTTCTCATATTTAGCCGGTATCTGCTTCCGGAACAGCAGCATGGCTGCCGCGTTGATGATCAGGAAGAATATCCGCCCGCCGTCCAGCGCCGGCAGGGGCAGCAGGTTCATCACCGCCAGATTCACTGCGATCAGCGCCGCGATGTAGGCGATGTTTTCCACCGCCGCCTGGGTCGTCTCCGCCTGCTCACCTACCTGTACCATGGTGGACACGATCCCCACCGGGCCACTCAGATCCCGCAGGCCCGCCTGCCCGGTAAAGAGCATTTGCAGGCTCAGCCGCACCAGACGCACGAAATCCACAGCATTGTTCCAGGTGTAGGCCAGTTTGTCGCCGAAGGTGGCCGCCGCCGCACCGAAGTATATTCCGTAGCCGCTGTACGCATTTCCGCTTTGATCGGTATACGTCTGTCTCGTCATGGCAAAGTCGTCCAGGCGCACCTTCTCCCCGCCGCGGTCCACCACCAGGTCGAATGTGCCGGTCTTGTTCAGGCCAAGCAGCAGGCTCACGTCGCTGTAAATGTACACGCGCTCCCCATCGATGGACACCAGCCGGTCCCCGGTCTGCAAGCCGTCGGCGCTCTCCAACGGACAACCCTCGGCAAAGCCGGAGATCACCGGCTGATAGAACCCCTGCGCCGGCGCATACAGGCAGAAGATGATAATAAGCCCCGCCAGAAAATTCATGGCCGCGCCGGCGGCAAAAATGATCAGCTTTTTCCAAAAGCCCTGGCGGTTCAGCGCCGCCGGATCGTCAGAGTCCTCCTCTTCCCCCTCCATGGCACAGAAACCGCCCACCGGAAAAGCCCGCAGAGAATACTGGGTATCCCCCCGCTGCTTTTTCCATAGCACCGGTCCCATGCCGATGGCGAACTCGTTGACCCGCACGCCGCAGGCCTTGGCCGCCAGGAAGTGCCCCAGCTCATGGACGGCGATCAAAATACCGAACACCAGCAGGGCCGCTATGATATATACGATCATGTATGCAAGCTCCTTTTCCGGATGTCACAGGGCAGCGCGCCGCGCCGCCTTGTCTGCTTCCAGTATATCCGCAAGGCTTGGCTGATATTGCACCGGCACCCGCTCCAACGCGCGCTCCACCCGCCGGGAGATATCGTTAAAGCCGATCTCGCCTCGCAGAAACAGTCCCACGGCCGCCTCGTTGGCGCCGTTGAGTATGGCGCAGGCGGTGCCGCCCACCGCTGCGGCATACCGTGCCAGACGCAGACAGGGGAACGCCCTCTCGTCCGGCTCGGCAAAGGTCAGCGCGCCGCACGTCAGCAGGTCCAGCGGCTTATCCGGGCTCTCGGCCCGATAGGGATACGTCAGCGCGTAGCGGATGGGCAGCTTCATATCCGGCGTGCCCAGCTGCGCCAGCAGCGCCCCGTCCCGGAACTCCACCAGCGAATGCACGATGCTCTGGCGGTGTATCACCGCCTGCACCTGCTCCACCGGCAGGCGATAGAGCCGCATGGCCTCGATGATCTCCAGTCCCTTGTTCATCAGTGTGGCGGAGTCCACCGTGATCTTCGGTCCCATGTGCCAGTTGGGATGGCGCAGGGCATCCGCCGCCGTCATGTGCTCCAGCTCGTCGAAGGTCCTTCCGTAGAACGGCCCGCCGGAGCAGGTCAGCAGGATACGCCGCACCTCACCCCGGTCCCGGCAGCCCTGCAAGCACTGAAACACCGCGCTGTGCTCACTGTCCACCGGCACGATCTCCGCGCCGTATTTCTCCGCCGCGTCCATCACCAGCTCACCGGCGCACACCAGCGTTTCCTTATTGGCCAGCGCGATGCGCTTGCCCTTTTGGATGGCCGCCAGTGTGGGACGCAGCCCCACGCTGCCCATCACGGCAGTCACCACCGTGTCCGCCTCGGTCATAGCGGCGGCAGCCAACAGGCCCTCCTCCCCTGCCATGACCTCAATGCCGGTCCCCCGCAGCCGTTTTTTCAGCGCCAGCGCCGCATTTTCGTCATACAGCACCGCAAGGCGCGGCATATACTGCCGCGCCTGCTGCTCCAACAGGTCTACCTGTGTATTGGCGGTCAGCGCCGCCACGCGGAGGCCCAGCTCCCCGGCCACCTCCAGCGTCTGCCGCCCGATGGAGCCGGTAGCCCCCAACAGGGCGATGGTTTTCGTCATAGGTCCTTCCTCAATACAGCGTCACAGCGTTGATAAGCATCCACGTCAACGGTGCAGCGAAGATCACACTATCGAACCGGTCCAGCACGCCGCCGTGGCCCGGCAGCAGCCGTCCGTAGTCCTTGATGCCGCACTGCCGCTTCACGCAGGAGAAGCTCAGGTCGCCCAGCTGCCCCAGCACCGCGCCCACGAAGCCCAACAGCACACACCAGCCGATGTGCAGCTGCACCTCCGTACATAGGAAGAAGAATATCCGGAACAGGATCATTCCCACCATGCCGCCCACCAGACCGCTGACCGCACCCTCCCGTGTCTTCTTCGGGCTGACTCTGGGCGCCAGCTTTGTTTTCCCGAACAGCATACCGCCGAACAGCGCCAGAGAGTCGCTCATAAACGCCGACACCAGCGGGATCAGCACCAGTCCGGCGCCGTATTCCAGCATCCGCAGCCGCACCAGGCAGCCCAGCGCCAGCGGGATCACCAATCCGGACACCGCCATAGCGCTGATATCCGGGAAATCCAGCTCGTCGTCTTTGCCGAAGGCCTGCACCGCCGCGATGAACATCACCACGATCAGCGCCGCCAGCAGCCATACCATGATCGTATGTATGGCGGTGCCCGTGAAGTCACCGCCGCTGAAATACACCGTGAACACGGTGAACACCGCCAGCGTGGCCGCCAGCCCCCACCAGTGCGCCGCTTTCTCCGGCGCGGCGGCCGCCATGAACTCATGGCAGCCGATGACGCACAGCGCCGCCACCAGCACCGCCGTGGCCCAATCCGGTGCGAAGCACAGCACGCCGATCAATGCCGGCACGCCGATGATCGCCACCAGTATTCTCTGTTTCATGGTCGTCACCTCACTTTACGCCGCCGAACCGGCGATCCCGCCGCTGATAGTCGATGATCGCTCTGTCCATATCCTGCCGGGTAAAATCCGGCCACAGCGTGTCGCAGAAATAGAATTCGCTGTAGGCGCACTGCCACAGCATGAAATTGCTCAGCCGTATCTCGCCGCTGGGGCGGATGATCAGCTCCGGATCGGGGATACCGGCAGAGTACATATTGGCGGAGAGGTTCTCCTCCGTCCAGTCCACCCCCTGCTCCGCGCACAGCCGCGCCGCCCGCAGTATCTCCGCCCTGCCGCCGTAATTCAGACACACATTGGCCTGGAACCCCGCATAGCGGCCGGAGATGTCGTCCGTCTCATGTGCCAGCGCCTGCAGCTCCGGGGACAGTGCGCTGAGGTCGCCGAAGAACCGCAGGCGGATGTGCTCCTTTTCCATGGTGTCGATAGCTTCCCGCAGATACTGCTCCAACAGACCCATGATGGTATTCACCTCATCGGCGGGCCGCTTCCAGTTCTCTGTGGAAAAGGCGTATACCGTCAGGTATTCCACTCCCAGTTCCTTGCAGTAGGTGGCGATGTCGCGGAACACCTCTGCCCCCGCCTTGTGCCCCACCGTGCGGGGCAGGCCGCGTTTTTTCGCCCAGCGGCCGTTGCCGTCCATAATAACAGCGATATGGCGGGGAAGGCGGCTCCTGTCCACCTCCCCCGCCGTATGGGGCGTTTTCTTCGTAAACAGTCCCATTAAACAGACATCAATTCCTTTTCCTTGTTGTCCAGGATCTTGTCGATCTCCTTGCAGCTGTCATCGGTCAGCTTCTGCAGGTCCTTCTCGGCGATCTTCAGCTCGTCCTCGGTGATCTCGGACGCCTTCTGCTGCTTCTTGAAGTTATCCATCGCATCCCGGCGGATATTCCGCACAGCCACCTTGCCGTTCTCGGCGTACTTGTGGATCTGCTTGACCAGCTCCTTGCGGCGCTCCTCGGTCAGCTGGGGGAAAGCCAGACGAATGCACTTACCGTCGTTCTGGGGGTTGATGCCCAAGTCGGACTCCTGAATGGCCTTTTCAATACCCTTCAGAATGCTGGCATCCCAGGGGGTAATGACCAGCGTCCGCGGGTCAGGAGAGCCGATAGAGCCGATCTGCTGGATGGGCGTGGGGGTCCCGTAGTAGTCCACGCTGATGCGGTTGAGCACGGAAGCGTTGGCGCGGCCGGCACGCACGGTGTCGAAGTCGCTCATCACGGATTCGATGCTCTTCTTCATTTTTTCCTCGTAAACCTTGTACTCGTCCTTCAACATGGGGTCAGTCCTCCTTCACGATCGTTCCGATTTTTTCGCCGCGCAGGGCGCGGATGATATTCTCCGGGTCTTTCAGGGCAAATACCAGTACCGGGATATGGTTATCCATGGACAGGCTGGTGGCGGTAGAGTCCATCACCGCCAGGTGCCGCTTGAGCACCTCGTCGTAGGTGATGCTGTCAAACTTCACCGCGTCGGCGTTCTTGGCCGGGTCACTGTCGTACACGCCGTCGATATTCTTGGCCAGCAGGATGACGTCCGCGTCGATCTCCGCCGCCCGCAGCACCGCCGCCGTGTCCGTAGAGAAGAACGGGCAGCCGATGCCGCAGCCAAAAATGACCACTCTCTCCTTTTCCAGGTGCCGAATGGCCCTGGCGCGGATATACGGCTCCGCCACGGCCCGGATCTCCAGCGCCGTCTGCACACGCACGTCCACACCCTTCTGCTCCAGCACGTCCGCCATGGCCATGCAGTTCATGGCCGTGGCCAGCATACCCATGTGGTCGGCCCGGGTGCGCTCGATGTGTCCCTCGCCGTCCTTCACACCGCGCCAGAAATTGCCGCCGCCGATGACGATACCCACCTGCACACCCATGTCCACACACTGCTTGATAACGTCCGCCACCCGGCCCATGACCTGAAAGTCCAGACCGAAGTGCTTATCGCCGGCCAGCGCTTCGCCGCTGATCTTCAGCAGCACCCGCTTGAATACTGGTTGCTCCATCGCCGTTCCTCCCTAATTTTCTATCAGGTATTTTACCTTATTTCTCCCGTTTTGCATAGGGGGAAAATCGAAAATTTTTCTGAATTCTTTTTTGCAGATCCCGCGTGCCCTGCGCCTGCGGCGCATGATGCAAAACGAAAGGCTTTGTTTTTTTCCACCGGCGGTGTATAATGGGGAAAACACTTTTCCGGAGGCTGATTTTCATGGAACTTCTGCACGTGCTGGGCAATACATATGCGGCCGTCGCCGCCACCGCCCTGCTGCCCGTTTATAAGCTCAATGACCGGGATGTGGTGCTCATCGACACCGGCTACGCCAAGCTGGACAGAGCCGGCCTGACCGCGCTCATCGACGGCAGCGGCTGGCGTCTGCGCGCCATTCTCTGCTCCCACGCCCACTTCGACCACACCGGCAACGTCCGGTATTTGCAGGAGCGATACGGCGCGAAAGCCGCCATCTCCCTCATCGAGGCCGGTATCTCTGTGAACCCGGACAGCTACCGCGCTAACTACGTGGCCCTGACCTACGGCAAAAGCCGTGAGTTGTTTCTGGAGGAGTGCTTCACCGCAGATCGAGTCATCTTCCCCCAGGAGGACCACATCGACGTAGACGGCGCCCGGTTCGGTGTACTGTCTCTCCCCGGCCACTCCGCCGGACACATCGGCTTCGTCACCCCCGACGGTGCGGCCTATGTGGGCGACTGCCTCATCGATCATGCCCTGATCGACGGCGCCAAGCTGCCCACCAGTATGTTCGTCGCCAGGGATCTGGAGAGCAAGGCCGCCCTCCGCGCCACGGACTACCCCGCCTATATCATCGCCCACAAGCAGGTCGTCACCGACCGCGCGGAGCTGTCTGCCCTCATCGACAGCAACATCGCCTTCATCCACCGCAAGGAGCGGGAGCTGCTGGACGACCTCACCGACGGCATGACGTTCTCCGACTGGATATACGCCTTCTGCCAGCGGGAGAACATCCGCACCCGGCAGGAGCTGAAATTCAGCATCGTGGAGCGCAACTTCGCCAACTTCACCGACTGGCTCACCGACACCGGCAAGGTACGCGTAGAGCGCGACTTCTGCGCCAAACGCTACTACCACGGCTAAAAACGGGCAAGAAAAAGCCACCCCGATGGGGTGGCTTTTTTCTTGTTCACTGCACCGTAAACGTGTCCGCCATGGCGTTGAGTGCATATCCCAGATGCTCCGTCTGCGCCACGGGATAGGTCTTGATGACCGCGAACCGCTCTGTGTCCGAGCCGCGGAAAGCCGCCGTCCAGTCCTGGTTCCCGGTGCCGTCCGTGCCGGACATATCCCCCTGCTTGCTCTCGATGAGGGCAAAGCTGCTCCCCGCCGCGCCGATGGCCCAGTCCTGCGCCTCCTTCAGCGTCATAGCGCCCAGATGCGCCACATAAAGCCGCGCGAAGATGTCCTCGGTGCTCTCCCAGACCTCGACAGGCTTGCCGTTGAGGACAGGTGAGCCATCCACCGTCGCGTCGTTCCAGCCGTCCATGGGAGTAAGCCGGTGCCACCCATCGGCGAGGATGCAGATGCTATAGCCGCTTCCGCTGTACCACGCAGCGGGATAAGAAACCAACCCCGCGCCGTTGTCGTTGAAGGTAAGCGTGTCCTGACGCGCCGCCTCCGTCCGGTCGATATACCGGAACTGTACGTTATACAGGCCGTCCATGCCGATACCGGTATACGCCTGCGCAAGGTCGATGACCTCTCCGTCATGCAGCAGCCTGTTTTCACTTGTGTAGCGCCCGTACAGGGTGAAGCCCTCACCCTTTATCACGGACAGCTGCGCGCCGCTGCCCACCTCATACACCGGGATGTCCTCGCTGTAATTCTCGTCGTACTTCACCGTGCGGTACACCACGGAATAGACCTCCGTCACGGCAATGCTCAGCTGATCCTTCTCGTAGCTGACGGTCACCGGCAGCCCGCCGGTCAGTTGGGACGTTATGTACCGGGAAATATCCCGCAGCAGCGCCTCCGCCGCGTCGCCGTTCCCACGGGGGTCGGCCTGCCCGGACAGAGTCCAGATATACCTCCGCACCTGCTGCGGCAGCTGGCTATACCGCTGCGCCAGCACGTCCATGGCGCCCTCGGCATACGCCCCGTCCGCGTTCAGATAGTAGGCGCACAGATAGCTCAGGGGAACGGTCTCCCAGTCCGGCAGCTGCGCCGCGTCATACACAATGCCGTAGTCCTCCGCCCGGACGCTGATCACGCCGTCCTCTCCCAGCATGGGCCACGGCGTGATCTCCGTGAAGTCCGGCAGGGCGTCGCCGGGATAGTAGACGATGGAGCCGTCCTCCAGACACGCCTGTAAAACATCCATCAGCGCTTGCAGGCCCGCTGCGCTCCCCCGCACGGCGTTGTAGTCCGCCGCCACATAGTCCCCGGCGTACACCGTGCCGGACACAGGGGGCTCCCCTTCCGCGCCGACGTCCTCCCACCGCAGCCATTCCGCGTTGTCGATGAGTGCCAGCGCGATATAGCCCCGCTGCGCCATCTGCCGGTTCCACTCCGCGCTGCGCTGCGGCAGCGCGCCTGCGAAGGCGTAGCGCACCACCACGCCGTAGGGCTCGCTGGCCGTTTCGACCTCAAAGGAGTAGGTATACGCCTGACCATCGCCGGCAGCGCCGGCCGCCCGGAAGCCCAGCGCGTCCAGTATGCCGCTGACGGCGGCATTGTCGCCGATATACTCCGTCCGCAGGGCGTACAGCGTCTCCGCGTCCGGCACTCCGGCGTCGTTTTCGGCGGGCTTCGTCAGCAGGCACGCGCCGATGATGGCCGCCGCGACGACCAGCAGGATGACAGCCCAGAGGGCGGGCTTCTTATAGTTGAGCACGTTCTTCACCCTTTCTTTCACAGCCACTTCGCCAAAGGCCAGCGGGCACACCGCCGCCATTTTCGGCTGGGCGGCGCAGGACACCAGTGCGCGGGAGTATGCGGCCCGCTGGGCGGGCGTGGCGTTTTTCAACACCATTTCATCACAGGCGCGCTCCATGTCGCGGCCCAGCAGGACATACGCCGCCCAGAGGACCGGGTTGAACCAGTTGACCGCCAGCAGCAGAAACGCCAACGGTTTCCACACATGGTCCCAGCGGCGGATATGGCACCTTTCGTGGGCCAGCACCTGAGGAAAGTCCTGCTCTGACACGGTTTCCGGCACATAAATGCGGGGCGCGAGCACACCCAGCACGAAGGGCGTGGACCAGTCGGTGCAGCGATAGACATTGTCCTGTATGCGGGGGGCGGCGCGGAGCCGCCAGCGCATACGCAGCAGGCTGAGGGCCATATACAGCGCCATGCAGCCCACGCCCGTCAGCCAGATGGCGGGCAGCTGATCCAGCAGCGCAAAGCCTTGTGCCGCAGCGGGTCCCGCCATTTCCGGGCGCTGCTCCGGCGGGGTGGAAACATAGGCCTTTTCCTGCTGGCGAAGCTCCTGATAGGCCTGGATGGGCGGGCTTTCGGGCTGCTGGAGACTGACGGGGCTCTCTACTGTCAATCGGGCGGGAAGCAGCAGCCGCAGGGCTACCAGCAGCCACAGCATACACACGGCCCGGCGGGGCGCACGGCGCAGCAGCGGCCGCACCGCCATCACCGCCAGCGCGATCAGTCCCGCCTGCCAGGAAATTTCCAATACGGAGGTAAACAGGCTATTCATTTTCTTCTCCTTTATGGCACAGGGCATAACACTGTATGCCGCAGCGCGGTTCAGTTACGTCCGGAATTCTTCTGCTCGAAGCGGTCGATCATGGCGTGGAGCACATCGGCATCCTCTTTGGAAAGTTTTGAATTTCCCATGAAAGCCGTCAGAAATGCCGGCAAGCTGCCGTGGAAGTTGTGGGCCACGAAGGCACGGCTCTCGGCGCGCTGCACGTCCTCCCGCCGTACCAGCGCGGTGACGACGGCGTTTTCCGTGTGCACCACGCCGCGCTCGGTCAGGCGCTTGATGACCGTATAGGTGGTGGATTTTTTCCAGCCCAGCTCCTCGGCGCACAGGCGGACCAGCTCGCTGCTCTTTACCGGCTCGTGGGACCAGAGTATCTCGCAGAAGCGCAGCTCACTGTCAAAAATTTTCGGTGTTTCCACAGGGTTTTCCTCCTTGGTCGAATGTAGTAGACCTGTTTTTAGTCTAACGCATTAGACCCGTCCTGTCAAGTATTTTTTTCTTGCTTTTTGTGTTACTTTTACTTTACTTTTCTTGTACGCTTATGATACCTTAGTGCAGAGGATGTTATAGGGACATGTAAGCTATATGTCAGGCACAGCAAAAACAGGTACGGAAGGGGCGCAGCATGGATATCGTGTATGAGGACAAGCGGATCGTGGTTGCGGTAAAGCCGGCGGGAGTGGTGTCGGTGGATCAACCGGGCGGAATGCCCGAGCTGCTGCGGCAGACGCTGCACACCGCGTGCATACGGACGGTACACCGGCTGGACGCGCCGGTGGCGGGACTGATGGTATTCGCACGGAGCGCCTACGCCGCTGGGGAGCTGTCACGGCAGATACGGGAGGGGGAATTCGAGAAAACGTATCTGGCGGTGGTGAAGGGAACGCCGGAGGCGGACGAGGGAGAGCTGACGGACCTGCTGGGCCGGGACAAGACGCGGCGGATGACCTATGTGGCCGAGGGGCCGGGAAAGGACGTGCGGGAGGCGCGGCTGCGGTACCGGGTGCTGGACCGGCGGGCAGGATGCGCGCTGGTGCGGGTCCGACTGCTGACGGGGCGAACGCACCAGATCCGGGTACAGTTCGCGTCACGAGGGATGCCGCTGGTGGGCGACCGGCGGTACGGGGACGCGGCGGACGCAGACACCCCCATCGCGCTGTGGTCGGCAGGCGTGGCGTTCCGGCACCCGGAGACGGGAAAGGCCATGGCGTTTGAGCTGGCGCCGCCGCGCACGGCGCCATGGACATGGTTCGAGACATGAAAAAGACCGCCGGGAGGCGGTCTTTTTATGCGTTTTTTTGCCTGCGGGCGGGGGATGGGGCGTTTCGTGCCCCGGCGGCGAGCAGGTGTTGCGCCTGCGGGCGCGGGATGGGGCGTTTCGTGCCCCGGCACGAGTACCTTTCTTTTTTTGTAAAAAGAAAGTTACCAAAGAAAACCACTTAGACCTACGGTCTAAGGGTCCCTTGGCGCGGGGAGGGTTTCGCCGCTGCGGCGGCGAGTCGGTTTCCCCCTGA
>OHAT01001710.1_pt1 | contig 18302 bp, 16 predicted proteins | sample 1577141 | NCBI WGS metagenome assembly OHAT01 (sample SAMEA3541578, study PRJEB24748) | human gut metagenome | biome: human gut; feature: human-associated habitat; material: faeces | place: China | collected 2012 | reverse complement strand
CCATAACAGGGCGTTTCAACGACTAATGAAAGGAGGAAGGAAGAGACAGATTTTTCCGTTTGTATGGCGAAAAACACAGTTTTTTTTTATGAATTCAGTCATTGCACGGCAAGCCACTTTGGGTATTTCACGATTACTGTTTATTTTCTCCACCCTCTTCCGCCACCTCCATGTGTTCTTTAAAAGTCGCGGGATTTTTACTTTCCGAGATTTCTTTGGTGGAAAGTTCTGCCAGCATATTGAGCACCAACTCCTTATTGGTCATATTATCGCGCAAATTTTCCTTTTTCAGTCCTTTGAATTGTTTATATTTCTTGGCGGTCATATCACTCCATGTCTGATAAATAATGTCAGTGAGGGTAGCAAATTGCACTCCCTCTTGCAGTCCGTGCCGTTTCCATTCGTGTGTAAGGTCTTTGCGAATCTCTATAGATTTGAGTCGCCGGTTAATCCAACTATTCGAATAGCCCAACCGTTTGTAGTCCATTAATGCTTGGTTAATGGAAAGTTCGGGATCTTGCATTTGGTCAAGACGTTCGGCAGCCACTTGCGTCATCCATAGCTTAAAAGGTTCTGCTTTGGGCGATGGAATAGATTGAATGAGGCGGAGAAGTTACTGTGTGTCAGCCACATCAGTCAGGCACATTTCGCCGTCAGCCGCAAGCATTTTCAAACCGTGACAATTTGTCACGGTTTCATTACCTTCCTTCTTTAACCTTTGTTTTAACTTACGCCAATAGTCCGTTGCATCAACACTATCCGTTAAGACAGATACTACATCAGCAGAATGCTGTAAACATAATAGTTGCTAAGTCATTACCTCACAATCGGGCATCTACTCCCAAAGCCTTTATTATAAGCCGATAAGAAAAACTTTCCAGAATTACAGAAAAAATTTCTCTCCGAATGAATAATCCTTGCTATTTTTGCATCAAAATGCAGCAGTTATGAAATCATTATTATATATCTTTATCGGAGGAGGAACAGGAAGCGTGCTTCGTTACTTACTTACCATTGCCATTCAGCGCCAGACAGGGACGGCTTTCCCATGGGGGACTTTTGCCGTCAACTTACTGGGTTGCATACTGATAGGTGTTTTTTATACGCTCACCTCACGCATTCATATCACCAATGAATTACGTCTATTGCTCACTATCGGACTTTGCGGCGGGTTCACCACTTTCTCTACTTTCAGCAATGAAAGCCTTCAATTATTAAAATCAGGTTTTTATCCCACCTTCTTTGCATACGTGATTGGCAGTGTGGTTTTAGGAATTATCGGAGTCATGCTCGGAGTTTGGATGAGTGAATAGAACAAAATCTCTTCCTTTTTTGTTATTATCATAAAACCACCCAATTAAATTTTAGAATCAATATGAAAATAGCAAAGATTAAAGGAAGAGAGATTCTTGACTCACGTGGCAACCCCACTGTAGAAGTAGACGTAACATTAGAATCCGGTATCATGGGACGTGCATCTGTTCCGTCGGGTGCATCCACCGGTGAACATGAAGCTTTGGAATTACGCGACGGAGACAAGACCCGTTATGGAGGAAAAGGAGTTCTGAAAGCCATAGACAACATTAATAATATCATTGCTCCGGCATTGACCGGCATGGACTCATCAGACCAACGCGGCATTGATATGGCTATGCTGGCTTTAGACGGTACCCCCACTAAGTCCAAACTCGGAGCCAATGCCATTCTGGGCGTATCACTGGCTGTGGCAAAGGCAGCGGCAAATTATCTGGATATACCTTTATATAGATATATAGGAGGAACAAACACGTACGTATTGCCCGTGCCCATGATGAATATCATCAACGGAGGTTCGCATTCCGATTCTCCCATCGCTTTTCAGGAATTTATGATTCGCCCTGTCGGTGCCAAATCATTTCACGAAGCATTGCGCATGGGAGCAGAAGTTTTCCACGCACTGAAAACCGTATTAAAGAAGCGCGGACTGAGCACTGCTGTTGGCGACGAAGGAGGTTTCGCTCCTGTGTTGGATGGAACCGAGGATGCATTGAATTGCATTTTGGCAGCCATTGAAGCAGCCGGTTATGAGCCATTCAAACACATCACTATCGGTTTGGACTGCGCTTCTTCAGAGTTCTACCATGATGGAATCTATGATTATACGAAATTTGAAGGAACAAAAGGTGAAAAGCGTACTGCATCAGAGCAAGTGGCTTATCTGGAAAAACTGTGTTGGGATTATCCTATCGACTCCATTGAAGACGGTATGGCAGAAAATGACTGGGAAGGCTGGCGTATGCTGACCGAACGTCTTGGAAATCGCTGTCAACTGGTAGGTGATGACCTGTTCGTAACAAACGTGAAATTCCTGGAGAAAGGAATCAGCGAAGGTTGTGCCAATTCTATCCTGATTAAAGTAAACCAAATCGGTTCGCTGACCGAAACATTGGACGCCATCGAAATGGCTCAACGTAATGGCTATACCACTGTTACCAGTCACCGTTCGGGTGAGACGGAGGATGCGACTATTGCCGACATCGCCGTTGCTACCAACAGCGGACAAATCAAGACCGGTTCATTAAGTCGCAGTGACCGTATGGCCAAATACAACCAACTGCTACGCATAGAAGAAGAATTGGGAAGCCGTGCCGTGTACGGATACAAGAAAATTGCACATGATTTCAAAGTATAAGAAGGCATGTAAAGTCACCGCCTGACATAGCATTTCGGGAGTGTGTCAAAACATGGATAATGCTGCCCCTACAGCCTGACGATGGGATAGCCCGGTTTAGTTTTGCCATACTCCCTTTTAGTCCTATCCCAAGGGGCTATATTTTTTCTTCATCTCTTCCACATTCATTCCCGTGAAATAGTCTTCTATAAACTCCCATCTCTGCTCATCATCCAAGGAAGTATTACCAAAAAACAATTGGAACAGCTCTATCTGTTCAAGGAATATCTTTTCATTATTTTCAAGCACGAAGTTTTTATAAGCTTCCGATGTCACCTCTTTCTCCAGCACTTCAGGCATATTAACAGTCACCTCTACCGAAGGTACACCACCTTCGACAGTAAAATCGACCACATTGAGCATTGACAAAAGATTGAGAAGCATGTTTAGGTCTGAAAAAGGCGTGGTGTAAAACAGCAGCAAATCTCCTTTCACTCCTGTAATACGCTGAGAGCAGAGCTTCTGATAACGTGAGAGCAACAAGTCAAAGCCTCGGGTAACAGTAAAAACCAACTTGTCTTCATCCTTTTTCTTCGTGCTACTGATATAGCTGACGCTTCTTCCCTCCTCCACTCTCGATTCCAGCAAAGAAGAAAGGAAACGTTTTGCCGAAGGAACATCCATATCATATTCGGCAAAGATACTGCGCAAATCATCTTCTTCAAACTTGCCCTTATTGCCATACAAACTAACAGTCAGCAAATCTTTCAACCGTTTCAGCAGACTCGCCAGTTTTGTGCATATATCTCCTGCATCTTCTTTCAGCAATACCTCATGTTTGCCGACAGCCGCCGCACGGACTCCTTCAAACAAATTACCATTATATAAATCGCGCTTAAACTCCCGATAACCCATTTCCGAGAAACAGCTTTCCCACAATGCTTCAAAAGATACCTTATAAATACCTTCCGCACCGACCACGGGAGTCATAAACTTTTTATACGTTTCCCTGAAAGCAGTATCCCCTGTTTTTTCCTGTACATATCCATCTGTAAAGAGGGTCCGGGAATTTATCTCAATGGGCTGTCCTCCAAAACGGCTGGATAAATCTTCCTCTATCCATAACAAAGCCGTTTTTATCACTTGTCCCAAATCCGATTCATATTCCAACTTGTTCTGCTTACGAGGAAGTTTCACTGCAAACTCAAAATCCGACAAAGACACTTGCATCTCCTTGCTTTTGCCCTTCATCAAATAGATTTCCCAAAGCTTCTTCAAAATCATCCCCAACTGATTTTGCGTAATGGCTCCGGCAGAGTGTAAGCGTTTCATAAAATAGAAATCCCGTTCATGAAAGTCGGTGGCCGCAATACCTTTAATACTTTTATCACGTGCCGCACGTCCTATCTCCTGAATATAGTCAACAAATGTACTCGAAGGAGCCACATGATACACCCGGTCAATATCACTGATGTCAATACCCATACCGAATGCTTTTGTCGCAATAATCATCCGTTTGTCACCTTCCTTAAAAGCTTCAACAATCGCTGCCTTCTGAGCCTTGTCCTTCTTTCCATAATAAGAAGACACCAATCGCCAGTTAGTAGAACGCACCCACATTTTAATCCGGGTGTCTATGCTGCCGGCAAAAGGATAATACATGATAGTTTTATGTTCATCCAGAAAATCATCGGTACGTCCGATAATGACACGTTGTTTCGCCTTATCATAATTCTCATCTTCTTCAATAGTAAGCAAACGAATATCAAAGCCGATATTTTCGCGCTTCACTGTTCCCACAAACAGTCTGCAAGGGTCTATACGCAAAGAGCGGATGGTTTCAAAAACCATATCATTCCCCCCGCGAGGATTCCAAACGGCAGTTGCAGTCAATGCAAAAACCGGAAAAGCATAGCCCAAGTTCTTCTTCAAATTATCCAAGTGACGACCCAGGAACCAATAATCCACACGGAATTCCTTCCCCCATGTAGTTACCGTATGTGCCTCATCCACCACAATCAATCCTATCCGACGGTCACCTATAAAATGTTTAATATCATAAGCCAACAATAATTCGGGAGAAAGATAAAATAAATCCGTCTCTCCCTCGCGCACCTGACGGTATGCCTCATTTTTTTCTTCAGGTGAAAGATCGGAAGATGCATAAGACACCTTTTCATATCCCAAATCACGCAGATTTTCCACTTGATCAACAATCAAAGCCTTCAAAGGAGAAATCACAATTGTAAGTAACTTATATTCTTGTCCCAAATAAATGGCAGGAAGCTGGAACAATAAAGATTTACCGGCTCCCGTTGGCGCTGTCAACAAGAAATTATAAACCGAATCCGTCTTCATCGACTTTTCAGACTCTTCAATAACCTCTTCTATCAATTGTCCTTGGGAAATTTTTAGTTTATCTTTGCCGGAAGACAAATCATTATAGACTTCAAAATCACGAAAATCAGTATAGCCATATATTTCCTTTAAAAGTTCTTTTACGGCCGGGCGACATTGCTGTGGTAAAGATGCAGTTGCAATATTTGTTTCCTTCATGAAGAAAAAATTAGCTGGATGATTATAAATAAAAAAAGGAATGAAGACTTACTCCATTCCTTTTGTCTTTCTGAGCCTCTTGTCGGATTCGAACCAACGACCCCGAGATTACAAATCACGTGCTCTGGCCAACTGAGCTAAAGAGGCGGGTGGGTAAGCTTACTATATCGCGCCGCTACAACCAACTACCTTTGCTGCGATCAAGCCCTGGAGGATTCATCAGGAGCTGGCCGTATAGGACTTACCCATTTTTGTTTTGCGAGTGCAAAGGTAGATATATTTTTTGAAACTGCAATACTCTCATGCACTTTTTTTTGATTTTAGCAGAAAAAATACATTTTTCACCCCTAAATATAGCATGTATTCTTAATAAAAGCCGTACTTTTGTAGACTTATTAATTTTGTGCACTTATCAATAAAGAATGACTGAACGTAAACCAACTCTTCAAGAATGCGCAATGCGCTATGGCACGGGCATGGGACTGCTTTGGTCCTTTAAGTTCATGCTTTTTCCTTTAGGACTGAGAATACCTTTCCTATTACTCCTGTTTATTGTACTTACATTAGGTGTCCCTATTTTGGGCTATATTTTTGCTAAAAAATACAGAGAACGTTATTGCAACAATGCAATCAGCTTTGGGAAAGCATTGCTGTTTACAATATTTATGTATATGTTCGCATCCCTATTCGTAGCAGTAGTCCATTATATCTATTTCCATTTCATTGACGGCGGTTTTGTTTTTGAATTCTATCAGAATATGATTAACCAATTCAAGACAACTGCCCAAGCAGAACTTTTACCTTCTATCGACCAATTGCAGGAAGCCTTTGATATGGTGGCAGCACTGACTCCATTGCAAATCACTTTCCAGTTGATATCAAATAATATATTTTACGGCATGCTGATAGCAATCCCTACGGCATTGCTGATAATGCGTAAACCGAAAAACCAATAAGACACATGGATATATCTGTAGTTATTCCACTGTACAATGAAGAGGAATCTTTGCCGGAGCTCTTTGCCTGGATTCAACGCGTAATGGATGGCAACCATTTCAGCTATGAAGTAATATTTGTAAATGACGGCAGTACAGACCGCTCTTGGGAGGTAATAGAAAATCTACGCACCCAATCGGATAAAGTAAAAGGAATCAAATTCCGCCGTAATTACGGCAAATCCCCTGCACTCTATTGCGGATTCGAAAAGGCGCAAGGCAATGTGGTTATCACGATGGATGCCGATTTGCAAGACAGCCCGGACGAAATTCCCGAACTCTACAGAATGATTACCAAGGAAGGTTATGATTTGGTATCGGGCTACAAGCAAAAACGCTACGACCCCTTGTCAAAGACCATCCCCACCAAGCTTTTCAATGCCACAGCACGTGCCGTATCCGGCATCAACAACCTGCACGACTTCAATTGCGGGCTCAAAGCCTATCGCCGGGACGTGATCAAGAACATCGAAGTATACGGTGAAATGCACCGCTACATCCCCTATTTGGCAAAAAATGCCGGCTTCTCTAAAATCGGAGAAAAGATAGTGCACCATCAGGCACGCAAATTCGGAAAGACCAAATTTGGCGGACTGAATCGTTTTTTCAACGGATATCTTGACTTAATCACTTTGTGGTTTCTATCTAAATTTGGCGTCAAACCGATGCACATGTTCGGCTTCTTAGGATCACTGATGTTTATCTTCGGATTTATTTCCGTAGTCATCATCGGTGCTAACAAATTATACAACCTAACAAACGGCCTGCCTTATACCCTGATAACGGATTCGCCCTATTTCTATCTGGCTTTGACGTTAATGATACTGGGCACACAATTATTCCTTGCCGGATTCATCGGTGAGTTAATAGCACGCAACGCTCCCGAACGCAACAACTATAAAATAGAAGAAGAGTTTTGAGAATGAAGAAATTACCAATTATCATCCTATTGTTCCTGACTGCATCAGGATACTTATGGCAGGGATGCAGCGAAAGCGATTGTCCCCTGAGTACAACATCCCTTGCACATTTCGACTTACTGAGCAGTGACAGCCATTCGTCCGTCAAACTGACTTCCGAGGTCACCATTACAGGTACTACCGTGGCCGACGTTACAGTAAAAGACACATTGCCGGACGGAACCATAACAGATAAAGTTGTGAAAGACTCTGTCTTGACAGACACCATTTACAACAAAGAAAGTGACTTGAGCAGCTTCAGCCTTCCACTCAGTTATACATCAAAAACTACTTATACGATACATTACAATGAAAAGCTGAAAGACGTGATTGAAATAACGCATCGCAACATCCCTTTTATTAGCGATATAGAGTGTGGCACCATGATGTTCTATCAGGTGGAAAATATCAATTATACAACAAACTCACTGGATTCTGTAGTGATTGTAAACCCGGATATCAACAATGAAGAAAAGAGAAACTTTAATATATACTATACTATTAGGGAGTAGCTTACTGTTATGCCCCTTACGCTCTACAGCCCAAGAAAAGAAAACGGCAACAACAGAAGAAAAAGCCACCGTACCTCTGTATCAGGGCACGTATGTGGGCTTAGATGTATTTGGCCTGGGAAGTAAAATATTCGGCAGTGACTTTACCAGTGCCGAGGTGAGTGTGGAGGTAAACTTAAAAAACCGCTTCATCCCTATTATAGAAATCGGTTACGGTCATACAGACACCACCGATGACGAAACCAATATTCATTATAAGGCTTCAGCACCTTATTTTCGTATCGGTATGAATTACAATATTCTTTTCAAAAAGCCTCATCTCCCCGGTTATGCGTATGGAGGTATACGCTATGGCTTCACCTCTTTCACATACGACGTCGATGCTCCCGTAATGGTCGATCCGACTTGGGGAAACATCACCGTTCCGTTTACCTACAATGGGGTAAAAAGCAATGCCGGATGGGTAGAACTGGTGGGAGGGCTTACGACCAAGGTATACAAGAATTTTTATATGGGGCTTTCTGTGCGCTACCGGGTACGCACCAGCATGAAGAAAACAGGAAATACAGAACCCTGGTATATCCCCGGATTCGGCAAGAACAAAGCTAACCATTTTACTATCGGAACATACAGTTTAATCTATAAATTACCTTTTTAGTGAATGAACACACTAGAGATTTGGCTTTTGGCAATCAGTCTTGCTATGGATTGTTTCACGGTATCCATAACAAGCGGAATCATCATGCGTCGCATCTGCCGACGCACTTTTTTTGTAATGGCATTCTTTTTCGGACTCTTTCAGGCCGTTATGCCCCTTATTGGATGGTTCTGTGCCAGCCGGTTCAGCCATTTGATAAAAGACTATGACCACTGGATAGCTTTCGGCCTTTTGGCTTTTTTGGGAGGACGAATGATAAAAGAAGGGCTCAGCAACGATGATAAATGTTGTTTTGACCCTACCCGCTTAAAAGTAGTATTGACACTGGCTGTAGCCACCAGTATCGATGCATTGGCTGTCGGCATCTCCTTTGCCTTCGTAGGCATGAATTCATTCATGTCCATTCTTTCTCCAATAGCAATTATCGGCTTTACCTCCTTCGTCCTTTCTATGGCAGGCAATCTGATAGGAGTATTCTGCGGAAAGCGGTTTAACCTTCGTACAGAACTGTGGGGAGGTTTAATCCTGATAGCCATCGGCATCAAAATTTTAATAGAACATCTTTATCTCAACTAATTATAATATTATGAATAAAAAAAAACTAATCTGGCAGTTACCCTTTCTTGTGGTGCTGATTGTGGGAACGGTTATCATTCTGAAAAAGCAACCTCCTTTCCGCACAGACGAAGGATTTATTTTCGGTACAGTCTATAAAATCACCTACCAAAGTGACAAAGATTTAAAGAAAGAAATCGAAGCTGAATTGAAGAAAGTGGATAATTCCCTATCCCCTTTCAACCCCAATTCAATCATCAGCCACATCAACCATAACGAAGAGGTGGTTCTTGACACACTGTTCACCCATGTATTTAATCTGGCTCATAAAATATCCGAAGAAACCGATGGAGCATTTGACATAACAGTGGCTCCCCTGACTAATGCCTGGGGATTTGGATTTAAAAAGTCCATCCCTTTGGACTCATTAACCGTAGACAGCCTTAAACAGCTTATCGGCTATCAAAAGATAGAGTTACAGAACAACGAAAAAATAATAAAGGCAGATGAGCGGATGATGCTGGACTGCAGTGCCATTGCCAAAGGTTTCGGTGTAGATATAATTGCACAGTTATTCAACAGTAAAGGTATTAAAAACTACATGATTGATATTGGCGGAGAGGTGATTGTAAACGGAAAAAATCCTAAAATGAATGCATGGCGAATCGGGATTAATAAACCAATAGACGATTCCTTGTCCGTCAACCAGGAATTACAGACAATTCTTGAAATAAGCAATGTGGGCATGGCAACATCAGGTAATTATCGCAATTTCTATTATAAAGGTGGAAAGAAATACTCTCACACCATCGACCCTCGCACCGGTTATCCGGTACAACACAGTATTCTTTCTTCCACCGTTATTGCCCGTGATTGCACCACAGCCGACGCCTATGCCACTGCATTTATGGTGATGGGGCTAGATAATGCAAAAGCTTTTTGTGCAAAACACCCCGAGCTGGAAGCTTATTTCATCTGTTCAGGCGAGAATGGCGAATATGAGATATTCTTCACTGAAGGAATGAAGAAATACATAGTCCATGCCAATAATCTAAAATAACGATGTATTCATGAATGCATCCGGGAGTGTGTCAAAACTAAAATAATAGATTAGAACGTTGACACATTCCCTTACAGGTTGATGTTTCCACAACCTGCTTATTTCAAATTCTGGAACTGTTCTATCAGCAGAGTCAGGTTAGCAGTAAAAAGCCGGGCGGAAATAGCCAAAAGAATGATACCAAAGAATTTACGAATCACATAAATACCACCTTTCCCCAAAAAACGCTCTATACGGTCGGTCAGTTTTAAAACCACATAAACCCATACCATATTCAGCACCAACGCTATTACAATGTTAACCGGAGCATATTCGGAACGCAGCGAAAGTAAAGTCGTAAAAGCACCGGCACCGGCCAACAAAGGAAATACCAACGGCACCAACGTTGCCTCTTTAATAGGTCCCTGGTTTTTAAATATTTCAATATCCAATATCATCTCCAGTGACATCAGAAAAATAACAAAAGCACCGGCTACTGCAAACGAAGCAATATCTACCTGAAACAACTTCAACATCATATCGCCGGCATAAAAGAACCCCAGCAACAACGCGAAAGAAATAAATGTTGCCTTGTTAGCATTCACATTTCTTCCTTTCTGCTTTAAATTCAATATAATAGGTATAGAACCGATAATATCTATTACAGCAAAAAGAACGATAAATGCACTCAAAAACTCCTGAAAGTCGAAAGAACCAAACATACTTACCTCCTTTTTTAGCTGCAAATATATTTATTTTTTATACAGTCCGCAAGTATTCTGCTTTTAAACATTAGGAGACGGTAAGAAACAATAAAAAAAATAAAAGTTCTTCCACCTATAAATAATAAATCTCGTTTTATCGTTACCTTTGTATGTTAAACTATAACTTAACGAACAACAGAACTTATGGAAATTACAATGTATGATACACTTTTACAACTCCCTCTCTTCCAGGGATTATGTAAAAATGACTTCACCAATATCATAGGCAAGGTAAAGCTACATTTTCGTAAATACAACGCCGATGATATCATTGTGGAACAAGGTGCACCTTGCACTCAATTAATCTTTCTCTTAAATGGGGAGATAATCTCCCAAACAACCGATAACCGACATTCATACGCCTTATTTGAAACTTTTGGAAGTCCTTTCGTTATAGAGCCCTATTCATTATTCGGCATGCAAACCAACTATACAGCGACTTACAAAGCACGTACAGATATTAACATAGTTACCATAGACAAGTTATTTGTATTGAATGAACTGAACAACTACGAAATCTTCCGCCTTAACTATTTAAATATTCTGAGTAATAGAGCACAAGTGGCATACGAAAAATTATGGAACAGCCACATAGGTAATACAGAAGAAAAAATACTGAATTTTTTAGTGCTGCGCTCCATGAAGCCCGAAGGAAAAAAAATCCTTAAAATCAAAATGGAGGATTTGGCGAGTTTGATTGATGAGACACGAATCAATGTGTCAAAAGTGCTGAATGATTTACAGGAACAGGGATTGGTACAACTCAGCAGAAAGGAAATCTCCATTCCGGCGTTGGAAAAACTGACTGAAAAGAATAAATAATCAGGTAAAACCCCATAAAAATGAAAAGCATAGGCATTTCTGCTTGTGCTTTTTTATTTTTAACCTAACTATTTAATATACTTTGTTAAATAAGTAAATAGAATGAGGATAGTGATGCTTTTTTTTAGCAAATTTGTAAGTCAAATAAAATAGTGCTATGACTGAAAATAAAAATCCATTTTTAAAACCCTATAACACCCCTCATGACACGGCTCCGTTCCATCTTATCAAGATAGAACATTATGAACCTGCCTTGTTGGAAGGAATGAAAGAACAAAATGAGGAAATTGATGCAATTGTCAATAATCCCGAAGCACCGACTTTCCAAAATACCATTGTTGCTTTGGAAAAATCAGGTGCGGTGTTAGACCGCGTAACTGCTGTTTTCGGCAATTAGACCAGTGACGAGATGCAGGAATTGGCAGAAAAAATGATGCCCGTACTGTCCGAACACAGCAACAACATCAGTCTGAATGAAAAACTGTTTGCTCGTATAAAAGCCGTATACGAACAAAAAGACCAGTTACAACTGAAAGGTGAAGACGCCCAACTGCTGCAAAAGACATACGATGGTTTTGTAAGAAGCGGTGCCAACCTGACCGGTGAGGCAAAAGAAAAGTTCCGCCAACTGAATACCGAATTAAGCATATTGACCTTACGTTTTTCTCAGAATCTGTTGAAAGAAACAAATAACTACGAATTGGCTTTGACGGAAAAACAATTGGAAGGATTACCCGAAAGTTCATTGGAAAGTTATGCTCAAACAGCAAAGGATAAGGGAAAAGAAGGCAGCATCATTACATTGGATGCTCCCAGTTTTGTTCCTTTCATGAAATATTGTGATGACCGTTCACTGCGCAGAGAAGTCTATATGGCTTATAATACCCAATGTACACACAATAACGAATACAACAATGTGGACATCATCAAGCAATTGGTAAACATTCGCATGGAACTGGCTCATTTACTAGGCTTCTCCACTTTTGCCGAGTATAAACTGAAAAAGCGCATGGCCGAAACGAGTGATGCCGTATACAAACTGCTCAACCAATTACTGGATGCCTATACCCCTGTCGCCCTAAAGGAAGTGGCAGAAGTTGAAGCATTGGCACGCGAAATGGAAGGCAATGATTTCCAGCTGATGCCATGGGATTGGGCCTATTATTCAGAAAAGCTGAAAAATAAGAAATTCAATCTGAATGAAGAAGAGCTGCGTCCTTATTTTGAGCTGAGCCAAGTAGAGAAAGGTGTATTCGGTCTGGCTACCCGTCTGTATGGCATCACATTTAAAGAAAATAAAGAAATTCCGGTCTATCATCCCGATGTAAAAGCTTATGAAGTATTCGACAAAGACGGAAGTTTCCTGGCTGTACTTTATACAGATTTCCACCCCCGTGCCGGAAAACGTTCGGGCGCATGGATGACCAGCTATAAGGAGCAGTGGATAGAAAACGGAGTCAACAGCCGTCCCCACGTATCCGTTACCATGAACTTCACCAAGCCATCGGCTGGGAAACCGGCATTGCTGACTTTCTCAGAAGTAAACACTTTTCTACACGAATTCGGACACGCCTTGCACGGAATGTTTGCCAATACCACCTATTCAACCATGAGTGGTACCAGCGTATATTGGGATTTTGTGGAGCTTCCATCACAAATTATGGAAAATTTCGCCACAGAAAAAGAATTTCTCAATACATTCGCCAGACATTATCAGACGGGAGAACCCATTCCTGCCGAACTGATCCAAAAAATTGTAGATGCATCCAATTTCAATGTGGCCTATGCCTGCCTGCGTCAAGTAAGTTTCGTCTTGCTGGATATGGCATGGTACACCCGCCGGGAAACATTTAACGGAGATGTCCGCGCTTATGAAAAAGAAGCATGGAAAAAAGCGCAAGTACTGCCCGGAGTGGAAGACACCTGCATGTCCGTACAGTTCTCACATATTATGGCGGGGGGATATTCTGCCGGATACTACAGTTATAAATGGGCGGAAGTACTGGATGCGGATGCCTTCTCCTTATTCAAGGAAAAAGGAATCTTCAACCAGGAAGTCGCTGCTTCTTTTCGGGAGAATATTCTCTCGAAAGGAGGAACGGAACATCCGATGACCCTTTACAAACGCTTCCGTGGACAAGAACCCAGTATCCATGCCTTGCTGAAAAGAAATGGAATCATCAACTAAAAAACCAAACAATATGAAACTAAAGTCTATTCTTTATATACTAATGCTACTCCCTTTCTTATGGAGTTGCAACAATGAAGACGATGTAGAGGAAATCTTTGCAAGCGGCACATGGCATGTAGTGGATTTCTATGGTAAAGCAAATTGGGACAAACGGAACGGAGAGCCCAAATACAATGCAATGGCACACAATCCGGATAAGACTATCGCAACCGAAGGAAGAAAAGCCTTGGATATCATTCATGGTTTCAACATCACTTTCAAAGCGGATGGTACTTTTACAGGAAGCATACAAAATGGAACCATTGAAGGCACATGGCAAGCGGACGGAAAAGACCGGACAGTAAACATAAACTTTACCAAGACTCCGCCTTCAACAAGCTATAACAACGAGTTCATAGAAGCATTGAATAATGCAATATTTTATCAAGGTGACAGCAATGTTTTATTGCTAGCTCCCGAAGGGAAAAAAACTTATATTCAATTTGCACATAATAAGCAAGACTGAAATAATGGAAACGAAAGAAGAGAAACAACTCAAACTCGACAAACGATACATCCGCATGGCTAGTATTTGGGCGGAAAATTCATACTGTGAACGCCGTCAAGTAGGAGCATTGATCGTAAAAGACAAGATGATCATCTCCGACGGATATAACGGAACTCCTGCAGGATTCGAAAATGTATGCGAAGATGACAACGGAGTCACCAAGCCTTACGTACTACACGCCGAAGCGAATGCTATCACCAAAATAGCACGAAGCAACAACAGCAGCGACGGAGCAACCATGTACGTCACCGCATCTCCTTGCATAGAATGTGCCAAACTCATCATCCAAGCAGGAATCAAACGTGTAGTTTACTCAGAAAAATACCGTTTGGAAGACGGGCTTGATTTATTGAAACGCGCAAATATTGAAGTAATCTATATCAATCCCAATGAATAATAGCAAATAAAGATATGAGCAAAAATCGAACATCCCGTTTTATGCCGGTAATCGTTGCAGTAAGCATCGTAACCGGAATATTGATTGGAACTTTTTACGCCAACCACTTTTCAGGAAACAAATTAGGTATCATTAATACTTCATCCAACAAACTGAATGCATTGTTGCGTATCATTGACGACCAATATGTAGATACAGTGAACATGGGTGAACTGGTGGAAGATGCTATGCCGCAAATTCTAGGTGAGCTGGACCCCCACTCTTCTTATATTCCGGCAAAAGACCTGGAAGCTGTAAATTCTGATTTAAAAGGAAGTTTCAGCGGAATCGGTATCCAGTTTACCATCCAGCAAGATACCATCCATGTAAACAATGTCATCCAAGGCGGACCATCAGAAAAAGTGGGTCTGATGGCAGGAGACCGCATCATAGAAGTGGATGACAGTGCCTTTGTAGGAAAAATTGTCACCAACTATGAATCCATGAAAAGACTGAAAGGTCCCAAAGGCAGTGAGGTAAAACTTGGCGTTTTTCGTCCGGGAGAAAAAGAAACTTTACATTTCACCATTGTTCGTGGTGACATACCGGTAAAGAGTGTAGATGCCGCCTATATGCTGAATGACAAATTCGGTTACATAAAAGTAAACAAATTCGGTGAAACGACTTATCCCGAATTATTGATTTCATTAGCCAAGCTAAATCAGGCAAACTGCGAAGGAGTGGTCATCGACTTACGCGGTAATACCGGTGGATATATGGGTGCAGCAATTCAGATGGTAAACGAATTCTTACCCAAAAACAGACTCATCGTTTATACACAGGGACGCAAGTCTCCACGCGAGAACTATACATCCAACGGAACCGGAAGCAGCCAGAAAATGCCCATTGTCGTATTGATGGACGAAGGTTCGGCTTCTGCCAGCGAAATTTTTGCCGGAGCTATCCAAGACAATGACCGGGGGACAATCATCGGGCGCCGCTCTTTCGGAAAAGGGCTGGTACAACAACCTATCGACTTCAGCGATGGTTCAGCCATCCGTCTGACAATTGCCCGTTACTATACTCCGTCAGGACGCTGCATACAGAAACCGTATGTAAAAGGTAATGACGCAAATTATGAAATGGATATCCTGACCCGTTACGAACACGGAGAATTTTTCTCACAAGACAGTATCAAGCAGGATCAAAGCCAAATCTTTGAAACTTCTTTAGGCCGTCCTGTATATGGAGGTGGAGGTATTATGCCCGATATCTTTGTACCACAGGATACTACCGGCATGACTTCCTATTATCGCATGGCTGTTAATCGCGGACTGACCATCCAGTTTGCTTTCCAGTATACGGACAACCACCGTGCCGAAATGCAAAAATATGAAACAGAGGAAAGCCTGCTGCAATATTTGAAGCATCAGAATATTTTGGAACAATTCGCCCGTTTCGCTGAGAACAAAGGGCTAAAACGTCGCAACATATTGATGTATAAATCACAGAAACTGTTTGAAACAAATTTATACGGAAACATCATTTATAACATGCTGGGCATGGAAGCTTATATAGAATACTTGAACAAGAGCGACAAGACTGTCCTCAAAGCATTGGAAGTATTGGATAAAGGTGAATCATTTCCCAAAGCTCCCGAACAACCCATAGAACCGAAAGTAAGCGATGAAGGAACTAAAAAAACAACTGCGCAAGCAGATAGCGCAAGAAAAGCGCCGTCACGGCATCACCGAATTAATAACGAAGTCCGCTGCTTTGCTTGAGAAACTGGAACAGCATCCCAAGTTTGCATCGGCCCGTACCGTTTTGCTCTATTATTCATTGGATGATGAAGTACAGACACATGACTTCGTTGAAAAATGGCACCGGCAGAAAACAGTTTTGCTGCCGGTAGTCAAAGGAGATGAGTTGGAACTTCGTATTTATACAGGCAGGCAAAACCTGAAAACCGGTGAGGCTTATCACATAGAGGAACCGACGGGAGAAGCATTTACAGCGTATGAGAAGATAGACCTCGCCATTATACCGGGTGTTTCTTTTGATGCCCGAGGCAACCGGTTGGGAAGAGGAAAAGGATATTATGACAAATTACTGCCTCTTCTTCATTCCTATAATATAGGTATATGTTATAACTTTCAAGTAAACGAAAAGCTGCCTGTCGAACCTTTCGACCGGAGAATGGATGAAGTCTGGACTGAGAATGGAATATTGAAATAGAATCTATCGTGATACGAACTGTTCCATAAGCTACTCTTACACATTACACTTCTTCAAGTGCGGACTTTACGAGAAAGATAAGAAAAATCCGTCAAAATCCGCACCTGACAAGAAGTATTGCAGGAAACTTCGGGGATACCAAAGAAACAGCAGAAGACCATCCTGTCAACGGAAAATAATATTGACTATCACTTGTGCGCCGACCTGCTTATTCAGATTTTTCACCAATAAATCACGCCCCATCATCAACTCTTGACGAAGCACGGATGAAGTGAGATGTACATAAAGAATTTGATTCTTAATATAAAGATTACTCGTATATTTAGTAATGGCAGGTCCCACCACATCTTTCCATGCCTGTATCAGACGATACTCGTTCAGTGGCGCCTCCAAAGCATTCTGCCGGAAGAATTTCCGAATCATTTCCCCTATTTGTTCCGCATCATTACGTTTCATTCAGCCATTTCCTTTCTTTCTGTCACTTCTCCATCTTCTACAGCAAAGACTTTGTATTCTCTTTCTATCTTCTTCAATATTTTATCCAAATGATCCCGATTGGTATCCGTAATGAAAATCTGCCCGAAACGATCTCCGGCTACCAGTTTTACAATCTGTTCCACACGAAAAGCATCCAGTTTATCAAAAATATCATCCAACAACAATAAAGGAGTAGTATTGCCGCCCGTTTTCTTCAAAAAGTCAAACTGAGCTAATTTCAAGGCGATAAGATAAGTTTTGTTTTGTCCTTGTGACCCCTCCCGCTTTATCGGAAAATCCCCCAACTGCATAATCAAGTCATCTTTATGAACTCCCTTCAACGAATATCCCATTACACGGTCGCGCCGACGGCTCTCCTTGATAATATCCAGCAATCCCCCACTCATAGCATGAGATTCATACGCCAGATTCACTTTCTCTTTATCTTGAGAGATATAAGAATAAAAAGACTGGAAAGTAGGTATAAACTCAGCAATAAACTCACTACGCTTCTTAAAGACGACCTCACCCGCAGATGCCATCATCTCCTCCCATACCAGCATTAATTCCTCATCGAATTCCTGTTCCGATTTCAACAAAGCATTACGCTGCGTCAATGCTTTATTATAACGTATCAGCGCATCCAAATATTCCTTATCATATTGCGATATCACCACATCCATAAAACGACGGCGCCCGTCACTACCTCCTGCAATCAGCTCCGCATCAGCAGGAGACACCATTACAAGGGGAATAAAGCCAATATGATCCGATAAACGGTTATATTCCTTTTTATTCCGCTTGAATTGCTTTTTCTGACGACGTTTCAATCCACAATATACCTCTTCCGGCTCACCTTGGTCTGTTTCATAGAAACCCTGAATTACAAAGAATTCTCCTTCATGACGGATATTTTGCGAATCAATAGGATTAGTGGCACTCTTACAAAAAGAAAGATAATAA
>OHAT01001698.1_pt1 | contig 18384 bp, 25 predicted proteins | sample 1577141 | NCBI WGS metagenome assembly OHAT01 (sample SAMEA3541578, study PRJEB24748) | human gut metagenome | biome: human gut; feature: human-associated habitat; material: faeces | place: China | collected 2012 | reverse complement strand
AATGCCCTGGATGCCTTGCGGCCCCTGCGCTCCGGTTTCCCCTCTGGCTCCCGGAACCCCGGGTTCCCCTTTATCTCCGGTAACAATCCAAAAATTCAACTTCCCATTAGAATAGGTGACATTCGGTGATCCTCCGGCAGCAACCTTAGTCACCGTACCAATAGAAATACCTTGAATATCAGCCAAAGCCGCCGCCGCTGCATCAGCACTTGCGCGAGCCTGCCTTGCCGCCTCCTCAGCAGCCGCTACCTGATCACTGACATCAGCTACGCTTGCCACAAGTTCTGCCGCAATCTCCGCCTGCTGCGTACTCACCGTCGCACTCTTCGCCGATGCAACAGCCTGATTATACGCATACCCACTATAATCCCTACTCTCCATCGCCCAATACCTGGACGACCTCGTCGCCACATCCGACTGATCAGGATGCCCCTCCCCGTCCGCCCAGGCACGCGCCAAAGCAGCACTATCAAAAGCCTCTTGTGCATACTGCTTGCCGTAATAAGCCCAATGCAGAGCACTATACTTAGCGGCCACTCCCGCCCCCGTCACCGGCTCATCCTTCGGATTCTCCGCCCACTTCCCGGCTAGTAACGCCTGATCTGTCGCCGCCTTGGCCGAGTTCACAGCATTGCTCTCAGCCTCTTTGGCCTTAATCGTACTCTCTGTTGCTGCTTCTGCCGATGCTGCAGCCATCTCGGAATACTTCTCAGCCTCAGCCACAGCTCCCAACAACACCGTCGAAGCCATCCATTGAAGTTGCAAATACTCACCTGGTTCTCCCGGAAGCCTTACAAGACATGTCCGGCTCTTATACTCTCCCTTGGTAAATTCCTCACGACCAATCGAAGCAACAACACCAATATATCCGGATACCATTCTTTCCTGGTTCCCGACCGCATCAGTAGCAAACACCTCATACGGCCATCTCCCCTCAGGTAAACCGGAACATGAAATATGAAGCACATTAGTTTCTCCGGCCAGCTCAGACTTCTGAATCGTAAACGGAACAGGAGTCCTGGTTTTTTCCACATAAACGGTTCCGTCAAAAGTAACACCATCAATATCAGCCGCTCCCCCATCTTCTCTCTGAAATACCCAGCTCATGCTCCAGGCAACATTCTCAATCGCAGAAAAATTTTCAGTGATACCGAGGAAATCCAACATGCCGTTCTTATACGGTTTAAATTCTCACAATGGATATGAACATGGAGTTAATGACCACTCCGATCCGACAAAAGAACCCGCCCCCTCCGAAGAAGGGACGGGCCGAACCCAGACAATATCATGCGTGTTTGGAAGATATCAGCCCTCTGCAGGTTCCGTGCAAAGAACCTTAACAAAGGATTCCTCATCCTTACGGGTCGCCCCATAAGCACAAGTCACCCCCACCTGTAGCAGATCAATGTAATCGTCGCGTCGATCAATGCGGAAAGATGGGTTTTCCCATACACCAAGGGCAACCTTGCTCTTCAGCCACATCGGACAAATCCTGTTCCCGGAAGCATCTACAGGCAACATATCCGTCACCAGGAAATTAATTCCAAGCATCGGATTTACCTTGCCGTGTTGAAGAACCGAGAAGCCATAGTTCTTGTTCTGCTGCTGTTCCCACATAATGATTTCCGCCTTCTGGCGAGGGGTGATAGCCATACAGAGCATATCGCCGGAACCTTCGTGATACGCATGGGATTCCTCCATCATGCGCTTTCCTTCCACAATCTTGTCTAGAATCATACCTGCAGGAGTCTTCGTCCCTTTCATGATAAAGTCGGCAGCAACCGTTCTCGTATCATCAAAGGGAGTCAATGTCGCTCCATCATTGCCGGTATAATTCGGAGCCAGAATACCGCCAACAACGCCATCGCCGGACGCACGGATAGTCCACTTGCCATTCTTCAGGACAAGACCAAGAATGACAGCATCACGAATTCGGGCGGCAGCTTTTCGCTGCTCGTCAATAACCTGGGCAGACGTCAGCTGGAGCGTATCCATGAACATCGGATCATCGGTAGAAAGACCGATGAACTTTTCAAACTGGATCGGCTTCATCTGGCGCTTCCCGGTGGAAAGCTCAGTGAACTCCACCTTCTGCAGACGCTCCTTGCGTTCATTCAGCTCCGTCTTGCCCAGATAGGGAAGCTCAACCTGCTTACCCCGGCAAGACTGCATAATCGTCACATAAGACTCCATAAGGGAAGTATCCTGCTGCAAAGCCGCAGTCCAAATATCAGTATACTTGGTGCGGTACTGTTGGATCAAAGGAATGTTAATCTCCATGCCCACACCATCCCGGACATCATCCATGGAATGGTATGAACATGGAGTTAATAGGCATGAACATAGAGTTAATGCTCACTCAAATATCGAACATATCCTCAGCTCCACGTACCAACCCGGAAAAACCCCGTTTCTCACCCCCGGCTCCTTTTATTACAGCCGGCAACCTCCCCACCAACCCCGCTTCACTCGCCTCAGCAAACGTCCGGAACCCATCCGCTGCATGCGAACATCTATTATGGAGAGGTTCTCTCACAAGAGATCCATTCCGTCCCGGAGGCGCTTCCTGGTAATTCTCCAATGCATTCACCCCGCTCATGAACTCCTCCCCGTCAATCTCGTGAGACCGGGAACACCTCTCATGGAACACACAATGCGTCAACAGCCGGCGAACCGCAAAAATACCAGCCCACACACTCGTCGTCCTCGGCACCACACTCACCGTAAATCCTGCCTGCCGCAACTTCGACTCAAAACTCACACCCTCCCAGTCGCGCCGTGAAGCATCATGGGGAAGCAAATGCTTCGCAATCACGCCATAGTCCGCCTCCCACTGCCGGACACGCCCCACATACCACTCCAACGCCTTGTTATGGCAAGTAATATTATCCACTACATAGAACTTGCCATCACCCCGTACCTGGAACAGCCATAGGGACATATAATCCGCCATCCCAATATCCCAGGATACATATAACGGAGCCAGATCATCCACCTCAAACTCGGCATTCAACCTCCCCTGTGACCGCAGCCTCGTAATCCACGAACCATAAATCGCTCCTTCAACCTGCGTCTGGAACGCCTCCTCCGGCACTGTAGGATATTCCTGCCTCACGGCTGCTCCATACGTCCTCGCCTGCGAAGCATACCAAGCCTTCTGCTCATCGTCCAATTCGATGCCATGCTGAACTTTCAGCTCGTCGAAATACTTGCACAACTCCGGATCATCCGGAGGCTCCGCATCAGGAAGGCGGTACTGCTCATGCTGGATCCAGGAAAAGAAGAAAAACTTGAAATCCAGCGGAGACAGCTTCCTCCCCACCATATCCATCGCCTTCCGCGTCATCTCGTAATTCAGCCCCCACTTCCCGCCCTCATGCGTCGACTCCTTAATCACCACCCCGCCCATCCCAACCGCATTGATACTTCCAGTCACAATTTCCCTCGCCCTGATAGGAGCATGCGCCGCCACATGGGCCAACTCAGAAATGTGCAACAACTGGAACGTCCCACCGCGAAGAGACGTCCCCACATCAATACGGCTCCCATTGCCGAACGACATCGACGTCTGGCTCACATTAGCCGGCACCTCCCCCCTGATCATCGTCCCCAGCTTTGCAACCCTCAGCTCCTCCTCCGTAGCCTCCGCCGGGACATACCCCAAATGCTCATACGCAAACTTGATCTTTCTCAACTTCCCCGTCGCATCCGGCAAACTCTTGTCAATAATCCCCCCAGCCTTATTCGATTCAAACAGGCACATATCCAGCATCAACATCGCCGCATAAGTCGAAATCCCCAACTGTCGTACCTTCAACACATCGTTCCGATACCACAAATTATTGTGCAGCAAAGTCTGCGCCCAATTAGGCCGAAACCGCACCACATTCCCCAACTTATCAGTAATCCAGTAAAGATTATTCAGCCTCCACCATCTGTCTTCCAAAGGATTCTCTGGCATCATATCGTCACCCCTCCACGGAAAGAAGTTCAAATCCACGGTTCCCCATCACGCGGATCCCGACGCGGGAATCGTCCATCCAGGCACCGTCGGCAACCACATCCAGCCACCCGGCCGGCAACACCTCCAACGGATTTCTGTCCAACGGCACCCATACAACGCCGTCATTCGACACCTCCACACCTTGCGTTAAAGCCTCGGTCGCCAGATACACCCGCACCTCCGACGCATGGCGTCGCCGTCCGGCATTGTCAATCACCGACAAAGCATTCGTCAGCATCGTAGACGTATACTGCAGTCCATTCCCATCCTCGTAACCGCTTTCCTGGTCAATCACCTCAATCATCCTCCCGGATTCCCTCTCAACAACAAGATACAAAGAATCCGCATGCGTCCCATTCGGTAAAACCACACAAGACACCACACGGCCGGCAGTCGTATACCGGTGCCAGGCATTCACCTCATGTAGGCTGTTATAAGTCATCAACGCCATCGTCCCGTCCGCCAGGACAAACACAGCCCGGGGATCCGGCTTCCGGATAAAGCATCCATCCACCACCCCTCCTCCCTGCGTCAGGACATGGTCGGCAAACACCGTCAAATCCCTGCTCACATAAGCATCACTCTGGTAATCGTATCCGAACTGGTACAGCCTCCCTCCCCCTCTCTCGCAATAAACCACCTTATCCGTCGCCATGATAGCCGGAACATCGGCAGACCCCACATACCCGTGATTATCAATCCTCGCATTAGCATACGTCAGCACGCCATTCCCGCCAGAAATCACCCACTCCGCATCAGCCGTCCCCAGGAGCAGCCGTGACCCCTGTGCCATAATCCAGCAAATCCGGTTCTGCGTCGTCGTACTCATCGTCAACGCCACCCCGGAATCATCCTTCGTCCCCAGGTCGAAATTATCAATATCATCCGTCTTGCTCATCCACACCGTCTGCGGTTGCGCCTCCGTCGCAGCAAACACAAGCCGTTGGTTATACACCTCACACAGAGCCGGATACTTGCAAAGAGACGAAAAAGCATGCCAGCTCCAATCCTTGGTCGTAATCGTCCCATAGCGGGCCAGCTTGATCCTGTTCGTATACTCAAACCCCGATGCCGTCCTCTTCAGAGACAAATGATGCTTATAAGGCGACACAATCAACCTATTCGTACACGTATCCGGAGGGAACCCATCAATCGCCGTCGCCGTAAACTTAATCCTGTTCAGCCAAAGCCTCAGCCAGCACTCCTCCCCGGATTCATCCCCCGCCAACTGCTTGTTCGACGCCGCCCCCAACTGCGAAAACGACTTGCCCAGAGACTCCCAGGAACCATCGGAAATAGACCTCCCCTCATACGACCTCCTCACCTCATACTCCCCATACCACGTCCCCGAACAATAAAACTGCCACGTCCCACGGCACGGCAACGCCTCGCCAATGGCAATCCCCCTGACAAAATAATCCGGCAGCTCATCCGGTTTCGTACTCGGAGTAATGGAAATATCCTTAATGCACGTATAAAGCTCATAATACCCCGAATCGACAGCCACGGTCGCCCCCTTCTCAAACGTCATATCCTTCGTCAAACGATCAACCTGAAGACCAACATCATAATACCCCGTCGAATCCGCCCTCTGAAAATTCGAAGGATAATTCGCCGGATGATCCAACCCATTCACAAAATCAGACGCCCCAGTCCATTTGCCGATACACGAATAAATATCGGAAAACCGCTCCGAACGAATCCCCAGCCGGGATCCCGCCCGAATCGCAATCCCCTGGGAAAACGCCGAAATAAACACGATAGGGATAGAAGTATTCTCAAACACATCACTCCGGAGACACCGCGCCTCCGCCGTATCAGTCACGCAAGACACCCGCAGCACATCCCCGGCCACCCCCGTACTGCCAATCCCCGTCACACCAAACGCCGACTCCGACATACGAGTAGCCGATACAGCCACATCCTGAACCTCACCATCCCTCCACGGACCATTCCTGAGTTCAAACCTCTTCAAGCCAAACTTCCCGCCCTCCCGGGAAAGAACCATCGGATAAACCTCCGGAGACGTAAAAATAAGCAAATCATTAATCTGCTTGCCCCTCACCCCTGCCGGATCCCCCCACGGAGACTCAAACGTCTCCCCCACACCCCCATCCACATCCAGCACCCTCACAGACACCGGCGACACCTCCACCAAAAACCTCTCCACCGTCGAATACACATAAGAAAACAACCGGGATCCATCCAGCGCACCCAGCAAAGGCCTCATCCCCCGGCGCCTCGTCAACCCTCCCATCTGAGCAACATCAAAATTCTCAAGACAGGATGCCCCCCGGTGGAAAACATCCAGATCAAACCGCATCGCCGAACTCGGAGAAAGCTCCCCGCCATTAAAAGAAACTCGAATCATGCCCCCACCCTGCCACCAACCGGCGGCAGAAAGCCATGAACACAGAGTTAACACCCATCATACGGCGGATCCGCCACTCCCAGCCCCCGATGATTCACAATCCTTCACAAGAGGTTCCCTCCTCATCCCCGCCAGCAACGCCCCCAACTCGGACAACCCTCCCACCTCCACCCTCTCCGGAGTATAACCATCCGTCATCCGGTTCAACTCCTGGATCACCGCCAGCTTCGACGGCATCTTCACCGTCCTTCCATTCTTCTTATACGTCACCTCCTGGCACATATCAGACGTCTCATCCACCTCCTCAATCGGAGTCCTCAGCACCCGTGAAAGCCAGATCAACCTCTCCTTCCTGCCCGCTATCACCACATCGTCAGCCTCCTTCTCCAGCCTTCCAATCTCTGCCTGAATCTTAGGAATTCTTAGGAGCCGGGAAGCCTCAACATAACACGTAGAATCCTTAAGCACCTTCCCCTTGCCATAAGATTCCCGGTAAGCCCTCCCTCCATTGCGATGCATCACATACGCCCGGCAGAACTCCCTTTGATTCGGCGTCAGCTTCTGATCCTCCCTCTTCATACCCGCCATCATACACCACCCCCATACGGATAATCCAGCCCCTGAGCCTTCCGGACAATCATATTCAACGTCCTCGCTGCACAAGCCGTCAAAAAATACTTCCTGCCCTGGGAAGACTCCACACACCGGACATCCCCCGTATCCATCAGATACCGCAAAATCCGGCACACATGCTGCTCACTCAACCGCGTCGCCTCCACAATAGCACCAAGCTTGCACCCCGGACGGACAGCAACATTCGCCAGCACCGCAATCTGGGAATTATGAATCTTCGACCTCGCAAACATCGAAGAAAGAATCGCAATCACCTCCAGCATCGACTTCCTGGACAAAGCCTCCGCCAGACTCCTGATCCTATCCTCATAATTTTCCATCGTCACATCCCTCCCTTCATACGCCTCATCATCCTCGCAGCCTCCTCCGGACTCATAAACTCCTCATCCTCCCTCACACCACCGGAATCCCCCCCTTCCCCGGGCTTCTCCCCGCCAGCAACCCTCTCCGTACGCCCCCCCGGCCTCCAGCGGACCTCCTTCGCCCATCTCCGGGCATGATTCGTCAACACATCCCCCAGATGCATCAGAAACCTCTGCCGCCCCATATCCCGCCAGAACGGTTTACCGCGCCTATCCTCCGCCGTCTTATCCGCAAAATAGGCACGCAACAACGCAAAATCCTCCTCCTTAATCCTCAGCTCGCCATCATCCCCCATAAACAGCAAATACGCCGCCTCCGCCGCCGTCGTCTCATCCGGACTCAAATTGTACTTCCGCCAATCCGGCTTCAAAGAACACACCGACGAAACAAACCATTGCCACATCTCATCATCCTGGGGGGGGCAAGTCCGCGGCAAACCACTACTAACCACTGTGGAATTTACCCCCACAGAGTTATAAGTTAAATTCCCTTCCTTCCTTCCGCTTTTCGCATAGGTTTCCACATCGGTTCCCATTTCGGTACCAACATGGGTTCCTACATCGGAACCAACATCGGTTTCCTCAGAAACCAACATAGGTTTTTCATAAGTTTCCATCTTGGTTCCCACATAGGTTCCAACCTTGGTTTTCGGGCGTCCCCCCTTCTTCCCATTCTCCCGGGCAGTATCCCGCTTATTATTCAATCGGCATTGAATATTGTGCGGATACCCGAACACCACCAGATCATCACCATCCCAACCATACAAATCACACCCCTCCCCAATCTCCGATGCCATCACCCCGCACGTCTGCATCCACCTCCTGTCCTTCCAGGAACGGCAAGACACAATCCGCCCTTCATTCTCCTGCTCACAGCACCACGCCAGCAACGCAATCCACGTCGCTCGCTCAACGGGCTCCGAACCGATAAACTCAGGAGACGAAAACAAAGCCGTCGGCACATTCAGATACTCCATCAGACCTCCACCTCCCTCCCCTCCAGCTCACGTAAAATTTTGTCCCGCCTCCGCCTGGCAACCTCAACATCACCCGTCTGTAAAGTAAACCGCCGGCGGATACTGGTCACCGCATCCACAAACACCAAGTCAATATAGTACCTGCCCTTGTGACAATAAATATGATGATCCTCCTTTGATTCATCCCTTTTCTTCAATCTCACGATATCTCCTTTCCATTCTCTCTTGCCAACTTCAACCTCCCCAATTCCCCCTCGGAATATCCATGAACCACCCTGAAACCACGTTTCCCACGGATCCGGAATCGACGTTCCTCCTTGAGCAATCCACGGCGAACCATCGCTCACGGCCGGCTTGGATACAGCCAGGAAAGACACCTCGTAATAATTCCAATAACATCTCTTCTTCACAAACACACACTTGGCATCGTGCCTGCTGAGATACTGCCGGGCTCCGCTGGGACTTGTCCCCAAAACCCTTGAAGCATCCTTCGTTGTCATCCCCCAGACGGGAGGCTTATCCATCTTGACCCTTTCGGGGAAAATAATCCCAGGGTGATTGATTCTTGCGATCATTGCTCGCCTCCTTCCTGAAATTCAACATCACCCTCCCCTTGAACTCCTTCCAAAAGAGCCGCCTGTTCGTCAGCAAGGTACATCCAGGACTGCGGTGGACGGGTCAGGTCAATGGTGGCGAGCGGCAGGGTTACCGGGAACCTCACGGGGTCTTGGACTCCCCAGGCGTAGCAAGGGAGATAATCACGCAAATGTTGTCCCTCTACGCAAAAGTCCTCTATAAAGTCATCAGGGCAGCAGCGGAATGGCATGTGGCGCATGCGTACATAGGAGACCATCCGGCACTTGCCGATGATAGCCCTCGCCCCATCTTTTCCGGACTCGTAAAGCCAAAGCGTTACGGAGTCGCCTTTTTTGAGACGCGGTACGTTTTTCCGCAGTTCCCATGTCTTTTCTCCAGACAAGATTTTCCCGGAAAAAGGCCGCTTGATGGATAGAAGGATATGAATCATTGGTCACCTCCTTTCTCCATCAGCACACGTTCATAAAATCGGATCACAACATGCCCGCGTCTTACCCGGTCATAAACACGCTCAACGCCGACGATTTCCAAATCCCGGTCATCCATCCCAATAGCCTGACAAATCCCATCCATATACGCCTTGCACGAAGCAACCGTATTGTCGGCATCGCGCTTCTGACCGATGTAATACCAATAGATCTTGTACGCATTTGGTTTCTCCGTTAACTCCTTTGCACCAGCTTCAATCGCCTTGAGCTTCGCCAGTTCACGCGCCTTCTTCTTCGATGTCACGGCCATCTTGTTCGCAATCATGGCGCCCTTTTTCGTCATCGGCTTGTGACCATTCGGGCTAAGTTCCCGCCCCGGATGGGGCAGGATCACAGTCAACAGCGGCAGATTCTTAAAAGTCTTCATCGTCTTCTTCTTCCTCGTTTTCGTCTTCTTCGCTGAAATCAAATTCAGGCTGGTCAAAATCGGGAATCGTCGCCATCCCCTCACCTTTCACGGAAATGCGGCCAGTAGAACTTGCCGTAACCGTATGCCTCGAAAATTCAACCTTTACGGAAAAACTCATAGCCAATGGGATATTCGAATTCATCGCATCCTGGCGAATCTTCTCATACTTGCGAATCCCAATACTATCCCTCACCGCATCACAAATAGCATCAATCTCCGAATTCATCTTCTCCGTGTGCGGATCCAACGCCTCGGATTCACAAACTCGCAATTCCTTTTGCGGAACAAGCACCGGTGCAAACCGGGCAATCGGCTTCCCCTTGTGGTCATAAATCATGCAATCAGGGTGCTCGCAAACATAATTCCAAGCCTTTGTAAAATCCGTAAAAGCAAGAATCGTATCTTTGAAAGTAGGTATGAAATAAACTTTTTTAATCTTTTTCATAATTGTATAAATGGTTAGTAGTTAAATAATATCTTCAATTGGCGAGAACTCGCGAAGTTCGTCCCAAACAACACGCGGAGACTTGTCCGAAATAGACACAAAATCCTCATCGGAGCATAATACATTACGGATTTCAACAACGTGTTCCCCCAAATAATTCTGGTAGAACATCACATCAAAACATCCGTCGCTCGCAATCCTCTCGCAAATCGAATTGATTGCTCTCTTATAGGCTTCATTCACCAGTTTCATGACTCCCCCCTTCCCAACAGAACTGGCATCGTCTTCTGCCGGAAATCCGCGTAATAAATTACGAACCGCTCCAGGGCATCCTCCAGCTTCGCCGTATAATCATCCCGGCACACCTTCTTGATAAACGGTGCCAAACCCGGGCAATACGACATAAAATACCAGCACGGAAACCCCGTCACCGCCATCGCCCCATGCACCTGGGCCTTATACTCATCCGGCACATCGCCCTTCAGCAAATACCGGGCATGGTTCTTCGACAGCGGAGCCTTCACCTCCAGGCCGGACACAAACGATCCATCCACCCGGATCAACCGATCCGGAGAACAACCGATCAAATTATTATCCTGCGTCACAAAACCAACCTCCACCACCTCCAGCCCCATCAGCCGCGAAAACTCCTCGCAAGCCTCCGGTTCCAAAGCCTCCCCCCGGTCCGTATGGAAATTCCCCTCCCACTGCACCTCATCCGGACGGATACACGCACAGCACAACTCAATAGCCAGACTCTCCCACTGCGAAGAATCCCGCCCCGTCGGCGTCAGCAACCTTCCAAAATTACTCGCCGTCAACCGCCCCGCACGGGCGCGGAACCACTCCTCGGAGCGCTGCTCCATATTCGGCCACACCCTCATTGCCTGACCCCTCCCTTCACAAAAGCCACCCAGGCAGCATTCACGGCAGCGGCAAAAACATCCACCCGGCGCACATTCTCCGGATGCACCAGAGCCCCCCTCGCCTCCTTCACCGCGCCAAACGCGGCAGCCACCCGCTCCCGGAACACCTGCAACTCCCCGGCCGCATCAACCGCCGGAGTCTGCGGAACCTCCGGAAGCTCCACCTCCTTCTCCCGGGGCGCCACCTCCCTCCGGGTAAGCACCTCCTTCACAGAATCCGTCTCCGCCTTAGCCTTGGCAACCTCTGAAGCCAGCCGCCTACGCTCCTGTTCCGCCAGAAACGTCTCCAGGCGCCGCCGAAGCTCCACCCCCACAACATCACTCCTCCTAGTCTCCAGCTCCTCCCGGTCCTGCACCAGGGAAACACCATGTTCCGAGACAAACTCATCAATCACCTTCTTCGTCTCAGTAATCGACTTGTTCGCACAGGCAACAGCCACATCCAACCCCTCCTGGATAGACCTGATCGTCCGCTTCCCCTTGATAGAACTCTCAAGCATCGCGTCAAACCGGCTCCGCACGGAAGGATCACAATCAATACGCTCCTTCGCCGCCTCCACCAGCTCCAGGCGCATCGCCTCCTTCCTCGCCCCAATCTGCTTCTCCAGATCCAGACGCGCCGCACGGATCTCCTCCCTCGACTCATCCAAAGCCGCAAAAAGCTTCTGCAAACCCTCCGCCTGCGACAACGCCTGCTCCTTCGCAGACACCACCACAGCCTCCGCACTCCTCAGCGCCTTCACATCCACCTCCGCCTGGCCGAACTCCTCATCCGACTCCGGCGACCGGTTCACCAACGCCAAAGCCCCCCGCACCGCCTCCCGGAACTCATCCAGGTTCGACGACAACACCTCGCCCCGCGTTTCAATCTTCAATTCAATAAGTTCCATAGCTCAAAGCAAGGTTTGGGGTTCTTCAGCAGCAGGAGACTCAACAGCCTCCTCATTCACAAACGGGATATCATCCGTCTTCGTTGGATCCAGAGGTTCAGACGGGATGTCCGGCTTCTTCGCGGCGGGCGGGAACACCTCCCTCACATAAACCATCCCCTCCTTGATCGAATTGTAAATCTTCCCGAGCCGGACGGCATCCTGCCGGGTAATCTCCTCCAGAGAATGTCCCAGATTAGCCACCAGTTGCTCCCGGGTAACACCCAGCTCCAAAAACCTCGCCTCCATACTCCGGGCAATATCCGCCAACGGGCGGGAATCACCCTCCCTCACCGTCCTCGCAACAACCTCAAGAGCCTCATCCGTCAACCACCCCGGCAGCACCTGAAGAATACAGGCACGAATCCGCCGGCTCGCCATATTCGCGCAAAGCTCATAAATATCCCGCTCACTCTCCAGAGGCACGCGCAACATCTTCCCCGTCCTCTTCCCCCGGGAATCAACCTCGCCCCTGTCCCGGGTGTGAGGAACCGAAAACGCAATCTCCCTCCTCACATTCATCTCCTTGTCAAAACAATATGCCACGCACTCGGACACATGGCATCCCTGCCCGTCCGCCCCCTTCGGATCCCAGTGCCGGGCAACCTCGCGCCACCCTGCCTCCGCATTCCCCCAGGCGGAAATCAACGCCTCCGCAAGCCGGATACTCGGCCCCTCCACCGTCGCCCCCCTGCGGGGATAGGCATACGTCGCAGCCTGGGCCAGACTCAGCCGGGAACACGCCTGATTCATCCTCGCCGTCACCTCCGCCAGATTGCGCGGAAACTGCTTGGCAACCCAAATGGATGCCAGCACAGCCGTCGCCTCCGCATTCCCCGTAATAGCTGCAAGAGCCCCGCCGCCAGCATGCAAAACAGGCACCAGGCTCCCCGCTCCCTCATCTCCCGGATTTTCCACTTGATCCGGATATACAGTTTGAGTAGTCATCTTCTCGTAAATTGATTTGATAGATTTCCAATCGTTTACATCGGCGGCAGTCCGTTGCAGCGGACCGCCGCCAACTCATTCAGCCCTCACTGCGCCCGCCAAGAATCGCGGCCAAAACCTTGCCTACGTCTCTGTTCTTGCCATCCTTCTGCGCCAGCAAAAACTCAATCCCCTTCCCGATAGCAGCAGGATGCCCATCCATCGCCCTCCCCGACTGCAGCATATAGCCACGGGCTGCCATCCACCGCAGATGCGTCAAATCTCCCTCCTCATTCGGCTCAAGCAAATTGCTTCCGCCAAAATTCACCCCTTCACATCTATCGGGAGCATCCATCAAAACATGGAACGCAACCCTGCCAGGGAACCTCTCCGCCAACTCCTTCAGATGCATCACCGCATCCTTGAGCTCCTGCAAAGTCGTCGCAGGAACAATCTCGCAGCATCCGCTGCATTCACAGGCATCGCAGCCATCACAGGGCTGCACCATTTCATTTTCTTCAGTACTCATGATATTGTATTTCAATTGATTTTATTTTTCCCGGAAACCGTCCGGGGCGGCCGCGGCAACTTGCCGCAAAATTGTCTCAACACAGCTTGCTCAGCACCACGCAGACAACCACCACGGCTACAAAGCCCAATGTCACCCACGTATCCACATGGCACGTCGCATCGCCCGACTCCAGATTCCGGCGCACGGCACGCTTCACAGAATCCCCATCTCCCCGCCTCCAGGCATTCTCAGCCTCCACCCTCCCAAGTCGCGTCCTATACTCCTCCTCACTCATCGGTCATTCCTCCGGGTTGAATCAAAAAGCGCATGGTTGAAATCCGCCAGATTCACCAGCCGGACACGGTCGCTCCACGTAAACACATCAATCGAATACGTCTGCTGCAACTCGCTGATTCGCTTATCCATCTCCGTCGCAGACACATCAAACATCCTGGCCAGAGTCCCCACCTTCGCATACATCTTCCCATTTGAAAGCTTGATATGCACAAACGTCGCCCCATTCCGCCAGTCATGCTCGGTCTGGTACACATCCTTCGGACACAAACTCATAACTCCCCCTCCATCTTCTCCTTCACAAGATCCATCGGATCTCGTCCATAGGAATAATCGAGAGAAGCAAGATCCGTTTCAAGTTCACCGACCCGGTCTCCATACTCCTCGAGTAATTCACGAGCATCTTTTTCATTGAGGTAAATACCTTCATTTTCATCATAGATGCACTTTTTGGTAAGATTGGCAGTGTAGTAGATCATACATCCTTTCCCTTTCTATCGGTTTTCCGTTACGCCTATCACTTCTCCGGTTTCGTCTCCGTATAGCTCACACGCGGAGTAATCGGATGATACTTCGGCAGCGTCCTCAGCTTCTTGAGCAGCTCCCGGCTTCCCGTGCGTTGCCCCTTGAGCACCAAACGCAAATGCGTCGTACTCACATCAACGGCCCGCGCCGCGCGTGAAATCGTATAGCCGCGCCCGGCTAAATATTCTGGTGTTAGCGTCATGATTTTCTTCCCTTTCTCATTCGTTTTATGTAGTTTCTCAGATTGCGTGACGGTCACACCGTGCCAATGGAGAACCGTCACGAGAAAACAACTATAGAATTTTCTATGAACGAGCAAGGAAAAACTACAGATATTTCTATATATCTAGCTCGACTCAACTCTCTTATTCGTGAGAAGTCGTTAAGTCAAAGTGAATTGGAACGAATTACAGGTATTCGCCAAGCGACGATCTCAGACTACACTAAAGGAAAATCTATACCGTCAGCTGAACGTTTTTTTCTCCTTTCATCTGCTCTTGGTGTCTCCATGGACTACCTCTGGGGTGTCTCTGATATCCCCATCCAAGCTACCGACACAGCAAACATTCAGGAATCCGAATGGCAGCAGAGAGCTCAAACAGCAGAACAGAAGCTCAAACACCTCAAAAGCCTTCTCGCCGACGTTGGCTCTGACATCGAATCTCTCGGCGGCACCGTAGGAAAATTACTCAAATTCATTTCTGAATAACCCTATATCTTTTGAAAATGAATGATGAAAATAGTCATATACTTAAGCTTTATATATATGTAACAGAGGATGCTCTCATCAATATTTTAAGAGAAAAAAAACTCAATATTTCCAGGCCTTGGAGCACCAATGACATTACTGAAGCAGTAAAGCAAAGAGAAGAGAAGCAACAAGAAAAGATAAAAGAATATGGCTACATCTGTTTAAGTGAAACATGCACATCTCCGGCAATGTGGGGATACTATGCAGATAGAAGCCGCGGTGCCTGTTTAGCTTTTACATTCTACGTAAATACTAATGATGGAAAAACATTTTATGTATTAGACAGGAAAGGGCAACAATTCCAAGATGCAATAGAAATCAAGAAAGTAGAGTATTGCAAAAATCGAGCATCTTCAGACAATATCGATAAACTGATATTCCGAAAATCCAAAGACTGGTCGCACGAAAAAGAGTATAGAATAAAAGTCGATCTTGCAACCGTCGATTTTATAGAAACAAAAGACAAGCTAAATCGGATATCTTATATATTCAAAACTGACCTGATAATGGAATATCTCCGCGGCATAATACTGGGAGTAAATTGCAAAAAAGAAAAATCTGAAATCGATGGCATAATACGATCCATAAAAGGAGGTATAATCCATGATCCAATACAGGTAATTAGAGCAAAAATGGATATGGCCCATTTTGAATTCAATGTCCCAACTGATGAAATACCATACGAATCATTTGTTAATAACAATTACTATGATGATGAGAATGACGATCTATCAGATCAAAATGGAATAAACTTTTGGAACACACCTACAGACCAATAATTTTTGAATAATATGCATCTCATTGCATTCAATATTATTAAATCGCTAAAAACAACAACATGGAAAAAGAACATACAAGAGAATATACAAAAGAATTTCAAGATAATTTTTTAAAAAAAATAAGAGAAAAGGTTACGGATTACATTTGTCCTATATGTCGTAATTCTAATTTTATTGTTATCGGTGGATTTTCGATGATTAATCCTAGCAAGGAGATGGGCGTATTTGCCTTGGGAGGTTCTAGTATCCCCTGTGGTGTATTAATATGTGATAAGTGTGGGTTCATATCTCAACATTCTGTAGAAATACTTATGTCGGACAAAGAGTGTGAAAAACAATAATGAATCAAGAAACAAGTTCATCCAAAGAAAATACGGGCTCGCCGGAAACTATATTTTCGAGTAATGATTCTCGTTTAAAAATAATGGAAGAAGGCTTAAAACTTGAGTATATTCAAAATAAAAGAGAATTCGGGAAACATCAATTACAAAACAAATTAGAAAATTTTAGTCACCTTAGCACAATTAGAAAATTTCAGAAGAATATTTTATTGTGGACTGTTATTTTATGTGCATTATGGCTTTTGGGAGTATTTATCATTTTTGTAATTTCCTTACTTAGATTTGATGTGGATATTTTATTGTGGACTGATAAAATTATATTTAACAACGTTAAATTTAACCCATCTGATTCAGTGATGATAACTTTGCTATCAACAACAACAGCCAATGTTTTAGGCGCGTTATGGATAGTCATGCATTGGCTATATCCCAATAGAAATAATAGCGAAGAATAAATTTGTATTTCATATTAATCTATCTAATATAAATAATGCCCGAAATCTCATTAAAAAAAGAACAACGGATACTCAATTTTACACGAAATAATAGAAAAGAGATTACTTTACTTTTAATATTATTAGCAGTAATTTTATCTATTATATTCTACTGTAATATTGATACAATAACCCCATTTTCCGCTCTATTAGGAATTATCTCTTTATGGGTTGGTATTGCAACATATGATATCGCTCAAACAATTAGAGGATATAAATCTATAGAATCGTGTAAAGAATTGTTAAACGAAACATTACACGATTTGATGGCTTCAGATGAATTGTCAGAAAAATTTACAGAACCAACAAAGAAAAGAATTGAAAATATCATCAATCTCATAAAAAAATGTTCAGACTATGAAAAGGATGAAAATCTGACAAATTGTATATCGAATCTAGAAAACAATTTGAACGATAATGAAAACCCAAATAGAGTTTTAGTTGACTCTATGAATCATTTATATCGTATAATATAACGACTATACTTACAGAACGCATGGAAAATAAATATTTACATTTTGTTGAAAACATTATAACAAACACAAAAAACACCAAATTCAAATGGAGTATTTGTCAAGATAAAAATAAAGTAGACTTAGTAAATAAATTTACGTCAACCAATAAATCATTCAATATCTATCAAACTTCAATTGTTACAAAAAAGAAAAATGATGTATTCCCAGAAAAATATATTATTACATCTTACGAATTTTATATAGTTAAACAAAGTTTAAATAATCCCTTTGATTGCATAAAAAATTCCAAGTCACGAGAATATCCATTTATTCTAATTGGATTCAAAACTAATTCTCCCCTCCCACTTGTAATAACCATTGACCTTCTCGGTTTTTCTTCAATACTCCAAGAATTATATGAAGTCGTAAATAAGTCAGTAACGATAGAAAACCAGATAGATTCATTTATTGAAATTTTAGATAACCCCATTGAGAATAATATAGAATTTATTGAAAAAAAAGAATCAACATCCGAATACGAAAATATTAATTCAGATGAACTTATTATAGACAAAAAATCGACATCCGAATATCTGAATCCAAATAAAATTTACACTAAAAGAAAAGAAGGAGAATAAAATGAATATTTTACAAAATATAGTTGAATTCGATTATATCACCGGTGGAATCAAAGATGAAGCTCACAATTTAAAGCCAGGTAATTTTGTAACACAAAAAGTTATATTTGAAATTCCATTTTCCACACCACCGTTTATCCAAATTTCAATAGAAAGAATCGATTCTGGAGGATTTATTGAGCCTTCTCTTTTTTTTACAAAATCAAACAATGGCGAAGAAAAAATGTTAAACCATTCTGTAGTACGCCTTGACTGTTCTGTAATAGAAAAAACAAATACAGGATTTACTTTGAAAATTAAAACATGGAATGCTAATGTTATCTATGCTGCAAGGATATCATGGATCGCATTTGGAAACTTCGCATCAGTCCAACCTTCTTCTCAATCTCAGGACTAATATTCACGCAACACCCCTAAATATAATGAAGAGAAATTTCTGAGGGAAGGATTTGAACTGGCTGAACGTTTTACGGGATCATTCCTCCATAAGATCCACCATCCGTCAATAGCAATAAAGAAAGAGCCGGCT
>OHAT01001681.1_pt1 | contig 18485 bp, 16 predicted proteins | sample 1577141 | NCBI WGS metagenome assembly OHAT01 (sample SAMEA3541578, study PRJEB24748) | human gut metagenome | biome: human gut; feature: human-associated habitat; material: faeces | place: China | collected 2012 | reverse complement strand
GAGAGCGCGGCGCGCAGGTCCTTGGACAGGTTCGTCATCTCGTCAAACGACGTCACGCCGCGCGCGAGCCACTGAAAAATCTGCTTGGCGCGGTATTTCGGCTGCCCCATTTCGGCGAGGGCCGCCGCGATCTCCTCGGGGAGCATGGCTTTGATGTCTCTCATTCGTGTCTCCTCAGCTTACAAACAAAAAATCCGTCCGTGCCGTGTTCCTGCGGCCAGAAGGTGAACATACCGTCCGCCGTGTCCGCCCCCGGCAGCGGCAGCGAAAATGCCTCGGCAGAAAACTCCGGATGCGTGTGCAGGAAGTCGCGCACCACGTCCTCATTCTCCCGCGCGAGCACCGTGCACGTGGAATATACCAGCACGCCGCCGGGCTTCACGCACGGCGCAAGACCGGTGAGAATGTCGCGCTGAATGGCCGGCAGACGCGCAAGCTCCGCCGGATCTTTGAAGCGGATCTCCGGCTTCTTGCGGATGACGCCCAGACCGGAGCACGGCACATCGGCCAGCACCACGTCCATCGCTCCGATCAGGTCCGCATCCGGGCGGCGGGCATCCATCGTGCGCGTTGAAATGCACGTCAAGCCCAGCCGCTCAGCCCCGGCGCGGATGCGCTTCCATTTATTTTCGTGAATATCGCAGGAAATCATACATCCCTGATCGTGCATCTGCACTGCGGCGGCGAAGCTTTTGCCGCCGGGTGCGGCGCAGGCATCGAGCACGCGCATACCCGGCTGCACGCCGGAAACGAGCGCCGCGCAGTGCGCGGCCGCGTCCTGCACATAAAACCAGCCATCAGCAAAGGCGCGCGCGGCCGCCAGATTGCCGCCATGGCACAGCAGCGCGTCCGGAAGCCACGGGTGCGGCTCTGCCTCGATGCCGTCCGCGCGCAGGGATGCAGCCAGGGCATCCGCCGTCGTTTTCATGGTGTTCACCTGCAGGCAGGCCGGAGCGTCGGCGTTGTTCGCCGCCAACGCCTGCTCGGCAAACGCATAGCCATGCGCGTCGATATACCGCTGTGCCAGCCAGCGTGGGTGGCTGTAGCGCACGGCAAGATAGTCCGCCGTGCCCGCGCCCGGGATCTCTGGCAGCGCGTCCCGGTGCTCCGCCACACGGCGCAGCACCGCGTTGACAAGACCGGATGCACGCGCACAGCCGCCCTTGCGGCAGAGCGCGACCGCCTCGTTCACGGCGGCGCGCGGCGGGATTTTATCCAGCAGCACGATTTGATAAGCCGACAGCCGCAGCAGGTCGAGCACCTTCGGCTCGAGCTTTTGCAGCGGCGTTGTGCAGTAGACGGAAAGATAATGATCCAACAGGGTCAGATTTTGCAGCGTGCCGTAGCAGATGCGCGCCGCAAGCGCAGCATCGCGCGGCTCCAGCTGTGCATTTTGCAGGACGGCATGGAGCGCAGCGTCCGACCACGCGCCGTTTTTGCGCCAGCGCTGCAGCGCAGTCCAGGCGGCTTCCCGGGCAGTCATGGCCATGGTCAGCCCTCAACGGGCAGCGTGTGCCCGAGCAGGTAGTCGGCCGCCGACATGCGCTTTTTCCCCGGCGCCTGCAGCTGCGTGATGCGCACCGTCTGCCCACCGGCGCAGGCGACCGTAACGCCGTCTTTCCCAGCGGCCACGATCGTTCCGGGCGCTTTGTGCGTCGTGCGCTCGGAGTAATCCGCCGCATGGATCTTGAACGTCTGCCCGCCGAGCTCCGCTGTTGCGACGGGCCACGGCTCGAGACCGCAGATGTGCTTGATGATCGCGCGCGGGTTCTGATCCCAGTCGATGGGCGAATCGTCGCGCGTGAGCGGACGGGTATACGTCGCCTGGCTGTGATCCTGCGGCGTGCGCGGCGCGGTGCCCGCGGCGATATCGCGCAGCGTGCGCACGAGCAGATCCGCTCCCATGACGGCAAGGCGGTCGAAGAGCTCTCCCGCCGTCTCGAATTCGCCGACCGGCGTCTGAGCGGTATAGATCACGTCGCCGGTATCCATTTCGCGGTCGAGGTACATGGTCGAAACGCCGGTCACGGCATCGCCGTTGAGCACCGCCCACTGGATCGGCGCAGCGCCGCGGTACTTCGGCAGCAACGAGCCGTGGACGTTCACCGCCCCGTAGGGCGCGACCGCGAGCAGGTCATCCGGCAAAATGCGGCCATAGGCCACAACAACGAGAATGTCCGGCCGCAGGCTCTGGAGATCAGCCAGCGCCGTACCGTCGCGCATCTTTGCCGGCTGGAACACCGGCAGCCCCGCCGCGAGCGCGATCTCCTTGACCGGGCTCGGCTGGAGCTTCATGCCGCGGTTTTTCGGCTTGTCCGGCTGCGTGAATACGCCGACCACGTCAAACCGCTCGTCGAGCAGGCGCTGCAGGGACACGGCCGCAAAATCCGGCGTGCCCATAAACACGATGCGCATGCGCCTCACCCCTTCGCCTGCTGCTCAAGCTCCTCAGGAGAGAGCATCCGGATCGCCTTGTCGATGAACAGGACGCCATCGAGATGGTCGATCTCGTGGCAGAAGGCGCGCGCCGTCAGGCCGCGGCCCTCAACCTCGAACCATTCGCCGTGGCGATCCTGCGCGCGGACCTTTACATAGTCCGGGCGCTGGACGATGCCGAACTCGTTCGGAATGCTCAGGCAGCCCTCGGCGCCGGTCTGCTCCCCGGCCGTCTCCACGATGGTGGGGTTGATGAGCTCGATCATATACTCCTCTTCCCCGTCCGGGACGTTCGTCTCGAGCACGATGACGGCGCGGCGCAGCACGCCGACCTGCGGCGCGGCAAGGCCGACGCCGTTGGACTCGGCCAGCGTCTGGCGCATATCGTCGAGCAGCATGTGCAGCCGGGGATTAAAATCCTTGACCTCGTGGCAGTGCTTGCGCAGCTGCGGGTCGCCGTTTTTGAGAATCATTCTTGTAGCCATATCGTATCTCTCCTCTAATCCAGCGGATTGTCATCGGCAAAAACGGTGACATCGCGGAATGATTTTTCTGTGTTGCAGTACATGACGATGTTCGCCGCCGCGCGGCGCACCGCCTTGCTCTGATTGCAGTAAAGCGTGACGCGGTAGCGGTAGCGGTTGTTCATGCGCACGACCGGCAGCGGCGCCGGGCCGAGCACCTCCGCGCGTTCGCCGATCGTCTGGCGAAAGTAATCGCGGATATAGGCGCAGCAGCGCACGACCGCATTCTCCTGCGCGCCGGAGACCGTGACGGCCAGCACCTCGCTGAACGGCGGCGTGCCGTTGAGCTTGCGCAGCCGGATCTCCGAGCGGTAAAACGCATCGTAATCCTGCCGCGCCGCCTGCCGGATGGTCTCGTTCGCGGGCGTGAATGTCTGGATGACGGCCCGGCCGGGCGCATCACCGCGGCCGCTGCGGCCGATGACCTGCGTGATGAGCGAAAACGTGCGCTCATTGGCGCGGTAATCGCCGACGTACAGGCTCTGATCGGCGTTGAGCACGCCGACGAGCGTGACGTTTTCAAAATTCAGCCCCTTCGTGATCATCTGCGTGCCGATCATGATGGGGATCCGCTCGCGCGCAAAGCGCTGCAGCAGCGCCTCATGCGTGCCGGCCATGGCGATGGCGTCGGCATCCATGCGCAGCGTCTCCACGCCGGGGAACAGCGCGTGGAGATCCGCCTCGATGCGCTCCGTCCCGTCGCCGAGAAAGCGCAGCTCGCCGCCGCAGACCGGGCACTGCGGATCGACCCGCCGGCGGTAGCCGCAGTGGTGGCAGATGAGCATCTGGTTGCCCTGATGATACGTCAGGCTGACGCTGCAGTTCGGGCACGAATAGGTCGCGCCGCACTCGGCACAGGTGACGATCTTACTCGCGCCGCGCCGGTTGAGAAACAAAATGCTCTGCTCGCCGCGGCGGAGATTCTCCTCCAGCTCGCCATAGAGCACGGAGCTGATGGAGCCGGAGTTGCCGTTGCGCAGTTCCTGCTTCATATCGGCGATGATGACGTCCGGCAGCTTACGGGCATTGAACCGATCCGGCAGCGTGAAGTAATGATAGCGCCCGGTCTCGGCGTAATAGCGGCTGACAACGTCCGGCGTTGCCGAGCCGAGCAGCAGCAGCGCACGGCGCTGGGCGCAGCGGAACTTGGCCACGTCGCGCGCGTGATAGCGCGGCGTGCTCTCGGACTTATAGGTGTCCTCCTGCTCCTCGTCGATGATGAGCAGGCCGAGATCCTGCACGGGTGCGAAAACCGCGCTGCGCGTGCCGACAACGACGCGCGCGAGACCCGCGCGGATGCGTTTCCACTCGTCGTAGCGCTCCGAGAGCGGCAGGCCGCTGTGCAAAACGGCGACCGTGTCACCGAAATAGGCGGAAAACGCCTCGATCATCTGCGGCGTCAGCGAAATCTCCGGCACGAGCAGGATCGCGCCCTGCCCCGCCGCGAGCGCCTGCGCGATCAGGTGCAGGTAGACGAGCGTCTTGCCGCTGCCGGTCACGCCGAAGAGCAGCGCCGCCTGCGCATCCGGTGCGCGCAGCAGCTCCTTCAGGCCGTCAAACACCTGCTCCTGCGCCGGCGTCAACACCGGGATCGGCTGCGGCTGCCCGGTGTAATGCACCGGACGGCGAAAATAGGGCTCGGTGTCAATGTGCACGACGCCCTGCTGCACAAGCGCCTTCATGGAGCTTCTCGGCGCGCCGGTAAACTGGCACACTTCACCGGCCGACGCGCGGCCGATCGTGCACAGCAGCTCCAAAATGGCGACCTGATGCGGCGCACGCCTGCGGCGGCGGATCTCCTCCTGCGCCTCTTCCAGCGGGACGGCGAGGCTGGCATACTCCAGCTGCTTGTCGCGCACGATGCGCTTTTGCGCGCCCTCCACGGTCAGAAATTTCTGCTCCACGAGCCAGTGCAGCGCGCTCGCCGGGTCTTTGTCGCCAAACGCCGCCTGCAGCTCGTCGAGCGGGCAGCGGCCGCCGTGCTCCAGCACGGTCTCGAGTGCAAACCGCCGCTGCTTGGATCTCCCGCACTGGGCCAGCGCCGCGGCCGCATCCAGCTCTGGCGCCGCGCAGTAGACCGTGCTGACCCGATACCAGACGCCGGCCGGCAGGATCGCGTGCAGCGTGTCGTAGATCGTACAGAAAAAGCGGTCATGCATCCAGACGGCCAGACGGATCAGCTCCGGTGAGAGGATGGGCTCTGGGTCGAGCTGGCGCGTGATGGGCTTGAGCTTCGGGTCATCCTCCGCCTTGTCCAGCGCAAGCACCATACCCTCACACGGGCGGTTTCCGCGCGAAAACGGCACCATGACGCGGCAGCCGGGGCGAAGCGTATCCGTCAGCGGCTGCGGGATCTTATACGTATACGGTCGGTCGAACGCAAACGTTGCAGCCAGAACGGCGACCTTTGCGACCGGGATCTGCAGCATCTGCGCGCCCCCCCTCTCCGAAAAAATCAGGCGGGTACTGCCCGCCTGAAAGCGATTATTCCTTGTGCACGACCTGAAGGCGGCCGTCATACACCTCGTCGATCGCCATGGAAACCGGTTTGGTATCCAGCGGCTCACCCGCGGCCTGCGCAACGGCGGCGATGTTGCGCGCGCGGCGCGCGACCAGATTCACCAGCAGATAACGGCTGCCGGCCTTGGCGGCCAGCTCGCTCATGGGAGGATAAAGCATCATTTTTCAAGCACCTCTGTAAAATAGTTTTTCCGATCGGGATAGCGGCAGCACTCTGCCGTGATGATGGCGTCGAGCTCCTTGGCCGCGACGTCGGGATCGTCATTGATGACGATGTAATCATATGTATACGCCAGCGCGCACTCGCGGCGTGCCTGCGCCAGACGCTCGCAGATCTTCTGCTCGTCGTCCGTGTGCCGGCCGCGCAGCCGGCGCTCCAGCTCCGCAAGAGACGGCGGCATCATGAATACGCGGATCGCGTCCGGCCGGTTCTCGGAGATCTGGTGCACGCCCTGCACGTCAATGTCCAGCAGGACATGCATGCCCTCGGCGCAGCGCCGCTCAACATAGCTCTTCGGCGTGCCGTAGCAGTTGCCAACGTATTCGGCGTGCTCCAGCAGCTCGTCCCCCGCGACCATGGCGTCAAACGCCGTGCGCGTGACGAAAAAATAGTCCTTGCCGTCCACCTCGCCGGGACGCGGAGCGCGCGTCGTGGCCGAAACGGAGAAGCACACGTCATCCCGCAGGCGCATCAGCCGGGCGATGACCGTGCTCTTTCCGGTGCCGGACGGCCCGGAGATCAAAATCAGTTTTCCTGTCTGGCGGTTCATGTTGCATCTCCTCCGGTTTCCTGATCTGAGGCCTGGACACGGCCCTGTACCACATCCGGCGGCAGTGCCGAAAGCACCGCGTGGCCGGTATCCATGATGAGGACGGCCTGCGTCTTTCGTCCATAGGTCGCATCGATGAGCATACCGATCTCGCGGCTGTCCTGCACGATGCGCTTGATGGGGGCGGAATCCGGACTGACGACAGCCAACAGCCGCTCCGCGGAGACATAGTTTCCGTATCCGATGTTGATGAGTGTCAAGTCCACTGCTCCTTACTCGATGTTCTGGATCTGCTCGCGGATCTTCTCAATCTCGGACTTGAGGTCAACGACCACCTTTGCGATGTCCGCGTTCTGGCACTTGGAGCCGATGGTGTTCGCCTCGCGGTTGAACTCCTGAATGAGGAAGTCCGCCTTGCGCCCGACCGGAGAGCCGGACTCCAGCATCTGGCGCAGCTGCGCGATGTGGCTGCGCAGGCGCACCGTCTCCTCATCGACGGCAACGTGGTCAGCATAGATCGCAGCCTCGGCAATGATGCGCGACTCGTCAATATCGGCCGCGGCGAGCACCGCCTCGAGCTTCTGGCGCAGACGCGCCTCGTAGGCCGCAGCCGTCTCGGGGGCGGCCGCCTCCACGTTTGTCACCAGCGACTCGATACGCGCGAGCTTTTCCTCCACGTCGGCGCGGAGCTTCGCGCCCTCGCGCTCGCGCATCTGGTCATAGTCAGCGAGCGCCTGCTGCGTCAGCGCGACCAGGCCGGCGCGGATCTTATCCTGATCCGCCTCCGCCTTCTCCACGGACAGGATGTCCGGAAAGCGCATGAGCGACATGAGCGACATGTCATTTTTCAGGTCGTAGCGCACGGCGAGCGTATTGAGCGTGTCGATATAGGCGCGCAGCAGCGGCTCGTTCACACGCAGGACGGTATCAGCCGCCTGCGAGGAATCGATCGTGACGAACACATCCAGCTTGCCGCGGCTGACGTGCTGCTGGATGGTGGATTTGACCGCGTCCTCCGCGAAGAGGAAATTGCGCGGCATGCGCACGGCAATGTCCAGATAGCGATTATTGACGCTCTTGAGCTCCACCGTGACGTTCAGGCCCTCAACGACGCCCTTTGCGCCGCCGTAGCCGGTCATACTTCTTATCATTGGCTTACCCTTCTTATCTTAGGATTCCCGGATCTGAATGATCTCAAAAGTAATGGGGCTGGCTTTCTTCTTACGCTGGTAGATAACATTGAACGCCACGCCGAGCGCAAAAAAGCCAAAGCCGATCAAAACGCAGCCGCCCTCGGCCCAACCGAGCGCATTGCCGATGGCATAGCCCAGAAACAGCAGCACAAACGGCACCAGATACAGCAGCGCCGCCGCGCCGAGCACGTCCGACGTCTTGCTCTCAATGACGACCTTCTGCCCCGGCAGCGCCGAGACCTTATTGACCGCCTCTGCACGGATGCGGTTCTGGAACACGCACGCCTCGCACGACTCGCATGTGCCGCCGCACGCCGTGCCGCGCTCCACTTCCACCTCCGCCACATGGCGGCTGACCAGCTTTGTTACCACTGCATCCTGCGTCATGGTATCATCCTCCCGTAAAATGCACATTCACAACGTATTCCCCGATCGCACCGGCGTCGGAGAAGCCGTCCACATAGACCTTGGCCGGCACGGCGACCGTACCGCTCGTGGCCTTGTAATTTGTCAGATCGGCGACAACACGTATATTGTCCGCCGTGATCTGCGAGATCGTCTCCGCCGGCGCGCGCACGGTCACGACCAGAGAGGTCGTTGCGATCTCCACGTGCCGGTTCGTGCCGGTCGTTGTGATATTCGTCGCCGTGATCTTCTCGGTTTCCAGTCCGCGGACGGAGATGCGGACCGTTGCCTCCGTGACGCCGCTGAGATTGCGCAGATTGTTGTCAAGCGGGATCGTGACCGTCGTCTCGTAAGATGTGGCAAAGCTCGACAGATCGACAGTCGCCACAACGAGCTGGTTGAGCGTCTGCAGCACCGTCGTATCGCCCGCGACCTGAATGCTCTTCGGCTCGATCTCGACGACACAGTTGTCCTCCGTCGCCCCGGCGCCGCCGACCAGTGAGACCGTCAGCGGCAGGTCCTTGTTCATCAGCACCGGCATGGACACGCTGACCGTGTCATAATTGCCGGTGATCTCTTTGGGGGTGAGCTTGTTGCCGTCCTTGTCCAGCAGGACATATGGGCAGTTGGTCGGCGCAATGGACTTGTCCAGATCCGTGCGCGTGACATAGACGCAGATGCTGTCCACCGCGTCGAGCTCCTCCTGCGGGCCGTAGAGCGTGATGGACGACGGATCTACCTGGATCGGTTCGGCCGTGTAGCCGTCCTTGACGCTGCCGGTGAACACGCCCTTCACTTCGAGCGTCTTGTTGGCCTCCTGCACGACGGAGAAGCTGATCGTCTCCGGCGACTTGCTCAAGACGGTGATGCTGCTCTTATCGACATTGGTCGGATACTGCAGCGAATAGCTCACCTGCATTTCGCGCGCCTGCGAGATGCCGGACACATCGATGACCGCCGACAGGTCCGCCGAGCTGAGGTTGCCGAGCACGCGCCGCGTGCCTTTCAGGCGCACGGAAACCGTGTCCGCGTCGGCGCCCGTAACGATCAGGCCGCGCGTAGCGCGCAGATCATCTGCGCCCTGATACACGACCTTGACATTGGAAAACGTCATCTCGATCGTCGTCTCCTCCGTGGACATGATATACGTCCACAGCAGGAACGAGGCCAGCAGCGAAATGATGATCCAGAAAGCCTTACTGCTGACTATTTTGTTGATCGTCGTCTTTTTTGTCATGTTGTTTCTCCCGACGAAGCGGATTGAGTTTTTTTACGAAATCGACAATGATGTCCCAGCGTCTGCGCTGCTGCTCTTCCGCCGGCACCAGTTCGCTGCGGAGGATCGCCTCAAACGTGTCCGGGGACAGGCGGCGCTTGAGCATACCGTCCACGGCGATGGAAATACCGCCGGTCTCCTCGGATACGATCACGATCACGGCGTCCGAGTGCTCGCTCATGCCGATGCCCGCGCGGTGGCGCGTGCCGAGATCCGGGCTGAGGTTCGTGTTGCTCGTCAGCGGCAGGACACAGCCGGCCGCCACGATGCGGCCATCCCGGATCACGACCGCGCCGTCATGCAGCGGCGCCTTGGGATAGAAAATATTCTTGAGCAGCTCCGCCGTCACGTCCGAATTGATGATGGTGCCGCTGCGCATCTGCTCATCGAGCGTCACGCTGCGCTCAAAAACGATGAGCGCGCCGGTCTTGGTCGCCGACAGCTGCGTGCAGGCGGCAATGGTCTGCGAAATGACATTGTCCATGCCCAGCGTCTCAAGCGGCTTTGCGCCAAAGCGCGGGAGCGCCTTGCTGCCCATGCGCTCGAGCAGGCGGCGCAGCTCCGGCTGAAAGATGATGACGAGCGCGATCAGGCCAAGCTCGACCGTCTTTTGCAGGATGCGGTTGAACATCGTCAGCTTCAGCACACCCGACAGCCACAGCGCGATCAGGATCAGCAGAACGCCCTGTGCAAGGCGATAGGAATTCGTCTTGCGGATGAGCATGATGACATTGTAAATCAGATAAGCGACGATCAGGATATCCACGATGTCCGAAAACCGGATCGTGGACACCAGCATCGTCAGCTTTGCCCAGAAGGCTGCAAGTTGTGCCATAAGCATTTCCTCGGCTGTTCGTTTCCGTTTTGCAGGTGCAAAACGCCAATCTTATGAATTATAATATTATACCCTACAAACCGGCGGATTTCAATACATAATCTGCGTCATCCCGCGCGCAGGATCTCGTGGAACACGCGCGCCGTGCGTGCGATCTCCGCGTCCGTGTTGAAGGGCGACAGGCTCAGGCGCACCGTGCCAGTCTCCAGCGTTCCGGCCGTGCGGTGCGCGACCGGCGCGCAGTGCAGCCCCGCACGCACGGCGATGCCGTAGCGCGCAAGCTTCTGCGCCAGCAGTTCGCTGTCCATATCCCGGCAGCGGACGGACAGCACCGCCGTCTGGCACGCCGGATCCGGCGACGCAAGCACCTCCAGCCGGGGCTGCGCGCGCAGCTGCGCCGTCAGGCGCTGCGCGAGGCACCGCTCCCGCCGCTCGATATGCTCGACGCCCTGCGCCGATAAATAGCGGATTCCGGCGAGCAGCCCCGCGATGCCTGGAACGTTGTGCGTTCCGGCCTCGAGCCGGTCGGGCAACTCCTCGGGCATATCCTGCAGCACGCTCTGCGAGCCGGTGCCGCCGCACAGCAGGGGCTTCGGCTGCGCAAAGCACAGCAGGATGCCCGTGCCCTGCGGGCCAAGCAGGCCCTTATGCCCCGGCATGGCCACAAACGCCGCGCCGAGCGCCGCCGCGTCAAACGCCACACAGCCGGCCGCCTGCGAGGCATCCACGATCAGTGGGACGCCCGCGGCGGCGCAAAGTTCCGCAATCTCCCGCACCGGCAGCAGATAGCCGAACACATTCGACACCATCGTGCACACGGCCGCCTTCGCACCCGGCAGTGCGCGCCGGAAGGCGCTGACCGCTGCCTCGGGGTCGAAGAGCGGACTTTCCGCCACGCGCACCTGCGCGCCCAGCGCATGGAGCGGGCGCGTGACGGAGTTGTGCTCGTAGCCGGAGATCACGACCGGATCACCGGGCGATACGAGCGAGTGGATCGCAATGTTGAGTGCGTGCGTCGCATTCATGGTGAACACGACACGCTCCGGCTCCGGAACATGAAACAGCTCCGCCGCTGCTTCTCTGCAGGCAAACACCGTATCGGCCGCACGCATGGCGGCGCTGTGGCCGCCGCGGCCGGGACTTGCCATCGTGCGCACGGCCATGGCCGTCGCACGCGTCACCGACGGCGGCTTGAGCAGGCTCGTCGCCGCCGAGTCCAGATAGATCATACCGTCACCTCCTGGTAAGTGCCATCTTCCAGCAGGCGATACACCTTACCCCGCCGGATCGCTGCGCGGTCCAGGAGCGCCAGCGCACGAACCAGACGAGATTCATAAAGTTTGACGCAATACGTGCATCCGGTCTTTGAAACGCTTTGCGGCGCTTTGAGCACAGTGGCGGTAATGCCCGCGCGCTCGAGCACCTGCGATGACCGCTGTGCATAGGTCAGAGACCTGCACATGATCAGACAGTAGCGCTGCATTATGAGCTCCCTCCCACATCGTTATGCCTTAGTCTATGCGGGAGCGGCGCAGGCGTTTACGAAATCCGTTCGATCAGGACGACCGCGTGCGCGGCGATGCCCTCGCGCGTGCCGGTGAAGCCGAGGCCCTCCTCGGTCGTCGCCTTGACGCTGACGCGGTCCACGTCCACGTCCATGCACTGCGCCAGATTGCGGCGCATCTGCGCGATGTGCGGCGCGATCTTCGGCGCCTGAGCGAGCACGGTGCAGTCCAGATTGCCGACCGTGTATCCGGCTGCGTGCAGGCGCGCCGTTACCTCGCGCAGCAGCGCCAGACTGTCCGCGCCGGCATAAGCCGGGTCATTGTCCGGGAAAAGGTGGCCGATATCCCCCATGGCCGCCGCGCCGAGCAGCGCATCCATGACGGCATGCGTCAGCACGTCCGCGTCCGAGTGGCCGAGCAGGCCGGTCTCGTGCGGGATGTCCACACCGCCGAGGATGAGCTTGCGGCCCGTGACGAGCCGGTGTACATCATAACCGTGACCAATGCGCATCATGCCCCGCCGCGCCTCCTGAGAATAGACTCCGCGAGCTCGATATCGATCGGCGTCGTGATCTTGAGGTTTTCGTCCGAACCCTGCGTCACGACCGGCTTGACACGCAGCTGCTCCACGGCCGAGCAGTCATCGGTGATGGCCAGGTGCTTGCGCATGGCGTTCGTGAGCGCGGCCTTGATCAGATCCGCCTGGAACACCTGCGGCGTCTGAATGGCGGTGAGCGACGCGCGCTCGGGCGTGCCGGTGATAACGCCGCCGGCCGTGCGCTTGACCGTGTCGCGCACCGGGATGCCGGGCGCGGCCGCGCGGCTCTTTTTCGCCGCCTGAATGGTCTCCGTGATGATATCATCCGTCACAAGCGGTCGCGCCGCGTCGTGGATGCCGATGAGCGTGGCCCTATTGCTCGCCGCCAGCACGCCGGCAAGCGAGGACTCTGCGCGCGTCATGCCGCCGACGACGACCTTGGTCATCTTCGTCAGGCCGTACCGGTCGCGCAGCGCCGCGATCTCCTCGAGGCGGGACGTGCGCGTGACGACGATGAGCTCATCCACGGCGGCGCAGTTTTGCATCGCCTGCAGCGAGCGCACGAGCACCGGCACACCGCCGACCTCCATCATCAGCTTGTCGCGGCCCATCCGCTTGGAAGAACCGGCCGCCAGAACGACCATCGTGCAAAACGGTTTGCCGACGAGCTTCGCTTTGATCTTTCCGTACAGTGCCATGGGATCGCTCCTTTCTCGAATATCGTACAATGATCCAAAATTCTATAGCTTCATTATAATCAGAAATGCAGACCGGCGCAAGGTGCGGGCAGCAAAAAAACATCCCTGCACGGTTCGTGCAGGGATGTTTCAGGACGGAAATTACTCGTCGATCTCGTCGTCGTCGATCTCGGGGATGTTGCCGGTGGCCTCGCCGGTGGCGGACACTTCGTAGACCAGAGCGTCAGCTTCCGGAGCATGCGGCTTCTTCGCCGAGCGCTCGCGCACCGGGGCCGGCTCGGGAGCGGTCAGCGCGCGGATGGACAGGGAGATCTTGTGCTTCTCCTCGTCGATCGCGGTGATCTTCGCATCGACAATGTCGCCGACGGTCAGGACCTCATCGGGCTTGCCGATGCGGCGGTTGGCGATCTGGGAGATGTGGATCAGGCCGTCCACACCGGGCAGCACCTCGGCGAACGCGCCGAAAGGCATGAGCTTGACGATGGTGACCTTCGCCACATCGCCGACCTGGAAGGTGGACATGAACTTGTTCCAGGGGTTGCCGTTGGGATCTTTGTAGCCGAGGGAGATCTTGTGGTTCTCCGGATCGAAGCTGATGACGTAAACATCGACCTCGTCGCCGACGGACAGCACGTCGGACGGCTGCTTGATGCGGCTCCAGCTCAGCTCGGAGACGTGCACCATACCGTCAATGCCGCCGATATCGACGAACGCGCCGTAGGACGTCAGGGACTTGACAACACCGTGATAGTGCTTGCCGACCTCGATCTCGCTCCAGATCTTCTCGGCGCGCTCGCGGCGCTCCTTCTGGGCGACGGCACGGATGGAACCGACGACGCGCTTGCGGCCGCGGTTGACCTCGGTGATCTTCAGGCGCACGGTCTGGCCGACGAGCTCGGACATGGCAGCGTCCTTCGGCAGGCCGGACTGGGAAGCGGGCACGAACACGCGGATGCCCTTGACGGACACAACGATGCCGCCCTTGTTGTCCTCGGTGACTTTGCCCTCGACGATCTCGCCGCTCTCCTGTGCCTCTTCGATGGCGGCCCAGTTCTTCACGGCGTCGAGACGCTTCTTGGAGAGCATCGCAGTGCCTTCCACGTCGTTGACGCGCACAACGCTCGCCTCAATGGTGTCGCCGACGTGCAGGACGTCTTCGACCTTGATGCCGTCGTCGGTGAACTCGCTGGTCGGGATGAAGCCGGAATACTTGGTGCCGATATCGACACTGATCTCGGTGCCAGAAATGGCCACGACCGTACCGGTTACCTTTTCTCCATTATATATAGGCTTGAGAGATGCCTCCAGCATTTCATCAAAATTTTCAGTCTCCGTGGGATTTTCTTGAGTCAGGATCTCGTCACTCATCTTTTGTTTTACCTCCTTAATGATCCATGCAGGCACGGAGGCCCCGGCTGTCAGGCCGACCGTATCCGCATGTACGAACGCGCTTGTATCAAGCTGCGCTGCGTTTTCAATAAATTGCACGTTTGCACACGCGCTGCGGCAGATCTCGTAGAGATGGCGGCTGTTGGCGCTGTGGCTGCCGCCAACGACGACCATTGCGTCGCAGGCGCTGGCCATCTGCGCAGCCTCTGTCTGACGTGTAAACGTAGCACCACATATTGTATCAAACAATTTTGCGTTTGTACACTGTTTTTTTATGATTTTCTGACATTCCAGCAGTTTCTCTTGCGTTTGGGTCGTCTGGATGACGACAGTCAGCGGTTTTGCACAGTCAATGGTGCCGTCGGCAATACGCGCGGCGAGCTCCGCAGCGTCATTGACCACGACCGGAGAAACGCACCAGCCGCAGATTGCCCGCACCTCGGGGTGGCCGGCTGCACCGATGATGACCGGCTGCCGCCCCTCGGCGGAAGCCTCAGTTGCGATCTCATGGATGCGCTTGACCTTCGGGCACGTCGCGTCATACACCGTCGCGCCCGTGTGCTGCACGGCCTCAAACTCCGCGCGGCTGACACCGTGGGAGCGGATGATGACGGACGCGCCCTGCGGGATCTGCTCCGGGCCGTCCACGACCGTGAGGCCCTCGGACCGCAGGTGCTGCACCACATCGTCATTATGGATAAGCTCGCCGAGGCTGTAGCAGTTTTGCTCGGCAGCAAGCATTTCCTCGGCCATCTTCACCGACCGGCTGACACCGAAGCAGAAGCCGGCCGACTTGGCAACCATGAGTTTCTTCACGCCTTTCCCTCCACTCCGAAGCGTGTGCGGATAGCCGCGCACACGGCGTCGATGCTCTCATCGAGCGTCAGGTCGCTCGTGTCGATGTGCACGGCGTCCGGCGCTGCCTTGAGCGGCGCGACGGCGCGGTGCGTATCGTCATAATCGCGCTGCTCGAGCTCGCGCAGCACGTCGGCATAAGGCTCCTCAATGCCCTTCTCCTGCAGCTGACGGTAGCGGCGCTGCGCGCGGCACTCCGCCGAGGCGGACAGGAAGATCTTCAGCCCGGCGTCCGGCAGGACGACCGTGCCGATATCGCGCCCGTCCATGACGACGCTGTGCGTGCGCGCGAGATCGCGCTGCATATCCAGCAAAAACGCGCGCACGACCGGCAGCGCCGACACACGCGAGGCAAGCAGCGACACCTCCGGCAGACGGATCGTGTCCGAGACGTCCTCGCCGTTGAGCAGCATCCGCTGCTCGCCTGCGGCGTCATAGGCAAGCTCGATCTTCAGCTCCGGCAGCAGCGCCTGCACGGCGGTGGTGTCCGAACAGTCCGCGCCGGCCCGCTCACAGGCGAGGCCGACCGTTCGGTAGATCGCGCCGGTGTCCACATAGATGAGGCCGAAGCGGCGCGCGGCCGCGCGGGCGATCGTGCTCTTTCCGGCACCGGACGGGCCGTCGATGGCAACGGTAATGTGTGTATCCAAAACGTTCATTTCCTTTCGTGCGTTATGTGCAGACCGCATTTCCGGCCACATAGCCGGTGCTCCATGCGATCTGCAGGTTGAAGCCGCCGGTATAGGCGTCCAGATCGAGCACCTCGCCGGCAAAATACAGCCCGGGCACGAGCTTGGAGCCCATGGTGCGCGGGTTGACCTCCTTGAGCGACACGCCGCCGGATGTAATAATGGCCTCATCGATGGGCCGCGTGCCGGTGACCGACACCGGAAAATGCTTGAACAGCTCCACGAGCCGATGCCGCTGCTCGCGCGTGATAACGTTGACCTTCGTATCCTCCGGGATGCCGGACAGGCGCACGAGCACCGGGATCATGGCATGGCCTGCGAGGTCATAGAGCGCATTCTTAAAGTCGCGGTTGGCGTATTTCTGAAAATCGCGCAGGATGCGCGCGTCGAGCTTCTTTTCGTCCAGCGCCGGCTTCAGATCGATGGACAGGCGGTATTTGTGCCGCGAAAAGTCGCGCATGTGCGCGCTCGCCGACAGCACCAGCGGGCCCGACACGCCAAAGTGCGTGAAGAGCATCTCGCCCAGGTCGGAATAAACGGCCTTGTTCTGCTCATCGTAGACCGTGAGCGTCACGTTGCGCAGGGAAAAGCCCTGCATCTCGGCGCACCAGGGATCATCGGATTCCAGCGGCACGAGCGAGGCGCGCGTGGGCGTGACCGTATGGCCCAGCCGCTGCGCAAACCGGTAGCCGTCGCCGGTCGAACCGGTGAGCGGATAGGACAGGCCGCCCGTGCAGATGACGGCGGCATCGCAGTCGATCGCGCCCTCCGTGGTCACAACGGCGGAGACGGCGCCGTCCTGCGTCAGGATATCCGTTGCCGCAGCGTGCACGACCTTCCCGCCGGCGTGCGCGTAGGCGCGCTCAAGGGCGTTGGCAACGTCGTGCGACCGGTCGGAGACCGGAAACACGCGGTTGCCGCGCTCGGTCTTGAGCGGCACACCAAGCGATTCAAACAGCGCCATCGTATCCTGCGGGCCGAGGCGATTGAGCGCGCTGTAGAGAAAGCGCCCGTCGCCCGGAATGTTGGCAAGGATGGTTTTCACATCGCAGTGGTTCGTTACGTTGCAGCGGCCTTTGCCGGTGATGCGCAGCTTCTTGCCGAGCATTTTGTTCGGCTCGAGCAGCACGACATTCAGCCCCCGCTGCGCCGCCGTGAGCGCGCACATGGACCCGGCCGCGCCGCCGCCGATCACAACTACATCAGCTTTCAACGGTCCCATACACCTCGTATTCTTTCCAGACGGTCTCCAGCTCGCGGAACGTCTCAAACGTGCGCTCCCGATCGCGCGCACCGACGGCCATGATGAGCGCATTGATCAGGCTCATGGGTGCGACGAGCGAGTCGAGGAAGGACACCATCTCGCTCTTGGCATACAGGCACACGTCGGAGATCTCGTTGAGCGGCGAGACCTTGCTGTCCGTCATGCCGAGGCAGCGCGCGCCGTGATCGCGCGCAAACTTCATGGCGCTGATCGTGCGCTTGGAATAGCGCGGGTAGCTGATGCCGATGATGAGGTCGCCCTCGCCGATGCGCAGCATCTGTTCGTACACCTCGCGCGCGGCGATCTCCTTGACGACCGTGACATTGTCCAGCAGCAGCTTGAGATAGATGCCGAGAAAATCCGCCAGCGTCGTGGACGTGCGCATGCCGATGATGTAAATGTGCTTTGCCGATAGGATCATATCGACCGCCTGGTCAAAGTTGTCCAGATCGACCTCGTCGAGCGTGGCCTGCAGATTGTTGATATCCGCGCGCAGTACCGCCTTGAGCACGTCGTGCCCGTCCATGGTGCTCTCGGCCGCCTCGATGCGTTCGACCGAGGTCAGGCGGTTGCGCACGATCTCCTGCAGCGCTTTTTTCATGCCAGGGTAGCCGCGATAGCCGAGATCGGCCGCGAAACGCACGACGGTCGACTCGCTCACGCCGGTCACTTCTCCGAGGCGCGCAGCCGTCATGAAGGCCGCCTTGTCATAGTTTTTCAGAATAAACTGCGCGATGGTGCGCTGGCCCTTGGAAAAGGAAGGAAATTTATGCTCCAAAGCAGACAATATATCCATTTTCATATGTTCACCCTGTAAATACGCATTTTTACCGCCAAGCTGCGGCACATTTTTTTATTTTAAGCAAATTCGCACCACTTTGCAAGTCGTTTTTGCAATTTCCAGGAGAAAAACTTGCATAAAAATTTTTGCCTCAAAGGTGAGATTTCAGGTACGTGATCTCCTGCTCCGTCAGCGGCCGCCACTGACGCGGCGCGAGCGTGCCGAGCCGCAGCTGCCCCTCTGCCACGCGCACGAGCCGCCGGACACGCAGCCCCGCGAGCGCACACAGGCGGCGCACCTGCCGGTTGCGCCCTTCATGGATCGTGACGGACAGCCGGCCTGGCGCGAGCACCGTCACTTCCGCCGGGCGGACACGATAGCCCTCCAGCTCCGTGACGGCGTGCATGGTCTCTGCCGCGGCTGCGAGGTCGCCGCCCTCTACGTCCACCTCATACGTTTTGGGGATCTCGTGTGACGGGTGCATGAGACAGTTTGCGATCTCCCCGTCATTCGTCAGAATGAGCAGGCCCTCGGAATCGAGATCCAGCCGCCCGACCGGATACAGCCGCTCCCCTGCCGAAGCCACAAGATCCGCCACCGTTTTGCGCCCGCGCTCGTCGTGCATCGTCGTGACATAGCCGCGCGGTTTATTCAGCATTATGTACCGCTTCGGGGCGCGCGGCGGCAGCGGCCGGCCGTCGATGCAGATGACGTCGGTCTCCGGGTCTGCCTGCGCGCCAAGCTGTGCGGTTCGGCCGTTGACGGTCACGCGGCCGGCGGAGATCATCGCCTCCGCCGTGCGGCGGG
>OHAT01001650.1_pt1 | contig 18742 bp, 15 predicted proteins | sample 1577141 | NCBI WGS metagenome assembly OHAT01 (sample SAMEA3541578, study PRJEB24748) | human gut metagenome | biome: human gut; feature: human-associated habitat; material: faeces | place: China | collected 2012 | reverse complement strand
CTGATCAGTAATACGGGTATATATATCTGTAATTCGTATAACGAACGGTTTATCGTTTCCCCTTATTTTTGTATTGTCGAATAAACGAGATACAATATAATAATCACAAAAATAGAATAGTATGAGCAAGAAATGTTATTTATTCATGTTAGCGGCGGTATTCACCGGCGTCGGATTGGAAGCACAGCCTTCTGCGGAAAAGAAAAAAGTACTGGTCGTGTATTTTTCCCATAGCGGGAATACCAAAGAAGTGGCGAACCAGATAAAAGAAGCCACGGGAGCCGATGTTTTTGAAATCGTGCCGGAGAAAGCCTATCCGACCAACTATCAGGCGGTAGTCGATCAGGCAAAGAAAGAGATCGCGGAAGGACATAAACCTGCAATAAAGGGAAAGATCGAAAATATCGAGCAGTACGATACCATATTCGTGGGCTCGCCTTGCTGGTGGGCGACGATTGCCCCTCCCGTGGCAACATTCTTGTCCGGGTATGATTTATCGGGGAAAACAATCATCCCGTTTATGACACACGAGGGTAGCCGCATGGGACATACGGGTGCCGATATCAAGAAACTTTGCCCGAAATCAAAGGTACTGGACGGCTTCCCGGTACGAGGCAGCCAAGTGAAGAAAGCGAAAGAGGATATATTGAAATGGTTGCGGGAGATTAAGGTAATCCGGTGAATAAAAAATGTGTGTCAGTTCTGACACACATTTTTTATGTGATCCCCACGGGACTCGAACCCATATCAAAGGAACCGGAATCCTTCATTCTATCCATTGAACTAGGGGACCATTGTTTTATCCGAGTGCAAAGCTAATCAATTTTTTAAAAAAAGGGAGCGTTTGCCCCCTTTTTTTAAATTATAATTGATAAAAGTATTATACTTTCTTCCGTGTCGCGTAGCTGATACGAAGTGAATTCGCTTTACGTAGTTCTTGCTTCACGTCGGTAACAATACCCATCTTTGTAAATTGATCAACTTTCAAGTTGTTGGTAATCATGTTGCGCTCTTCCTCCTTACGAGTTTCCTGCTCGGCGATCACGAAGGCACTGATTTCATGTAATCCGGCAAGTTTGTCATTTAACTGGATACGCGGTTCACTACCGTATACCCCGACAAACTGATCTTTCGGTTTCCCGATATAGATGTTACTAACCAAGGATTTCTTTTCCAGTTTCGAAACTTGTCTTGCCTCGGGCATACCGTTGTTGACCATAAGAGTAACCTCGCGCATCGTTGTACTTACCATGAAGAAGAATAACAACATGAAAACGATGTCAGGTAAAGATGCCGTTGAAATTGCCGGTACATCTTTCGAGCCTTCTTTTCTGAATTTAGCCATTATTTACCTCCTCCTTTCTGTCCAACATTTTTAGGTTCAGCCTCGGAAATAGCCGTCGGGATGTATTTTCTTACCGCATCCATCTGCTCTTCCGTGAGTTCACTATACTTCTTTCCCCACTTTTCCATGGCCTTCATATCTCTTACTTCATCGTAGGCAGCCGTCAATTCATCCTGAACGGCGATATACATTTTGTAAGATGTACCGCGGTCACTTTGCAGGGAAACAATACCATTCGAGATCTCGACTTGCCCGAAGAAAGGAATCTCCTTGAGTTTCTTGCTCGGTAGGTCTGGTTTATTATCCTTGTTCAGGATAAACTCTATCGTTTTTGCCTTCAACTGGGAAACGTCCATCATCTCGGAATTTACAGCCAACATGTCATCCTTGTTTACCATCACCTGTAAAACGTTACGTTTGGCAACGGGAGGAATCTGTACTTTATCCTCGGGTGGCATGGGCGGTAACCGTCTGAACAAACCGGAATCGACGTCCATTGTTGTTGATACCAAGAAGAAGATCAACAACAAGAATGCGATGTCCGCCGTTGAAGTGGCATTAATTTCCGGTGTCTTTTTTCTTGCCATAATAATTATCTAAATCGTCTGATAATTTCAGTTACAATAATTGCTAATACGGCTCCTATTCCCAAGAAATACATGGTAAATAGCATCGTGTCGGCAAATTTCAAAGTGCCTTCCACGTTGTCCGGTCCGTCGTATCCCGGAAGATTCATGATCGTTCCGTCTGACATGGAATAAGCGATTAAAACGAGTAAACATACTCCGACGAGCGCGATCAGCGTTTTAACTGCCTGTTTCGGGTTGGTCAACAGGCGACCAATCGGGAATACTAAAGCAGCAAGGGCTGTCAACCCGAACAATATATATGCCCACCATATTAATTGGTCTGTGTATACAGGCGTGCTATATTGGGCGTTCGGAAGCTCTCCCCCGAAGAAAAATAACCCAACTAACACCACTGTAATGGCAAACATTGCAATGGTTAGGATATTTAATAACTTGGTTACTTTAAGCATGGTTTAGTGTTTTTGATTGTACTTTACAAGGATATCTAACAAGGTTACGGATGCATCTTCCATATCGTTTACAATACTTTCAACTTTTGCAACACAGTAGTTGTAGAATACCTGAAGAATCATGGCAACGATCAAACCGGCAACGGTCGTGATCAATGCAACCTTGATACCTCCCGCAACCAATGACGGTTGGATATCACCTGCTGCCTGAATCTTATCGAAGGCGTCGATCATACCGATAACTGTTCCCAAGAATCCCAACATCGGGGCCAAAGCGATGAATAAAGCGATCCAAGACATTCCTTTTTCCAAAAGTCCCATTTGAACGGAACCGTAAGAAACAACGGATTTCTCTACCATTTCGACTCCCTGGTCATAACGGGATAATCCTTGATAGAAAATACTTGCGATAGGACCTCTGGTCGTGCGGCATACTTCTTTCGCTGCTTCAACACCACCGTTTTCCAAAGCGTCTTCTACACTCGCAATTAATTTCTTGCTATTAGTAGCTGCCAAGTTCAAGTAGATAACTCTCTCGATAGCGATAGCCAAACCGAAGATCAAAGCCAAGATAACGAAACTCATGAACATGGCACCACCCTCGATGAATTTTTGTTTTACAACGGCGTGGAAAGAAGAACTTTCGATCGCGTCTTCATCTTCCAGAACGGTCGGGTCTGTTGTAGTTTCCTCGTCTTGATAAGTTTCAGTGGTCTCTGTTTGAGTTGTTTCATTCTCTTGAGCCATTAGCATAGATGATGCTCCAATAGTAAGCATTCCTAAAACTGCTATTAGTGCAAATAATTTTCTCATGATCAATTTAACTGATTTTTAGTTTATTAATAATTAAATTTTAACTCTATATTTTGTTTTAAGCTGTTATATTTTTCAATTTGCACCACCTTGAGTCCAAATCGGGCACCAAGGTATAAAAAAAATGTTAAAATCCAATATATTTGGGGGATATTTCTCCCTTTAAGCCGTTATTTAAATATTTTTTTATTTCGTTAGTGTCTTTATATTTGCCCAGTACATACATCATTTTACACACAGCGGCTTCCGTGGTAATGTCGTGACCGCTGATGACTCCCGCGTTAAGTAGCTCTCTACTTGTTTCATACTTACCCATTTCCACGCTTCCGCCTTGGCATTGGGTAACATTATATATAAAGATACCTTTCGACAGGGCATCCTTTACTTTGTTAAGAAAAACTTTATTTGTCGGGGCATTCCCGGAACCGTAAGTTTCGAGTATGATTCCTTTTAATCCCGGGATACCCGTTACGGCGTCGATCACCTCCGGACGCATACCCGGGAATATTTTCAATATGGCGATATTCGTGTCCACGTCGCAGAATGCCTCCACCGGTTCCACCCTCGGCGTGTAATCGATCGCGCTGTAATCGTAATGGATATGAATACCTATGCTCGCTAAAGGGGGATAATTGAATGACTGGAACGCGTCGAAGCTCTCGGCGTTTATCTTGGTCGTCCGGTTTCCCCTGAATAATTTAGCCCCGAATAGGATACTCACTTCCGGTACGATAGCTTTTTCTTGGTCATAAGCCGCCGCGATCTCGATGGCGGCGATCAGATTTTCTTTCCCGTCCGTGCGAATTTTCCCGATCGGCAATTGCGATCCGGTAAACACGACCGGTTTCGTCAGGTTGTTCAGCATGAAACTCAATGCCGCTGCCGAGTATGCCATCGTGTCCGTTCCGTGCAGGATCACGAATCCCCGGTAATCGTTGTAATTCTTCAGGATGATCTCGCACAGATCTTTCCACAGCTTCGGTTGCAGATCCGAGGAGTCGATGATTTCCGGTAATGTATAACTATCGATCGTGAAGCCGAATTCTTTGATTTCGGGAACTTCACAGGCAATCTGGTCGAAATTGAACGGGCATAACGCCCCCGTTTCGGGATCGTTCACCATCCCGATGGTTCCGCCAGTATATATAATCAACACGGGTTTTGTCATAAATCAAAATTTACTTTCCACGCTTTTGCTATGCAAATTAAATAAATTCATCGCATTATTCGTTGTTATTTCCTGTAATTTTTTCGTGTCAATACCTCTAATTTCAGCAATTTTAGTGGCTATATACGGAATATAACTACTTTCATTCCGTTTTCCCCGGAAAGGAACAGGTGCGAGGTAGGGTGCGTCCGTTTCGAGAACAAGGTGTTCCGTTTCTATTTTGCCGACGACTTCGGCCATAGAAGATTTCTTGAAGGTGACGACCCCGCCGATACCTAACCGGAACCCGAGATCTATCGCCCGTCGGGCGTCTTCCTCGTTGCCGGGGAAACAATGGAGTATCCCCTTCATGTTATAATGTTGCTTTTTCAACACGGCGAAAATTTCTGGCAAGGATTCCCTTGAATGAATCACCACGGGAAGATCCATTTCACGGGCGATATGCAGTTGCCGTTCAAAAACGACGATTTGCTCCTTGTAATAAGTTTTGTCCCAGTAGAGGTCAATCCCGCACTCCCCGATACCGTATATCGTCGTTTGCCCGAGAAGTTTCTCGAAGGCTTTCATCTCTTCCCGGTACGAAGCGTTGACCGAGGTAGGGTGGACTCCCAGCAACGGGAACAGGTTATCCGGGTATTGCCCGGCAAGCGCCAACATGGATTGCCGTGTAGTTCGATCTATATCCGGTAAAATGATATACCGGACGTCAGCTTCAAAAGCCCGTCGCACGGTTTCATCCCGATCATTGTCAAATTCTTCCGCGTAAATGTGCGAATGAGTATCTATGTACATGTTTTCTTTATCTTGCGGGACAAATATAGGGAATAATTCGGGGGAATGCAAAGGTTTCCGGTTGCAGGTTTTCTTCACGGGATGAGTATAAATACTGTTTATACTAATAACCTGAAAGAATCAAACTATACTTCCATATGACTTCCGGTTCAGTAGTAGATGAAAAACTTTAGATAAGCTTTTATTTCCCTTTATGAACACTATTTATAATAGCGTTCATATAGGGTTCATATAGGGTTCATATAGGGTTCGTATAGCGTTCATGACGGAATTGAACCGGAATTGATATGGAAGTATAGTTGTATTAATATAGGTTATTGACTTGACTTGTAGATGATTTCTTCGTGTTGTGTTGAAAATTGAAAACAGCTTCGTGTGATTGAAATTTTAGATAGCTCGTTTTGTTTTAATACAACCTCTAATGTTGGAATATTGATTTTGTTCCTGATTTTTTTTTGTAAAACGGAGTATTTTGCCGATTTTTTATAATTTTGTATTCAATTCATTCCGTAAACAGGCAAGAATGGGATTATCTATCGAAAAAATCAGGCAGGGTGACGAACAGGCTTTCAAGGAGTTGTTCGACCAGTACTATCAGGCTTTGTGCGTGTTCGCTGCGACTTACCTGAAAGATGATGCCTTGGCTGCTGATATCGTGCAGGAGAGTTTCGTGAAGTTCTGGCATCGCCGTGCGGATTTTAATGATACCTTTAATATAAAGTCTTTTCTTTATACGATCGTGCGCAATCACTGTCTGAATTCGATACGGGATAACAAATTGAAACGGGAAGATTTGTCTGTCGTGATATCGGAGGAATTTTACACGGAGACATTGATCGAGGAAGAAGCGTACAGGATTTTCTATGAGGCGGTGAACGCGTTGCCCCCGCAAACACGTCAAGTCATACAGTTGTCCTTGGACGGTTTGAAAAATTCAGAGATCGCCGAACGTTTAGGTGTTGCCGAGAGTTCCGTGCACACGTTGAAAAAAATTGCTTACAAGAAACTGCGTGTGATGCTGAAAGATTATTATTACTTGGTATTTATGTTTCTTCATTGATTTTTCAAGAGTGTAAGTTTTTGTAAATCTGTGTGTTTTATTTTATTTGGGAAAATAAATGGAATAAAATGAATTTTCCGTTCCCCATAAAAATTGATTTTCGTGTTATATATTAAAACGATTGTAATAACAGACGGTTTTATGGAGGAAAAATTTATTTATGATGAAGCAAGGAAAAAATGATATGGAATACGATCCTTTTGTTATCGCTCAATGGATTGCGGCCTCGTTGACGGGAGAATTGTCGGGGGAGGAGGAACGGAAGCTGGCGGCGTGGCGGGAGAGTTCGGCTAAACACGAACGCTTGTACGAGCGGTTATTGAACGAGGAGAACCGGAGGTGGAAAAAGCAGCAGTTCGATTCGTTTGACAAGGAGAGCGGTTGGAAGGGATACAAGGAAAAACGGAGTCGGGAGAGAAGGATTTCCCGCGGGTGGGTAGGCTTCGCGCGTTACGCTGCCGTATTGCTGGTACCCTTGTGCGTGGCGCTGTATCTGTGGAAAGGACAGACGGAAGATAAGTCCGTGTTACCGGTAATGGCGAGCCACACGATTGAACCGGGAGGGGCGAAAGCTTCTTTGATTTTGTCCACTGGGGACGTTGTCGATTTGGCAGCAACTTCCGGTGCCATCCGGGTAAACGATGGAATGGTTATACAGAATTGCGGAAATATGCTTTCTTATCAAGACACGGCAGGGAAGGTTCCGACGGATAGTTTGATATATAACGTGGTAACGGTACCGAAAGGCGGGGAATATCAACTGGTGTTGAGTGACGGGACGCAGGTGTACTTGAATTCGATGACCCGGATTCGTTATCCCGTCCGGTTTACCGGGGATACCCGTGACGTGGAACTGGAAGGGGAGGCTTATTTCGAGGTGGCACGAGACGAGGAGAAGCCGTTTGTCGTGAGGACGGCGTGTTATGATGTAACCGTGTTGGGAACGCGGTTTAATGTTACCGCTTACCGGGATGAGGTGTTTACAAGCACGACTTTGGTTCAAGGGGCTGTGGCGGTGTCAGGGAAAGGGATTACCGGTTCGAAGAGGTTGCACGCGGATGAACGATTGGTTCTGGATAAAGCGACGGGGGGCGTGAAAGTGGAGAAAGTGGATGTCAGTTATTACACGGCGTGGAAAGATGGCAAATTCCGCTTCCGTGACGTGCGATTGGAGGAGATTATGCGGATTGTCGAACGTTGGTATGACGTGACGGTGGAGTATGACAGTGACGAGGTGAAAGATTTCCGGTTCGGTTTTAACATGAGTCGCCACGAGACGATAGAGCCTTTGTTGCGCGTTTTTGAATTGAACGGTAAGGTGAAAATAGAGAGGAACGGTAAAGTTCTAAAAGTTAAACGCGGCAGATAAAGAAAGCAGGAAATGCCGGTAACATTTCCTGCCTGAATTACCTCCGTTGGGACAGAGATAATTATTAACGCATTTAGAGAACAAATTTATGGAAAAAAAACCAATGTTTCCACAGAGCGATCTAGGGAAATTTAAAAAGCTATGGCTTATGACGAAGTGTACATTATTATTTGTTCTATTGGGAATAATGAGCACGAACGCGTCCGTGTATTCCCAAACGGGGCAACAGATTTCTCTTTCGATGAAAGACTCTTATCTGAAAGATGTTTTGTGGGCGATAGAGCGCCAGACGACCTTTGTGTTCATGTATAATCAGGAGGATTTGGATAAAGCCGGGAAGGTTAGCGTGAATGTCAAGGCTGCCGATATCGAGAAAATCTTGAGAGAATGTTTGAAAGGGACGGGATTGACCTACGTGATCGAGGACGCCGTGATCGTGTTGAAACCTGTCAGGGATGACGAGAAGAAGAAAGAAATCCGTATCGCCGGGCGGGTGACGGATGAGGAGAAACAGCCTTTGCCGGGAGTGACGGTGCGTGTCAAAGGGGTGAATCTCGGTACCGCCACGAACGCCGAGGGACGGTATTCGCTGACGCTACCGGAGATGAAGGAGGTCGTGTTGGTTTATACTTTCGTGGGGATGGTTACCCAAGAGGTGAAGTACACGGGTAAGGACACGATCAACGTGGTGATGAAAGAGGATAAGGTGAAGATGGACGAGGTCGTGGTGACCGGGTACATGAACGTGCGTAAGGAGAGCTTCACGGGAAACGTGACCACGGTGACGAAAGACCAGTTGATGAAAACGAATAACAAGAACGTGATTGCCGCCTTGCAGGTGTTCGATCCTTCTTTTCGACTCAAGGAAAACAATATTTGGGGGTCGGACCCGAATGCATTACCGGAGTTTAATATTCGGGGAGAGTCGTCCATTGAGATTAACAAGGGGTTGGAAGCGGAGAAGAATAGACGTACCCAACGGACGAATTTAAAAGATAACCCGAATTTGCCGATATTTATTCTGGATGGATTCCAGGTGGACGTTCAGAAAATTTATGATATGGATATGAACCGTATCGAGAGCATGACGATTTTGAAAGATGCTGCTGCCACGGCAATGTACGGTTCGCAGGCGGCTAACGGCGTGGTAGTTGTGACGACGGTAGCCCCGAAGCCGGGCGAGATGCGGATCACGTATAATTTTAGCGGGGGTGCAGATTTCCCGGATTTGTCGGATTACAACCTTTGCGATGCGAAGGAGATGTTGGAAGTGGAACGGTTGAGCGGGCGATATACACCCGATGAAAATAATACGCAATCTTGGTGCGATCAGGAATATCACGCCCGATTGAATAATATTTTGCGGGGAGTGAACACGGATTGGATGTCCAAGCCTTTGCGCAATGTGTTCAATCATACGCATAGCTTGAATATCCAAGGTGGGGAGGAGAGTATCCGCTACAGTTTGGATTTTAATTACGACAGCAACAACGGTGTGATGAAAGGTTCCCACCGCAGGCGGGTTGGGGCTGGATTGACCTTGGATTATCGTCCGAAGAAGTGGTTGCAAATGTTGAATTCTATTACGTATAATAAGACACAATCGGAAAATTCACCTTATGGAGATTTTTCTCAATACACGACGTTGAAACCTTACGTGGAGTTGTACGACGAGGATGGCGAAATGTTAAAGAAAGTATCCGTCGGGGGGTACAGTGCGGATAATCCGTTGTATAAAGTACATTATTTGAATAGTTTTGACGGACGGAGTTCTAATGATGATATCACGAATAATTTCAACGTGAACATGTATTTTCTGGATGGGTTCCAATTCAAGGGTTCTTTCAGTATCCGAAAACAGACGGGGAAATCGAAGTCGTTTAACGATCCTCGGGACTTAGCTTTGGGTGGGGCAGCCGAAGAGGATAAGGGGGTATTGAACATATCTGATAATAGTGGTTGGAGTTGGAGCGGTAAGGCGATGTTTTATTATAGTAATACGTTCTCCGAGCAACATTTTTTGAACGTGACTTTTGGTGTGGATTTGAGCGAGGATAAAAGTGAGGCGTCTTCCTCTACTTTCACGGGGTTCGGGTTGAGTAATGCTTATTCCCCGATTTATGCGGCAAAACAGTTGGATAAATCCAATGTGTCGTCGAATAAAAATCGGAAAATTGGTATCTTAGGTTCTGTCAATTATTCATTCAAGGATGTTTATCTGTTAGATGGTTCTTTCCGTTTTGACGCCTCCTCTAAGTTCGGGAAAGACAAACAGTGGGCACCGTTCTGGTCCATAGGAGCCGGTATAAATTTCCATAATTATGCTTTTATGAAAGACAGTTGGTTGATTTCCATGTTGAAATTAAGAGGCTCTTACGGTAGCACCGGTAATGTGAGTTTCCCGTCGAACATGGCAACTACGACATATAAAATTGATTCCGATGCGTGGTATTTCACTGGACCTGCTGCTGGGCTTATGTCGTTGGGGAATCCGAAGCTGACTTGGGAGAAGACGAAGACCTTGGATCTTGGCTTGAACATGGGGTTCCTGAATGATTTGATTTCGTTGAATTTTTCGTATTATTGCAAGAAGACCACCGATTTGATTGATAACATCAACGTGCGTAAATCTTCTGGTTTTACCTCTTATAGCGTGAATGCCGGCGGAATCAAAAATGAGGGTATAGAGTTGACTTTGAATGCCACGCTTTTTCGCAACAAGGATTGGATGGTGGCTGTCAATGGTACGTTGGGACATAACAAGAACGTGATCACGGAGTTGGGTGAGGACGTACAGGCTTACAATGCGGCAATATTAAAAGAATGGGAAAATTTAAAGAACGGTAGGAGCGAGTACGAGGATATCTTGAGTAGTCCGGTCATCCTTTATTATGAAGGAGCTTCTAAGTCTGCTATCTATGCGGTTCGTTCGGATGGAATCGATCCGGCAAACGGTAGGGAGCGGTTTATCAAAAAAAATGGTATGGCTACCTATACATGGGATCCTAACGATCAGGTGGTTGTTGGGGATCGCAATCCAGATGTTCAGGGGTCTTTAGGCTTGAACGTAAGTTGGAAAGGTTTCTATCTCAATACGTCTTTCATGTATCAATGGGGTGCTCAGGCGTATAACGAGACATTGTTGAATAAAGTGGAGAATGCGCGTATTTACGACCAGAACGTGGATAAACGTGTATTAACGCAGCGGTGGGTGAAACCGGGTGACCGTACACCCTTCTATGATATGGGGAAGGACACGCAGACGCAGGTGACGTCTCGGTTCGTGCAGGATTATAATTATTTCAATCTTAGCGGGCTCTCTTTGGGATATGATTTCAGCCGGGCTTTGATATCGAAATATCGTTTGAATATGTTGTCTATCCGTTTTAATATGAACGATGTATTCCGGTTGTCGACGGTAAAGGAAGAGAGAGGTACAAGTTACCCGTTCTCGCGGAATTATAGTTTTACGCTTAGTATAGGAATTTGATAAAAAGGAGTGATATGAAAATATATAGTAAAATATTAGCCATTGTTTTCCTGTTGTCGTTTACGGCTTGCGAGAGTTGGTTGGATGTGCAGCAAGAGGGAGAATTCGAGTCGGAACACTTGTTTGCTGATGGGGAAGGGTACCGTGCCGTGTTGAACGGCTTGTATAAATCCATGAGTGTGACTGCTTTGTACGGGCGGGAACTTTCGTTCGGGATGGTGGACTGTATGTCCCAGCAATATGACGTGGATAACGAAGATGCGAATCGGTCTGATTTGTATAAAGCATTTCAAGGATTCAGGTATTTGGATAATACGACTCGGGATGTGATCGATCAGGTGTGGCTGTCCGCTTTCAAGGTGATTGCCAATGCGAATGATTTGCTCCAGAATATAGAGCAAGCCTCGGCAGATAAATTTCGGGAGGGCGAGTTGGAGAGGAGTTTGATCATGGGTGAGGCGTATGCTTGTCGGGCGTTACTGCACTTTGATATGTTGCGCCTATTTGCTCCGGCGCCCGTGAATGATGACCAGCAGACTTACGTGCCTTATGTTGATACTTATCCGAATATCCTGGCAACGAGTATTCAGGTTACCCCGTTTTTGGAGAAAGTGATTGGTGATTTGGAGCGAGCCAAAAAGTTGGTTGCCGTGTTTGATACCACGGAAGCAGGAGTGAAAGCTAATGCGACAGCTTCGATGCGGACTTCTTTGCCCACGATTTCGGATTACGAGTCATTCTTCTATGGTCGTGCTTATCGGTTGAATTATCATGCGATTGTTGCCTTGCAGGCACGCGTGTATCAATATGCCAACCGTCTTGACGAGGCTTTCGCTTGTGCCAAGGAGGTTGTGGAGGCCGGAACACAGGAAGGGGGAAAGGCATTCTTTGAGGATGATTTTAGTGGATTGACATTTAAGTCTGGAAATGATATTGAGGCTTTTGATGCCCGGAGAGATTACAAGTCAAAGTCAAGTATTCTTTTTACTGCTTACAATAAGAGAGCGTATGATGAAGCCGGCTTAGAGAATTATTTTAAGCCGAAAGCCCCGGAGGGCGGAGGAGGAACTGTCAATAATTATTTCTTGGTGCGACGTGCGGATTTATTCAAAAGCCGCGGTAATGATGAATGGCAAACGGATATTCGTTCCAGTTGTATGATCTTTTTTGCTCAGTATGTGTATCCGATTTCAGGTAAATGGTATCTTCCCTCGACAAATCCGAAAGAGAGCGAGCATTTGAAGATGTCCCCGGTGTTGCGTTTGACGGAGATGCGTTATATTATGGCAGAGTATTACGCCAAGAAGGGAAATTTTGAAGAGGCATACTCCATTTTAAATGATATTCGGGCAAAGCGTGGATTGGCAAATACGTTGACTCAACAAAACAGTTTCTCCGAATTCGTGACGGATTTGGTAGAAGATGCACGTAGGGAATGGATTTCGGAAGGGCAGTTATTCTATTTGTACAAGAGGTTGGATGCACCCTTTGAGCGGAATGGGGTTTCTCGGAAATTGACGAAAAGCGAGGCTTGCTTGCCTTTACCGACAGATCAGAAGTAATTAGTTGAACCCGATAAAAAGATGTTATGAAAAGAGGTATATATTTTATATTCGTTGTGTTTGTGTTGTTAGCCGTTGCTTGCAACAAGGATGACATCAGCGTTTTTAACGGAAAGCACCAAATTTATTTCGATAAATTTTACATGAATGCCCTCTCTCCGGGGACCGAGCAAGCAGACACGACTCGGGCGTCCTTTTTCTTTTACCCGGACGGGACGAAATCTATTCAGGTGAAATTGGCGGTACAATTATCCGGAACAATGTTGACTTCGGATTTGCATTTCGGGTTGAAGGCGATCACGGATGACGGTACGGCCCAGGCAGAAGAATATGCGCTGGAGGAACAATACACCTTTCATGCGCGGCCTGTGGTTGAAGGCGACAAGGAGATCCGGGATACGATAACGGTGACGTTGCACAGATCGGATCGTTTGGTGGCAATGGGTGAGGAGGGAATTCGTTTGGTCGTGGAACTTGTCCCGAATGAAGCGGTAGAGCTTGGACAATATGAACGTCGTCGGGCAGTGATCGTGTGGACAAACGTGGAGACGAAACCCGAGTGGTGGGATTATGAGGTGCAGTATGCTCTATTAGGAGAGTATTCTTACGAGAAGTATAAATTGTTCTTGGAGGTTGTGGAAGGTGCTAACGAGTTTGACGGAGAGATGATAAAAGAGAGTCCGGCAAAAGCGATCGATATGGTGAATCGGTTCAAGAAATGGTTGAACGAGCATTTGGACGATCCGGTTGACGGAGAAAAATACCGACGTATTTTGGATTCATTGATTTAACGTTAAAATGAAATAGTATGAGAAATAGTATAATATTATTAGGAGTCTTCATGTTGGGCTTTTTAACAAGTTGTTTTGATGATGAAGGGAATTATGATTACAAGAACGTCGATGAACCGATTTGGACGGAAAGTGCCATCACGATGTATGCACGTGCAGGGGAGATAACGAAGTTTCGAGGAAGTCCCTATTTTGCTTGGAGAGTGGATTCTTTGCAGCGGGCATCAGAAGTGACTTACGAATGGAAGTTGGAGGACGAAGTATTGAGTCATGAGGCTGATTTCGAGATATCTACCGATGAGATAATCAAACGGATTGGTATGGTGAAGTTTGACGGGAAAGGGAAAAACGGAACTTTTTCGATTATTGAAAAAAATACCGGTGTTACTTTTGTGTTGCCGATATACGTGACTATCACCCCCTCGAATGCCTCGGCAGATTGGTTCGTGTTGTCGGAAAACGGAGGAAATTCTAAACTCTCCTTTATCAAGCGTGTTGCGGATGCCGGTATTTGGAATTATGAGTTGAGAGATAATGTCTATTTCGAGATGAATGGTGAAGAGCTTGTTGGGACTCCTAAATTTATGAGTTACGCTAATGGGGCAACGAATATCGGGGCGATGGGTTCGATTACGGTAGTATCTTCTTCAGGAATGTACGAGATCAATTGTGAGAATTTCATGAAGGTGGGGAATTTGGAAGAGCTGTCGTTTGTCGGAAATATTATGGATCGATATGATGTATATTCTATAGGAGGCGATTTCGGTTTACAGACATTCGTGAGAGATGAGAAAGGGGCGTTGTATCGTCGGATGATGAGTAAAAATAATTTGGCGGGAGAATTCGGACAGGAACCAATGGTTCTAGACGCCAAAGGGTACGAGATTTCATTGATCGGGCGTGCGTCCATGGCGTTTAAATCCATTCCGTGTTATGATGTGTTGAACAGAAGGGTGGTTTCTATTATGTTCACGAAGAGTGGAAGTTTGAAATATGAAGAGTGGTTCCCCGGTTTGGGACAGTGGGTTGAAGATGGTGAGCAATTCCAAATAGCCAAGTTGGCATCCACAAAATCTACGGCAAGCGTGGAAATTAGTGGGTGTGCCGAGGTGTGGGATATGCCGGTCGGTACGAAACCTTTGTATCTTTGGTATGTACAGGATGCAGGGCATCCTATGGTGGGTGGAGAATATCCGGTTTTTGGTATGATTTATAATGATGCCTCCGGTAAAACTTGGTGGACTGAGTTTGCCACGGATGCGAAGACCGGAGAGGTGAAAAACGGTGCGGAAAATAGACTCATGGAGTTTCCTGTGGGAAATTTGCAGGAAGGAACTGTTTTCTTGACAAGATTGGGAACACGGCTTGAAGTAGATAAGCAACGTTACGTATTGTATAGTAAAGGAAATGAGATCCGTTACATTGATCGTAATTTAGGATTTACAGACCACCCTTTTATCACGTTGAAGGACCCGAATGACAGAGTTACTTATATGGCTTGGGGTGCGTATGAGAACTATGTTAGATTGTTTGTGGGTACGGAAATGGGGAATTTTATCGTGTATGATACACCGTATGGAGAGCCGTTGTCGCCTAATCCTAAGGAGATCTGTACGTTGAATGTCGGTGGTAAAGTAGTTTCTTTCAAAGAATTGAATAACCAAGATTCTTATATAGATCAATACTAATGTTTGTATAAATTATTCATATTGTATGTCAGAATCAATTGTAAAAATAGAACATTTATCTCATCGTTACAGTGTGCAGTGGGCGATACGGGATATTGATTTCGAGATAACCAAGAACGGGATTTATGGATTGCTCGGCTCCAACGGGGCCGGGAAATCCACAACCATGAATATCATGTGCGGTGTGTTGAAGCAGACGGAGGGTGACGTTTACATCAAGGGAATCAGTATGAGCAAAAACCCGGTGAAAGCGAAACGTCATATCGGTTTTTTACCGCAGGTGCCTCCCCTGCACCCGGATTTGACGGTGGAGGAGTACCTTGAATATTGCGCCGAGTTACGTCATATTCCTTCGGGCGAGGTGAAGTCTGCCATTGGTGAAGCGATGGAGCGTTGCGGTATCACTCATTTCGCCAAACGTGTGCTTCATAACCTGTCGGGCGGTTACCAGCAGCGAGTGGGTATCGCGCAGGCTATTATTCACAAGCCAGAGCTGGTGGTTTTCGACGAGCCGACGAACGGTTTAGACCCGAACCAGATCGTGGAGGTGCGTCACTTGATCAAGGAGATCGCCCGCGAGCGGACGGTGATCCTCTCGACGCATATCTTGCCGGAGGTGCAGGCGACTTGCGACTACATCCGGATGATCGAGCAAGGGGCGTTGGTTTTCTCCGGTACGGTGCATGAATTTGACAACTATATCCAGCCAAGCACGTTGCTGGTTTCGCTGGCGGCGGTGCCGCTGGTGGAAGATATCCAGTCGCTCCCGGGTATAGCCCGGGTGGAGGAGTTGGGCGGTCCGAGGTTCCGTGTTCACTTCACGGACTCACGTGAGGCAATGGATCGTATCGTGGAGGCGAGTTTCACGCGTGGTTGGCAGTTGACTGAGTTGCAACAGGAGAAGAGTTCTTTGGATACGATTTTTGCCGAGTTGTCCAGGAAGTAACGTTAATTTTTTATTTACAGTAGAGATGAAGATTATATTCAAGATAGCAAAAACGGAATTGCGGGACTTGTTTTACTCCCCGATAGCATGGTTGATTTTAATCATATTCACGTTCCAAACCGGAATGTTATTTTCCGGAACGATTTCGCAAATTGTAGGATTCCAAGGTATGGGGGGAGGAGGAATAGATTTGACGTTGGGGATTTTTGGCGGTCAACGGGGTTTGTTCGTGGCAGTACAATCTTACCTGTACCTTTACATCCCGTTGTTGACGATGGGATTGATGAGCAGGGAGTTAGGGAGCGGCTCCATTAAGTTGTTGTATTCCTCTCCGGTCACGAACGTTCAGATTATTCTAGGAAAGTATTGTGCTATGCTGGCTTACGGGTTGGTGTTGACCGGAGTGTTGTTGGTTTACTCCATTTACGGGATATGTACGATTGAAAACGTAGATATACCCTTTATTCTGACGGGACTCCTCGGGTGTTATCTGTTGTTGTGTGCATACGTGGCGGTGGGTTTGTTCATGTCAAGTTTAACACCTTACCAGATCGTGGCAGCGGTGGGCACGTTGGCGATTCTTGCCGTGTTTACTTACGTGAAAGGGATGTGGCAGGCAGTGCCTTTTGTTCGGGAAATCACTTATTGGTTTGGAATGACGGGACGGTCGGATAATTTCATGAACGGAATGATTTGCAGCGAGGATGTGCTTTACTTCGTGGTGGTGGTGCTTTTGTTCCTGTTGATGACGATCATTCGTTTGCAGGGCAGACGACAGAAGGTGGGTTTCTTGACCTCGGTCGGTAAATATCTCGGGGTGTGGGGTATCGCTGTGGTGTTGGCTTTTGTTTCTTCCCGCCCGGTATTCAAGTATTATTATGATGCGACTCACACGAAGAAAAATACGTTGACGCCTAATAGCCAGGAGATTATTAATCAGTTGAAAGGTGGTTTGACGATTACTACCTATGCGAATATCCTTGATGCGAACGGTTGGGTGGCTTATCCCGCGAATTACAATTCAGATATGCGTCTTTTCGAGCAATATATCCGTTTCAAGCCGGAAATCAAGATGAAATATGTGCTCTATTATGATACGGTGAAAAATGATCATCTCGAGAGGGCTTATCCGGGCTTAAGTTACAAGGAAAAAGCGGAAAAGGTTATCGAGGAGAAAAAATTGAACCCGAAAAAGATTTTGTCACCGCAAGAGGTTCGGCAGATTGTAGACTTGAGAACGACGGAGGGGAATCGTACGGTGCGTTTATTGGAACGCGAATCGGGAGAGAAAACATTTTTGAGATTTTATGATGACCATATGCGTGATCCTTACGAACCGGAGATTTCGGCGGCGTTGAAACGTTTGGTAATGGAGTTACCCACTATCGGGTTCCTTACCGGTCACGGAGAGCGTGAAACGGACCGTCCGGGAGATCGGAATTATTGTATGTTCACTCATTTACCCTCGTTGCGTCCGGCATTGGTGAATCAAGGATTTGATTACAAGGAGGTGACATTGGAGAAGGAGATTCCTGCGGACATCAATATCTTGGTTATCGCCGAGATGAGAGAACCTATGACGGAGGTGGAGAAGGTTAATTTTGACAAGTATGTTGCCCGCGGGGGGAACTTGATGATTGTCGGGGAACCAGGGCGTCAAGGAGTGATGAGTCCGGTGCTTGACCCGTTCGGGGTGCGCCTGGTGGATGGTTTCCTGATCCAGCCGGAAAAGCAGAAAGACCCGGAAGAGGAGAAACGCAATAATCGTAACCTCGGTCCGTTTGCCGGTTTCGTGGCACCGAAGTTGCCGATAGATGTGCTTATTTCACAACCGACTTTGGAGGCAGAGGCGTTGTCGTACCCTTTTGGTGACTTAAAGCCTCGTGGTTACGTGGTGGCGATGCCTACGGCTGCCGGTTTGGAGTACTCGACGGACAAGGGCTTTAAAGTGATCCCGTTGCTCATGTCGGATTCAACCTGCTGGAACGAGGTGGAGCACACGGATATCGTGGACCAAGAGATTGTGTGTAATCCTGCTGCCGGGGAGGTGCAGAAGTCTTACCCGCTGGCGTTAGCGTTATCCCGTAAAGTAGGTGACCGGGAGCAGAAAGTTGTGATTCTCGGAGATGCCGATTGCTTGAGTGACGGGGAGTTGACCCGCGGTCGGAGTCCTTATATGGCGGCTAATTACGGGATCGTTCAGGGGAGTTTCTTCTGGATGTCGGATGGAGAGGTGCCGATCGACGTGAGACGCCCAACAGCCCGGGATAATTGGGTGAACGTGAGTGATACGGGTTCCGTGATCTTGGATTACGCCTTAATGGGCGGCTTCCCGGGATTGCTCTTTATTATTTATATGTTGATTTGGTTGAGGAGAAGAGGGAGATAGTTTAGAAAGTTTTTTATTGCAATATAAAACGATAGATGTTGAATTATTAAATTTAGTTACTATGAAAAAGATTGTAATGTTTTTAATAGTTTCTGTATTTTTTTTGATAGGAGGAATAGCAGAAGGAATGGCACAAAAAGCGAGAAATAAAACTACTTTAGAGCCAGAAGTAGTACAAACTCCAAGTTTTGTAGAGGTTTTTCCTGGGGAACGTGCTACTTTTTGTTTTACGATAAAAAATGTGGCATTGTACGATGTTGATTTAATTTTAATATTTTGTCAAAAGCCTG
>OHAT01001647.1_pt1 | contig 18766 bp, 10 predicted proteins | sample 1577141 | NCBI WGS metagenome assembly OHAT01 (sample SAMEA3541578, study PRJEB24748) | human gut metagenome | biome: human gut; feature: human-associated habitat; material: faeces | place: China | collected 2012 | reverse complement strand
ACAAGTTCTCCGACGTGCTGGTGGTGCAGTCTCTGGCGCTGGGCATGGATCGGTACAAGTCCTTTATTTTGCAAACTCTGACAGAATTGATGGCAAAGGACGGCATTTCCATCCGGGGTATTTATGAGCGCTCCGACGCCAAGGTGCGGGAGCAGGAGGGAATGCCCCGGGTCAAGGGCTTCCTGTCCGACCCCTTTGACACCAAGGTGGAAATCGTGGAAAACGGCGTTAAATATTTCGTAGACGTGGCAGAAGGGCAGAAAACCGGCTTTTTCCTCGATCAAAAATACAACCGCAAGGCCATCCGGCCGCTGTGTCCCGGCGCGGAGGTGCTGGACTGCTTCACCCACACCGGCTCCTTTGCTCTGAACGCGGGTCTTGCCGGGGCGCGCCACGTGCTGGGGGTGGACGCTTCGGAGCTGGGCGTTGCCCAGGCCCGGGAAAACGCCGCCCTCAACGGTCTTTCCGACCGGGTAGAATTTCTCTGCGCGGATGTGTTTGCGCTGCTGCCGGAGCTGGAAGCCAAGGGGCAGAAATTTGACCTTGTGATTCTCGACCCTCCGGCCTTCACCAAATCCCGCGCCTCCGTGAAAAAGGCGGTGACGGGCTATCGGGAAATCAACCTCCGGGCAATGAAGCTTATCCGGGACGGCGGCTTCCTCGCCACCTGCTCCTGTTCCCATTTTGTGGACTACGCGCTGTTCACCCAGACCATCGGTCAGGCCGCCCGGAACGTCCACAAGCGGCTGCGTCAGGTGGAATACCGCACCCAGGCGCCGGATCACCCCATTTTGTGGGACGCCGAGGATTCCTACTACCTGAAATTCTACATTTTTCAGGTCTGCGACGAGAAATAACAAACGGGAGCCATCACGTTTTCGTGTGATGGCTCCCGAACATTATACTTTCCGTCTTGCCCTCTGAAACCGGTACTCCGTCCAGCATTCCAGCCCCATGGGCAGCAGACACAGCGCGGCGTAGCCGGCGGCGGTCAATGCGCTTACATTTTCCAGGGGCTTCCATACAATCCGGGGATTGTAGAACATCGTCGTTGCCCCCAGAATCGCGCCCATGGCGGTCAGGGTGATGCCGGAAAACAGGGCGATCACAAACGCCCTGTCCCGGTTATCGAAGCGGTAGACGGAAAACGCCGTCCGCCCCCGAAGCAGACTGCCCCGGGAACGCATGGCGTCGGATTCCAGCACCAGCGCGGAGATCATCCAGGTGATCAGCATGGAGAATATCCCCAGGCAATTGACGAGCCGCCGGAAAAGACTACCCTGATTGCTCCCCCGGCCGATGCCCTTCCGGGCGAGGTTGATTTTCCTTGCCTCCCGGCCGACTCTTGGAATGAAGCGCAGAAGAATCGTAAGGAAAAGCGACAAGCGCGGGCTGATTCTTCCGAACAGGTACCCTACTTTGTCCGAAGTCACTACGCGAAATATGACCTCCAGCCACATGCACAATATCGCAAACCGCATTCCCTTGACCAGACCGTAGACAAAGCTTTCCACCGTCAGATTGTTGCCGATGAAATTCTGCCGCAGCACCGTCACGCCGAAGTGGTGATAGGAGCTATAGTACAGCCCAAATATCAAAATCAGCGGTATAAAGAACAGGTTAACAGCCGCCGCCCGTTTTCCGCAGCGCCTGACGCTGTAGGCAAAGGCGCTGACATAGGCGATCGCCAGAAACACCGGATGGTCGAAGCGCACCGCCCCGTACAGCGCGGCGGCGAAGAAAAGGAAATTCACCGCCGGATGACAGCTTTCAAAGCCCATGTTCGTCCTCCGTCATTCCGCGCCATCCTCAGCTGCCATCCATGTGCTTCCCACGTCCTTGCCGTAGCCTTTGCAGGTGTAGCACCAGACGATGTCGTCCCCGTTTTCCACCGCATAGGCCGAGCAGCCGTAATTGGGGAACCGGCCGTTTACCTTGTACATCCAGCCGGATTCTTTACCGCAGTCGAACTCGTATAAATGGTTGATGCCCTCAACATAGCTGCTGCCGTACATAGGCGTCCAGCTGGATTCCAGCTGGATATCCGCCGCCGTGCTTACCCTTTGCAGCACGTCAAAGGCGCTGTCGCCCCGGGCGAAGGAAACCCGGGTTTTTGGCAGGATCACCCCGTCTTTCGGGACATAGGGTGCTTTTTCCTTATCCAGCGCATCCAGATTGTTCAGAATCGTGTCGCAGACGATGGTGACAGTGCAGACGCTCCCCTCCTGCCCCAGGGTGATGAGGGCATTGTCCGGAATCTCCGTAATTTTGTACAGGCTTCCAAGATTGCCGTCTTCCCCGCCCCGCAGGTGAAACGCCGTCAGAAGGCCGGTCACGGCGATCACAACGATCAGCAGAACCATCACGATATTTGCAAGCCGCTTTTTCTTCATACGCTGTTTCTCCCTGCGAAGCTGTTTTTACGTCTCTGTCATGGTATACAGGGTGGATTTCCCCTGCTCCGCACGGCTCACCGCCACGAGGGCATAGAAGCCCTGCTCCGTCGCCATTACGTCTTCCTCCCCGTCGGGGATATGCCGAAACGCGCCGTTCTCCGTCCGGAATTCCAGGAGTCTGCTCACCAGCGTGTTCCCGCCTTTGACAAACCGGGAATCGGTCAGGCTGACGCCCAGCTCCGTCAGCGCCACGATCACCTGGGCGATGGACTCGCTGCTCTCCGATTCGTAGGCGACAAAGCCGCCGTTTTCCTCCTGCTGCTGAGACAGGACGGTCAGTCCCCGCTCCACCGCGTCCGCCACGTCCTGCCGGTCGCGGTACTTGGCCAGGGCTTGCAGTGCCATGGCCGTGATGTCCGTCTCCGGGTCGCCCCCCGCAAACGACCAGCCGCCGTCGGGTAACTCCGCGTTCAGAATGTAGTCAACGTACCCGTCTCGCGTGGCCTGGGTGGTCCCGGCGGTGTTTTCCGGGATGTCATACGCCCCGCTGTCCAGCGCCAGCAGCGCGAAAATGGGGCCGTTGATTCCCTGAAATACCGTCTGGTCAAAGTCCGCCAGAGGAATCAGCAGATTGAAGCCGCCAACGTCCGCGGCGTCTCTCCCCAGCGCCGTCCACGCCAGAATCACCCGGGAATACTCCGTGTATTTTTTCGCGTGGAGTACGCCGCCGTGTTCCGCCGTGTAGGCCGCCACGTTTTCGCCGTAGCTTTCAAAATATTCCTTCGGCACCGCAACGCCGGAGCGCGCCAGACCGAACACTGCCCACTCGCCCCCCACGGAGCCGTAGGTTGGCTGGGGAATCTGCTCCATCAGCCACTGGGCGGTCTGGGTCAGTTCCTCTTCCGTTACCGTGATTCCCTCAGCGGCTGTCCGGGTTTCCACAGCCGCAGTCGTTCCAACGCTTTCCCCCTGCGGCTTGTCCGCGGCGCAGCCGGTGACCGGCAGCACCAGGATAAGCGCCAGCAAAAGGGCAATCCATTTTCTGTTCATAACATACTCCTATTCCTTGTCTTCCGTTTCCTTCGGGGCCGCCGCCGGGAACTCCTTCAGAGCTCCCGCGGCATACTGGAGAATCAGCACGGCGTCGTTGCTGTCAATGACGCCGTCGCCGCTGACGTCCGCCGTCTTCAAAGAAAGTTCTGTATCAAGGCGCTTCGCTTCATAGTCCAGAATCATCCGGGCGTCGGCCTGATCCACCTTGCCGTCGCCGTTGACGTCGCCGGGAAGTCCGTCTCCCACGGTCAGGTTCAGCGTGGCGACAGGTATCATCGTCTCCACGCCGGAGGTCATTTCCGTTCCGTCTTCTTCGTTGTGGTACATGACATAGGGGAAGGAAACGGCAAATTCCCCGTCGCCAGCGTCCAGCGGCTCACGCTTATACGTCACATAAGCCGTAACGTCTCTTGTCTTTCCGTTGGCATAGACCGCCGTGACGACCATTCCGGCGGGGTCGAAGGTCTCCCCTTCCCCATACGTGGTCTTCGTGGGCTGCTGGGTGATCTCAAGGCGCTCGATGGCGCTTCCATAGGCCATCAGCCGCGCCGAGTCATTCTTGAAGTAGACCGTGCCGTATTCGTCGGTGATGGGGCTGCAAATGGCGTACTGCGCCTGATCGCCTGTGGGGGTGAACAGCGCGTAGGCCGTCGTGCGGCCGCCCTCGGTAGTAACGTAGTCCGGTGTCGTCTGCCCGGCTCTGTCCCGCAGAACCCGCAGCTTGCCGGGGGTCATGTTGTCAAAGAAATAGACGTATACGCAGCCGCTTTCCTGCTCATAGGCCGTGGTCAGCAGGCCGCTGGTCTGGGGGTAGCCCTGGGTATCGACACGGTAGACAATCCTTCTTTCGATGACGTCGATCACCGTAATGTTGTGACCGGAGTACGAACTGAACTGTCCCGCGCCGGAAACGCCCAGGTAGGCTCTGCCGCCATAGACCACGGGGGTGGACGTACTCATGGGAACGCCGCCAACGCCGTTTGCCAGATTCACGCTCCACTTATTTCTCAGCTTCCGGTCGCCGGATACCTGAACGGAATAGAAGGTGCCGCCCTTGGAGGTGAAATAATAAGCGTCCGTCTCATCGTCGTAAACCACCGTACTGCGGATATCCGCGTTCAGATTGTTCCAGCTGTCCAGCAGCTCGCCCGTGGCGGGATCCAGGAGCAGCAGCCGGGAGGTCTGGCTGGTGTAGCCGTTTCCGCCGTCGTCCGTTCCCACCAGCAGAAAATCGTCGGACACATAAGCGCCTGCCCAGTAGAAGCCGCCCTTACCGGTATAGTACCAGGAGGCGCACTTGCTTTCCCCGGACTGCGCCGGGTCTTCATCGGTGACGGACAGGCAGACGAAGTTTGCGTTGCCGGTCTCGCTGTTCCAGAAGCCGGTGTAGAGATAGCCGTTTTTCACCGTCAGCGGGCAGTTTGGCTGTCCGCCAAGCTTGTCCGTGTAAATCCAGAGGGATTCCAGCGTGGATGCGTTGAAGGCCTGCACCGTACCGCCGGACAGCGCCACGAAGACCATGCCGTCCGCGTAAACCGGCGGGGTGATGGAGAAGCTGGATTTGTGATCCATGGCCGCCTTTGCCTTAATTTCGCCGCTTACGGTGTCAACGCGGTAGATTTTGTCGCCGGCGTAGGTGATGATATCTCCGTCCACCAGAATCGGGCTGCCCACGGCGTCCGAGTCAAATCCCACGCCCAGCTGGTTTGCCCAGTACAGGGTGCCGTCCTGCGCCGCCGTGGGAATCGGGGCATCGGTGACGCCGTTGTTGGTATCCGAGCCGCGGAAATCCGCCCACTGAGCCGGGATATACGGGTCGATGGCGGGATTGGACGCCGCCTGATTCAGCGACCAGGCGATGGCGGCCGCGCCGCCGTCCTCCGTTTCGGTGACGGGGTAAACCTCCGTACCGTTGGAAATCACCAGCGCCCCGGCATCGTCCCGGGTCACGGTCAGGGTGCCGGACACGGCCTCGTAGCCGTATTTTGTCAGCGCGTAGCTGTAGCTGCTGCCCTCGCAGAGAAGATAATGCCCCCCGTTCTCCGGCAGCTGCTGCTCGCCGGTGAGAACGCTGCGTATGTGCAGCAGCGCATCCGCCGGTTCCGTAGTGAAGGTCACTTCCACCGGGGGAGATTTCAGAATGTTCAGGGTATAGATTCCGGTACCGTCCGGAGCCTTGTCGTTTTCCACCGTGACCCTGACGGTCTGGGTGTTGATGGTACCGTCCAGGGGGATGACCGCGATGCCTTCGGCGGTCACATCCGTGCCGTCCACCTTGACGCGGTAGCCCACATCCTCTTCGCCGTAGCAGGTGTTATCCGCATAGCGGGAAAGCCCCAGCTCCAGATTCTGCGCCGCCATGGAGACCGTCACGGAATAGGATTTGACGCCGGGGGCGAAGCCTGTGGTTCCGTCCTCCCTCGTCAGGGTCGCGGCCGCGCCGTCGCAGCTGGCGGTTATGTCCTTCAGCGTCAGCGTCCGGGTGAATTTTGTCAGATAGTCCTGGTAAAATGTAATACCGTTTTCTACCTTTGTCAACCGAAGGGTGACCGTACCCGAAACGGGGTTTTCCTTCATCAGCAGGCGGTTCAGCTGGGTGCCGGAAGCTGCGCCGGAGAGTAGATCAACGGTTTTTTCCTTCCCGTGGTACAGGCTGCCGCTGAATACCTGATTATAAATTGCCTGAATGCTGACATTTTTCTCCCCGGTCGCCGCCCAGGCGTAGACCATATGCTCCGTATCCTCATAGGAAACCCTGTAGCTGTGATTCTCCGGGGTGAAGGAAGCGTCGGTTTTCAGGGAATTTTTGGAGGCCGCACCGGCTTTTTTCCCGTAGGCCAGACTTGTCAGCCAATCGCTCATGGAGCTGAAATCCACGGTGATGGTGCTGTCGGCCACTTCCTCAAGGGAAAAATCGTCCGTAATGTGGTAATACGTACCCCGGGTCGCAACATAGCGGTAGGTCTCTCCGGGAACCAGGGTGTACCGGTATCGATTCTGGGTCGCGGACTCCCGGTGGGTCACGTAGGGCATCACCACGCCGTTGCTGTTGACCACCTCAACGGTCACGGAACGCTCCGACAGGAAGGATAGGCTCTTGCCCTGCCCCGGCTGAATGGTCAGGGTATAGGTGCTGGAATAGCCGTTGGCGGAAACCGTCACCGGGATAACCGTCTCGCCGGAAACAGGCACCGTCACGCCGTTTGCCGCGTTCTGACCGTCCACCGTTACGGTATAGTCCTTTTCCAGGGGCTGCCCCGTGACGGTGACCGCCGTGACCGTGTCCAGAACCTTATAGGGATACGCCACGGTCTCCGGCGTGAAGGGGACGGAGGCCGCCTGATCTACGCCCTTCTGGTCTGTCACCCGGATGGAAACCAGGGTGGGGACTCGGGCGAAATTGACCTTGTAGTCCTGAGAATAGGTATAGCCGTCCTCGCCCTGGCTGGTGAGCCGGTAAATGACGGTGCTGCCCACCGCGCCCCGCGCCAGCACGCTGTAAGCGCCGCTGGTCAGGGACGCAAACGCAAGCGCCTTTTCCATCCGCTCGCCGGTGCTTGCCAGGGAATAAATGGCGGTCAGAGTCGGAACCTCTGCCAGCAGACCGGTATCATACTCCGCGTAGGTGTAGACCGAGCCGGTAAAGGTGTCCGGCACCGGAACGGTCACTTCCCTGTCAGACCAGTCCCCCAGCTGCCATTCTTCGTCCGTGAATTTGTTATCCTTGTTGGTCTCCCCGCCGTAGCTTCCGGAGAGGCGGAAGGTGTCGGTAATCAGCCATTCCGACTGAGGCAATTTCCCCGACACCGCCCCGGCGGCGCTGACCGTGATTTTGCCCCCGAACCGCAGTCCCGCCTGCTCGACGCGGAAGGTGTAGTCGCCCTTGGGCAGCTCCAGCACGCCGTCGCCGTCGTCCGTCCACTGCTTTCCGTAGGCATTTTCCGCCGCAATAGACACGCCGGGGTAGTTGGCGTCGGAGTACGCCGCCGAACCATCCGTGAAGCGAACCGGGTAACGCTGACCGTTGAGAGAATTTTCATAGTTTTTGACCGCGTCATTCAAGCTTGCCGCAAGGGTCTTGGCGGACTCGCCGTTGATACCCACGAACAGATCCCGGGCGGTGCCGTATTCCTTTTTGGCGGCCGCCTGGACGTCGCTATCCTTTTTCCTGTAGTCCGCCATGGCGCGCATCAGCTGCTTCAGCCCGTCGCCGGGCTTGCTGCTTGTGTCCTCGCTGAAGCGCAGATACCCAATGGATGCTGCGCTGACGGACAGATCGTAATTGCCGTTTTCGTCGCTGCGGGTATAGTTGCCCGTTACGCCGTCGATGGCGGAGACCATGCCGGTATCCAGCCCCGTGAAGGTGTGTCCGCTGGCACTCAGCGCCTGGGCAGCGGTCTGTCCCGCCGTATAGGAAACGTACTCCGGCGCGATGACCAGCTTTCCCCCGGCCTCCGCTACGAGAATAAACCCGTTTTCCGCCGCAAAAACCGTCACCGGCAGACAGCCGATGAGCAGCAGCGCGGAAAGCAGCAGGCACGCAAGGCGCTTTCTCAAATTCTGTTTCATTCCTTTTCCTCCTAGTACAGGCACTGAACCCATTTTATCCACACCCGGCGGTACCATTTTACATTCTTTTTTAGGCTCCCCCGGGTATCGGCGTAGAATTTCAGCGCCGACTCTCTTTGCGCCTGGGTGAGCGCGTGGCTGCTGAACAGGGCGAGGTCATTCAGGCGGATGGCTTCCTCCAGCGCCGACGCGTAATCGTCGCCAAACCGCCGTCTCGCCGGTTCCAGCAGCCCCCGCATGGAGCCGTTTCCTCTGCGCAGACCCAGCTTTTCCAGCAGCGCTGCCGTATCCGCGAAAATCCAGGAAACGGCTTCGTTTATGTCCGCAAGCTGATATTTCCGCTCTCTGCGCTTACGCAGCATTTTTCTTCTGAGCAACAGTAACAGGAATAGCAGTAACACGGCCAGAAGCACCCAAAGTGCGCCCAGCAGCACGTTTTTGGTCAGCTTCGTCACGGTGCCGCCGTCCGGCTCGGGGTTCTCGGAGGGATCCTCCCCCGGGGTCGTCTCCTCCGGCTGGGTCTCCGATTCGGCACTGTCCGAATCCCCCTCATTTTGGGTTTCCTCCGGCTTCTGTTCCGGCACTTCCCCCAGTCCGGGGGTCAGCTCCATGGGAATCCAGCCGATTCCGTCCTGATAGACCTCCGCCCACCCCCGGGCGCAGCTGCTGTCCACGGTCAGCGGCTCGTTCGCCTTGGCAGCGGCGGCCATTTCTTCCGAAATGACGTACCCTTCGGCGTACCGCGCCGGGATTCCAAAATAACGCAGGGTCATAACCGCCACCGTGGCGTACTGGAAGCGCGTCCCCTTCGCCGCGGTCAGGGGCAGCTCCATATCCTCCGGCGTTCCCTCCTCCGGGAAGCACCGGTTCAGGAAGTTCAGCGTGCATGTCTGTGCCTGGAGCAGGGTCAGATTTTCCCGGGAGCCGTGGCCCGCCGCGATCTCGTCCCAATACGCCCCCAGCAGCTGGGTCACGCTTTCCGGAACCCGGAGATAATTGCGGTACACAAAGCTTCGGTAGGCGCTTTCCGCCTTCCGGAATTGCAGGACTTGGGCATCATCGGAGGTTTGCAGATGCGCCAGGGTCTGTTCGATTCCGTTCCCGCCGCCGGTCGTCACGGAGTACCGGTATGTTCTCTCCCCGTCGGAGGAAAGGCTGTCCTCTTTCAGATTTTCCGCCGGCAGATTTCCCGTGTCCCGCAGGGAAAAGGGAACATATTGGTAAGCGCTGCACGCGCCGATATTTTCAATGAAAACGCTGCCCGTTTTTCCGTCCGTTCCGGCAGCGGCCGACGCATACTGCGCCGCCGGGTGGAAGGCGTTTTCGTTCAGCCAGTATAAAAGTTCCTGATTTTGCGCCAAAACGGCGGAATCCACCGTTTTCCAGGTGTCGCCCTCCAGCGCAGCCCCGGTGAATCCCCGCAGATACAGGGTCTCCGGGTTCGACATGGTCACTTCCAGCCCCGGCCGGGTACCCTCCGGCTTCCGATAATCCGTGAAGTCTCCCTCGGGCAGTACGGTGTTTTCCGTCTCATAGCGGTAAGTGTGAATCGCCTTGCGGCTGTTTTCGCCGATCTTCTGCGTCCAGCCCTGCACGCCGGGAGCCGACGCGCCTAACAGCAGCAGTCCCGCCGCGATTCCGCAGAGAACCCAACCGGCTGTGACCGGAAACGCCGCTTTCCGGCTCTGCCATCCGCTGTAGATGAGAATCAGCGCAGCCGCCGCCAACGCGGCCAATCCGGGAAGCACCTGATTTGTCTTGAAAACCGTCATCCCTGCCAAAGCGGCGGCGGGCAGCACCGCCGCCAGCGCGACCGGTGCATAGCTGCTCAGCCGGCAGCAAATCAGCGCGGCGGCGCTGGCCGCCGTCACGGCAAACAGCGTCAGGCACAGCCCGCTTTTTTCCGCAGGAAGCTGCGTCTCCCACTTGGGAAGCACCCAGCCCGTTCCGGCGGTATAGGTATTGCGCATCTGGTTCCAGAACAGGCGATAGCCCTCCAGTACCTGCTGCCTGAAAATCATAACCAGCAGAAACAGAACGGCCAACGCCGCCGGGAAAAACCATCGCTGCTTCCGGAACCGGATTGTCACGCCGTAAGCGATGCACACGTACCCGCCCGCCGTCAGCAGGATGGGCAGGAGGTTTCCCGTCCGGAATCCCGCCACCGCCGCAAGGGCAAACAGCAGCGCCCCGCAGGCCAGCATCGCCGCCAGCATCCGGAGCACCCATCCGCCGTCCGACGAACTCTCAGGTTGGCGCAGGTGCATCCCCTGTTTTATTTTTGAGGTCAAGGCTTTCGCCTCCCTTACACGTCAATTTCTCCTAATTGCTCCCGATACCGCCCCACGTCGAAGGGAATGCTCCCCTCCAAGGGCGACTCCCCGCAGAGCAGCGCGGTGACATGTCCCAGCCGCTGCATCTGCAATACATCGGCGCAGGGTTCCTCCCCGATGTACACCATATGCCCGCACAGGGCGTCCGGCCGGGTCTGCACCAGAAGGGACGCGCCGCCCACGCCACTGCTCCGTCCTGCGGCACGCAGCAGACTGGGGATAACGCCGACCAAATCCTCCATGGCGCAGATCTCATGCAGGACGCAGACGTTGCCCTCCGTATCGTTCCATCCCAGCATGAACTGGACGCCGCCGTCCGCCAGGCTCCGGCACAGGGACACCACCGCTTCCGCCTGAGCGTCAATGCGTCTGACATTGCCGGACTGCCCCGTTCTCTCCCAGAACACCAGCACATTGCGGGTGATGGGCAGCGCCGGATCCCGGACGATCAGCCGGTCGAATTTGCCGCTGAGCTTCCAGTGGATCTGCCGGATGCTGTCGCCGGGAACGTATTCCCGGATCTGGAAGGTCTCCGTCAGATCGGCGCCGGGTCGCTCCTGAGAATAGCTGTCGCTGTCCTCCTGGCTGTCGGGGTTGGGAATCAGATTCACCCGAATGGGGAAGGTATCCGGCTGCACCGTCATATGGGCTTCTCCGGTACAGCCGCAGGGAACGCCGATCAGGCCGAAGCAGTCATAGAGCTTCACCTGCTCCACGGAAATCCGGATGCGCCCGCAGTATTCGCTTCCCAAGTGAAGGGACGCGCGCCGCTTCCCTTTCGGGAACGCCCAGGTCATGACATGTTGGGTGCAGCTCTCGCCGTTCAGCTGGTTCCGGGCGGTCACCCGGCAGCGGATCCGCAGGGCGGGCAGCAGCGTGGGGTTTTCCAGCCAGACCGTGACGCTGCCCTCGTCCCCTTTCCGCGCCACGGCGGGCGCTTCCACCCGAACCCGAAGGCGTTTTCTCAGGCAAAGGTGAACCGGGAGGCTGCCCAGGGGCAAAATCAGCAGCATCGCCCCCAGAGCCAACGCCCCGCCGCTCCCATAATACAGGGTAAGCCAGACGCAGATGCTCTCCAGCACCGCCCACCCCAATTTCATTGCGATCATAAGCAGTACCTGCTTCCGTTTATTGTTTCACCACCGGCATCTTCACAGAATCCAGGATAGCGGCGATAACCGTCTCCGGCCGTTCCTCCATCATTCTTGCCTTGGTGGTCAGCACCAGACGGTGGCAGCACACATCCGGGAATACGGCGGCCACGTCCTCCGGGATGACAAAGTCCCGGCCGTTTAAGTAAGCGTAGGCCTTCGCCATCCGGCACACTGCCAGTGCGCCCCGGGGGCTGACGCCCAGCTGCACCATGGGATGCTCCCGGCTGGCCTGGGTCAAGCGGGTGACGTATTCATAAACGGCGTCCTGAATTTCCGCCTTCGCCGCCTCCCGAATCAGCGCTTGCAGCTGCTCCCGGTCGATCACCGGCGTCACCCGGTTCAGGGGGTTTTCCGTGTGCCTGTCCCTTAAAATGCTGATCTGGCTTTCAAAATCGGGGTAGCCCATGCTGATCTTGATCATGAACCGATCCAGCTGGGAGGGCGGCAGCAGCTGCGTTCCCGCGGAACCCACAGGGTTTTCGGTAGCCAGCACCACAAAGGGCTGGGGCAAATCATAGGTCTGACCGTCCACCGTCACATGCAGCTCCTCCATGGCTTCCAGCAGCGCGGACTGGGTCTTGCTGGAGGTACGGTTGATCTCGTCGGCCAGGAGCAGATTGGTCATCACCGCGCCGGGCTTATAGACGAAGCTCCCGCTTTCCTTGTCGTAGACCGAGTAGCCGATGATATCCGAGGGGACGGTGTCGGAGGTGAACTGAACACGCTTCGTGTCCAGTCCCAGCACCTTGGCAAAGGTCATGGCCGTGGTGGTCTTGCCCACGCCGGGAACGTCCTCCATCAGCACATGGCCGCCTGCCAGGATCGCCATCAGAATTTTCTCGACAATTTCGTTTTTGCCCACAACCACCGTTTCAATTTGCTGTAGGATTTCAGGAATTTTCTCATTCATTGTGATTCCCCCTATTTTTAATGCATTCTTGGGAAAAGCCAGTGCAAAAAGAGCATCTGTACGCTGTATGTGTCCTCTTCGCTTGTCCGATAGTCCTCCGCGCCGCAGGCATCGCAATAGCGGACTTCCTTCCCGTCTCCCGCGGGCGACCATTCGCCCCAGGTGTGGCCTGCCGGGAGGGGTTCCCTGTAGGAGTCCCCGCAGTCGCAGGTGTGCTGGATGTAGCCGTCCTCCGTGCAGGTTGGGTCAACCCGTTGCGTCTCGTGGTAGGCGTGTTCATGCGGCACATGATTGGGGTCTTCTGCGCCGCAGTATTGGCATATGCCGTCCACGTAGTTATGGTATTCGTCGAAGGTTCCGGGCTTCGTCATGTCATAGCCGCAGCTGTCACAGTGGTACACGATTTTCTGGCAGGTAGCTTCCTGAATCGTCAGGGCGCCGCCGCAGATTTCTTCGTGGAGCACATGGCAGATACGGCACTCATACTCGTTCCAGTCCTCACTATATGTGTACTCATGATTTCCGCGGTCAAATTCCTCGCCGCAGGTCGAGCATTTCTGATAATGCTCCGATGCTGTGTGGTTCCAGCGATTGTCCGTGGTGTGGCCTTTCGCTTCGACTTCTTCTTCCTTTTCCATGCCGCAGATGCTGCACTTGACGATTCTGGCCCCCGGCTCGGTGCAGGTGGCAGTGTTGGTGCCTTCCACTTCTTTCCAGAAATGCCGCTCCTCCGCGCCGCATTCCGCGCAGACATGGCTGTCCTCCGTGTCCCCGGCGGCGTATGTCCAGTTGTGAAGCTGCGGGTCGCCGATGGCCGCCTGACAATCCTCGCAGAACAGAATATGGGTTCCGTCCTCCAAATCCTTGTAGGTCGTATGCGCATGGGGGCAGTCCTGAACCATGCCGCAGCAGCGGCACACGTAGTGAATGGAGCCGTCCGGGTCTTCCACCTCTTCCATCTGGTGTCTGGGAGTGATGTCACCATTGATTGCCGTAACACAGTAGCCCACAATATTGCCATAATTGTCGCTGCCGCCGCCAATGTCCCAGCCATAGGCCAGCGTGTAGCGCAGTGTCAGCACATCTCCGTCCTTCAAATATACCGCGGACATGGACTGGCCGGGATAATACGTACCACGCAGGGAATACATCCAGCCGGAACCGCTGGTGTAATCAAACTCGCCAATCCTGCTGCCGGAGCCGGCGCTTTTGTTCAGTCCGTTGCGGTACAGGCAGCGCCACAGAACTGCAAGACCAGTCCCCGCGCCGAACCGGGCGTCGATGGCATCCAGCACTTCCTCTTCCGTGCTTCCCGGCCAGACCGCATCTTCCAGTGCATCTGCACGATAGTCAGTGTTCAAACTCCGCAGATAGAAACCAGTGTCCAGCGTCCCGCCATAGTCGCCCCGCCAGTGAAGCGTCCCTTTTGTTGCCGCGCCGAAGGGTTCACCGGTGTCCTTTCCCATGATCGCCTTGGCGACCACATAGGAAATCGGCTCGTCCGCCAGAACCTCATAAGGGATAGGGCCGACAACACCGACCCCCAGCACCGTCATGTCCACATAAATCGTCGCGTCCCCGATTTTCTGCCCGGGTTCTACGCGGAAGCCAATCAGCGTCAGTTTCTCTTCGCCCCAGTTGCCGTATGCGTCCTCAGCGTAAACGTAGAGGGTATGTTCATTTCTATCCCCGGTCTCTGGGTTGGATGGAATCAGTCCATACTCCCACGTGTCTCCGGAACGGGTAGGATCAACGGCCTCGATTCCATCCAGCGTAACCTGAATATATTCATTCGTCCCCTTTGCCGAAATGCTGACCGTATTCCCTGCCGCATCTTTTCCCTGCGCGGAAACTTTAAGATTGGTTATGACTTCGTTGGGAATTTCGTCTTGGTCTTCGAGGTTCAAATCGATATCTATACTCTTCGTTCCCTTGTGCTTATAGGGAACATTGATTTTGAATGTATACTGATTCCCCGAATCGTCTTTTGCTTCGATCGTGAAATTATTCTGACCGGTTTTTCCGTCATTCAGGTAAAGCTGAACCGCGTCCGATGTTCCAAGGGTCAGGGTTTTATTTTTGTTTCCGGGCTGAGTGCATTTGACGGAAGTGATCTTAGCGCTGTCGGCATCGGAGCCGACAATGGACATTTCGTATGGCAGCATATCCCCGGTCAATTGGTCGTCATACACGGTATCCGCCGTTTTCGACTGCTTATTCTGGCAGAAAACCTTTCTTTCGCTGCCGTCATCGAGGATATAGCGCATTTGCAGCGTTACATCATTTCCAAAATGCAGAATGACTTCAAAGTGAGCCGTATGCCCGTTTGCAAGGGCGGAAACCGAAATCCGATAGGTATTGGAGGTTTCCCCCTCCGGCATCTTCACCTCCAGCCGACCCTGTCTATCCCGCCAATTTAGCTTGCCGCTCCCGGAGGCCGCATCGGAGGTATAGCTGGCGCTCATAATTCTCGCGCCGGCGCTCTCGGCGTCCGCGCCGACCAATTTCATCTCGTAGCCTATCCAGCTCCCCGCCAGCTGATTGTTCTTGATTTTATCCGTAACACTGCCATTGGGCAGGCAAAGCAGCGTGCCTTTGTGATTCCCAGTTCCCCGCCATGTAAAAGAAAGCTGCACATCCGGGAGCCTCTGGTACGTAATTTTATACCGAAAAAACACATCCCGTTCCGCAGTCCTGACCGTAAATGAAAAATTGTAAACTTCTTTGTCCGTTCCCGCTGCCGGATTCATGATCAATGAGTCGCTGGGCCACTTCAGTTCTCTTGCCGTCTGGGTGGATTCCGTAATGGAGATGCCATTCACGATCTTTGCATCCTGCGCCTGTGTTCCGGTCAGGCTTACGCGAAACCGGAACAAGTCCTCGTTCAGCTCATAGCTGCTTACGGAAAACGCCTGCGTGTTGCCCGCGGCACAGGCAATGCCCTTTGCGTTCCAAGTCAAGACCAGCGACAGCTCCGAGGGAGAAACTTCCCCGCCGTCGGCGCCCTGATTTCCGTTCTCCTGACCGTCGTCTCCGTCGTCCGGGGCAGAATCAGGCCGGTTCTCTTCCGGACGGGGTTCCGCGGAGCCTGACTGCCCGCCGTCGGGAACCGAAACGGTATTCAGCTGCTCGTTTTCCCCCAGCTTCAGAGCCGTGATTTCCCGGACGCTCTCCCCTTGCAGGGGGTCGTCCGGTTGGGCTTCCTTCAGCCCCGTTCCCGGAAGCCACAGTCCCAGCAGAATCGCGGCGATCAGCAAAGCGCACAGTCCGCCCCGCAGATATTTGCTTTGAATAAACGAATTCCAATCCATACTGCCGTTCCCTTTGCCATCGGAATTTGCCCGCATTCATACGATTTCTCGATAAAATGGTTAATACCATTTTATCCTGCGAATCCTTCGCAGGCCGCCGGTGGCGGCGAGAAATGTATGGACTTACGTTTTTTTGCGGCGCCGCCGCAGGATGCACGCATACCCCACCCGGAAAAATCCGGGTGGGGGCGCATGATCTTACAGCCACTTTGCGTAGAGTGTCATACTGTCTTCAACCTTGTCGTTGTCAAAATCCCAGCGCTTGGTGCAGCTCTCGTCTGCAAACCATCCGGCAAAGGCTCTGCCCGGCCGCATCGGCTGCTCGGGGCGCGTCACCAGATTGCCCTTCTTCACCTTCTGATCCTTTACCTTGCTGTCACAGCCGGTCTCGAAGTGAACCGTCTTTCTGCCCAGCAGCAGAAGCAGCAGGAGCAGAAGCAGCAGACCGGGCAAGCCCAGACCCAGCAGCCACCACAGGCCGCTGCCGGTACCGTCGCCGTCCGTCTCAGGCGCGTCGCCCTTCTCCCATTTTGCGTACAGGGTCATATTGCCCTGAACGGTATCGGCGTCAAAATCCCAGGGATTTTGCAGATCAATATCCGAATACCAGCCCACCAGGTGGTAGCCCTCCCGGGTGGGATTGTCCGGCCGCTCCACGGTCTCGCCGTACCGGACGGTCTGACTGGGAACCGCCGTGCCGCCGTTCGGCTCGAAGGTGACCGTGCAGTCGGTGGAAATGATGACGGTCACGTCCTGACAGGAGGCCTTATATTCCCCGGTTCCGTCTTTGGTAGAGACCAGATAGTCCTGATTTGTGATCTTGGACACGCCGGACGTAGCAATCACCTTCAGCTTGAAGGAGCCAACCAGGCGCTTGGCTTCCCACGTTTCGCCGCCGGACAGGGACACGAAGTTCATGTAAAATTCCCGGTAATTGTCCCGCAGGCCGATATCCGTGGTGGAAATTCCGTTGCTCAGCAGGGCGCTGCCCTCCACCAGCTGGAAGAAATTGCTGTCGTAGCGGATTTCGTTCTGCATACCGTACATGGTGTAGGCGTCCGCGCTGTCGGTTCTGTTCAGGTTAAAGTCCACCTGAATGATATCCCCGGGCTGAACCTCCTTCTTGTCACTGCCGTCCACGGACAGCTGGAAGAAAAAGTCCCGGGAGTTGTCCGCCGCCAGAGCCGCGGGAACACAGGTCAGAAAAAGCATCACGGTGAGTAAGCAAGCCAGCACTCTTTTCATCATAGTTCGCTCCTTTTTTATGGGGTTGGTCGTCACCGACCGTTCATTACAATTGCGTAAATCGCCATCACATCGGCCACGTTGATTCTGCCGTCCTGATTGACATCCAGCCGGCTATAATCGTCTGCCGAGAAAGACTTTCCGTTCATGATCGCGCTGAACAGTCCCATGACGTCAGCCACGTTTACCTTCCCGTTTCGGTCGTAATCGCCCACCAGCGCCGCCGATACGGTTCCGCTCACGGTCGTAACGGGGATGGCGTCAAACACGGACAGCAGCCGTTTGTTGCTGCGCATATACTGCACCACCGGCTGTACCGCCGCAGTGCCGGAAAAGTCCTCACTGACCCGGAACGTGGCCGTGAACAGGATTCCGTCCTCCGTCACGGCATCTTCCAGGGCAGCCGTCACATAGCCGCAGGTCTTCCCGTCCGCGCCTGCCCACTGGGTATTCCCGGCGGCCACAGCGCCGCAGAGGTAGGGTGTTTCTCCCGCCGCCGTCTGGATGCTCAGCAGCTCCAACTGCGCCCGGTCGTAATCCAAGGCAATGCCGAAATTGGTAAAGCCCCGGTTCCCGGTGATCCTGACGGGTACGGTCACGGTCTTCCCCGCCGTCACGGAATCGGCGGACACGGTACAGTCCGCGATCTCCGCCGCCATCGCCGTCACAGCCAGCACGAATATCAGCGCGACAGCCAAAACAATGCTGATGATCTTCTTCATATGTCACGCTCCTTACTTTTCCCGGAGAATGCGGTTAACAATCCACACCGAATCTCTGATGTCCACCTTCCGGTCGCCGTTGACGTCGCCGTTCAGGAATTTGTGCATCATCAGGCTTACCAGCGTGTATCTCGCGTTATACACGTCGTGGGCAAGATGCACGTCGTCCACGTCAATACGGCCGCTGAGATCCACGTTGCCGGAGTAATCGACGGCGGCAGCGGCCTTTCCCTCTCCGATGGTGATGCTGTTCCGGGCAGTCTCCACGATCTCTTTTTCGTCGGCGGAGGAGATCACCAGCCAGGCGTAGGCGTTGTATACCTTCGACCAGTACATGTTCTGTCCGTCGTACATGGGGACATGCCCGTCCTCCACATTACCGGTGTAAATCACAAGGTACATGCTCTGATTGTCCAGCGTGACGTATGTGCTGACCTCCACCGGAGCGCCCTTTGTGACGGTGACGGTGATATCTCCCGTGACCGCACTGCCGGGAATGCGGTAAATGTCCTTTTTGCTGTCGTAGGTGCATTTGACGGTAACGCCGTTAACGCTGGCGGATACGTCATAAGGGGTACCGTCCTTGCGGCTTACACGGAATGTGTACTCCGCGCCCCGGCGGGTGCTTGTCTTTCCCGATGCGTCTCCCGCACCGGAGCCGATGAAGCTCACCGACACATATTTGGCAGAGCTTCCGCCGCTGCTGCCGCCGCTTCCGGAGTTGATCTTGTTTTTCAGAGCGGTGACGACAATGTCGCCCGTAATGTCCGCGCCCGGGATTACATAGCCGCCATTCTCCGCCTTGTAGCCGGTGTAGCTTTTCCCGCCGATGGTCATGCGCAGAACGTAGCTGTATCCGGCCTTCCTACCCAGCTTGAAATGGTAGGGCGTGTTGTAGGTCGCGGAATTTTCGCCGGACAGGTCGTCGCCCTTGAATGTTACCTTATAGCTCTTGGGAGTTCTGTTCGCCTTGACCGTGATATTTCCGGTGATTTTGTCGCCGGGGATGGTGTAGGTTCCGTCGCCGTTGTCCTTCACCGTGACGTCCTTGCCGCCTACTTTCGCCGAGGGCT
>OHAT01001636.1_pt1 | contig 18912 bp, 18 predicted proteins | sample 1577141 | NCBI WGS metagenome assembly OHAT01 (sample SAMEA3541578, study PRJEB24748) | human gut metagenome | biome: human gut; feature: human-associated habitat; material: faeces | place: China | collected 2012 | reverse complement strand
GGCGGCGGAGGAAGAGACAGGGGACGCGGCGGAAGAAGCGGGAAAAAACGCCAATCGCCGCCGCCGGCGCGGCGGACGCCGCACAAAGCCCGCCGGCGAACGCCCGCAGGAGGCTTCTGTGCCGGAAAAAACCGCACCAAAGGAGCAGCTGCGCGCCGATGCGCCCCGCAGAGAGCGCCCCAAAAAGGAGCGGCCGCCTCAGCAGGACAAGCCCGAGCGCAAGCCTGCTCCACAGAAGCAGGAACGCCCGGAAAAAGCAGAAGCGTCTTCTTCCGACGGTCAGCCTAAGCCCCGCCGCCGCAGACGCCGCAGCGGAGGCCCCAGAAAGCCGGCGGGCGAGGGCCAGCCGCCGAAAGCCGAATAACAGACAAGCCCCCGGCCAGCCGCTTTACAAGCGGACGGCCGGGGGGATTTTGGTCCTGCAGAGCCGGTTCAGCCCTGAAACGGCTCTGCGTAGGATGCGTAATAGGATACTGGTTCTCCGCCGATCAGAAGGTGCGAGGTATCGCCCATCATCTGGCAGCGGAAGTATGCAATGCCGGGCTGGCGCTCCTCCGTGTTCAGAACCGTTACGGACGTCGGGGCGAGGAACGCCCCGTGCAGCACGGCAAACGGGCTGACGTTCCACAGGTGAGACAGCAGAACAGCCGTGATGCCGAAGTGGCAGAAGCAGACGATGGTTTTTTCACAGGTCTCGCGGCAGGTATAATATCCGCCGTGCCGGGTGTAGCCGTATGACGCGAGCAGCGCGTCCAGTCCGGCGGTCACGCGGTCGTATTCGGCCTTGACGTTCGTACCCTGTAAGAGCGGCGCGGCCTCCCAGCCGGTGGGCTGCAGCAGCTCCGGCTGCGCCGTCCAGTCGGCGGGCATCAGATCCCAGCAGAGGCGCGTTCCGCCGGCCCCGTCCGGCACCTTGCCCAGAAATTCATGCAGCCAATCCATGATCTCTGCCGTCTTTCCGTGCGCTTTGAGCGTAAAGGACGCAGTATCCCGCGCACGGCCAAGCGGGGAAACGTAGAAATCATCGACATGCCAGTCCTTTGTGCGGGCTGCCAACAGCTTTGCCTCGCGCCAGCCCTTTTCGGTGAGCGAATCGTGCTCGTAATCGGGTTCGCCGTGGCGGATGAAAATAAGACGCATAAAAAAACTCCTTTGTTATCCCCACAGGGCGGTCAGCATTGGGATGACCTGCTTTTTCCGGGACACAACGCCCGGCAGGAAGCAGGTGTGATCCTTGAGCTGGACACCGAAGGCCTGCGTGATGATATCCTCGTCGCCGAGATACAGAAGGTGCGTGCCCTCCAGCAGCACGTCCGTCAGCATGAGGATCATGAGCGTATAGCCGCGCTCCGCCATCGTCTTCTGCATGACGGCCAGGAACTCGTCCTTGCGCTGCATCATGCGTTCGGAATCAACACAGGTGATCTGGCTGACACCGAAGTCGTGATCGGCGATATGGAAATCCTTGAAATCCGTGAACAGCAGCGCATCGGCGGGCTTATCGTCGGAGATGGACGCGGAGAAGATGGTCTTGCCCAGTTCATCGAGCGAGATATTGGCGATGCGCGCCATGCGGTCGGCCATGCGGCGGTCGACGGCGGTGGATGTCGGGGATTTGAACATGACCGTGTCGGCGACGATGGCCGCCGCGATCAGACCGGCCAGCTTTGCGGGCGGCATGAGGCCGCGCTCCTGATACATTTCGGAGATGATCGTCGCGGTCGAGCCGACCGGCTCGTTCCGGAAGTAAATGGGGCCGCCGGTCTGGATATCGGCCAGCCGGTGGTGGTCGATGATCTCGACGATCTCCGCCTGTTCAAGACCCGGGACGGACTGCGCCGCCTCGTTATGATCGACCAGCACAACGCGCTTGCGGCGCGGTTTGATCAGATGATAGCGGGAGAGCGTGCCGACGACCTTGTCGTTTTCATCGAGGATCGGGTAGCTGCGGTGGCGGCTTTTGAGCACGACCTCGCGCACGTCGTCCACGAAATCGGTCAGGTGGAACGCCTCAAGATCCTCCGTGCGGCACACGCGCGCGACCTCAATGGCATAATAGACCATGCGGGCGGCCTTGTACGCGTCGAAGGGCGTGGCGATGATGCAGGTGTTTGTCTGCATCTGCCGCAGCTGCTCCGGCAGCTCGGCCTGGCACACGATCAGGCAGCTGACCTGCTGCTCGACAGCGCGGCGCGCCATTTCCGGCTGTTCGCCGACGATGACGATGGCGTCCGGGCCTTTAAAGAGCAGGTTTTCATTGTTCTGCGGCAGGGCGATGGACACCTCGCCGCTGATGGTGTCGGTCAGATAGCCGGACTCGTTCAGGATCTTTCCGTCCAGAACGCTCAGGAGATTAAAAACCGGGATCCTGTCGACGCGGGAATTGGAAAGCGTCTGCATGTCATAGCTTGCGATCTCGCTGGGTGAGAGCATGCCGTACAGCTCGCCGTTTTCGTTCGTCACGGGGATAGCGGGGATGGATTTTGCCTTGTTGGTCTGCAGTGCCGCCCAGGCCCGGCTGACGGTGACCGCGCCGGACAGGGCCGGGGGCGTGTCGTAGTCCAGATCGCGCACCTGCGTGCGCATGGTCTGGATGCGCACAGGCGGCTCGAAGCCGAAGCGGTCGAGCACGAGCCGCGTCTCATCGGAGATATGCCCCAGACGCGCGGGAACAAATTCCCGATCGCCCAGCGCGTTTCGCAGCGCGGCATAGGCCATGGCGGAAACAATGGAATCGGTATCGGGATTGCGGTGGCCGGTGACATAGATGGGTTCCATGAGAAGCCTCCTTATGCGCGGGGAAACTCGATCCCCTGATGATGCAGAATGAAGCGGACGGGATAATAGCGGTCCAGATAGTGCCTGCAATACCATTCATAGGTTGCATCCGGCAGGTGCACCAGCTCCGGCGCCTGCGTGCGGAAGAGCTTGAAGGTCGTCTCGTCGCCGGAAAGCAGCGCCGCGATCAGCTCCATCTCGCCCTCCTGCTCCAGCCGGTACAGGCATTTGTCCATAATGGCCGCGCACGCCTGCTCATCCTCGCCTGCCAGCAGCTCCATATTGCCGAGCCAGGCAAGAAAATCGTCCAGCTTCAGCTCGGTGCGGGCCGCTGCGTGGGACAGCTTGGCAAATTCCGGCTCGGAGCGGCGCTTTAAAATGTCGATCAGATATGTCAGCAGATCATCGTCCAGACACACGCTGTCGAGGAAAATTTCGAAGATATCGCGCGTTTCGGTCCTGACCGGCTCCTGCTGCGCTTCCTCCGTCGGCTCCTGCGGCTGGGAGGCTGCGGCAAGCTGCGCGATAGCCGTGTTCAGCTCAGCCGGGTCGAAGCTGTCATATTCCTCCTGCGGAATTTCCGTCCCGTCAGCCTCAGCGCAGGCTTTGACGAAGGCGGGAATGCCCAGCTTCGTGATCTCGGCCTGCAATTGCAGCGCCTTTTTCAGATCCTCCTGCTCCGTGAGCACAATGCCCGCAGGCGCCTTGCGCGTGCCCTCGCAGATCTCGGATACGTATTGCAGATAGTAAGGAATGAGAGACATAAACGTCCTCCTGTTTTTTCTTTCAGTGTAGCACGGGGAACGGAAAATGTCAAAAGCTTGGTGCGCGCTTCTGAAAAACAGCAAAAGATTTTTGTTTCCATGAAATACACAGCAAAACAGGAACACCGTTCGGCTGCTGCAAATTTTTGTTTGATGTGCTGAATTATTTTGTGGATTGACAGATATTTTTATCAGAATTATAATATGACGTGAACAGTCATTCACGTCATATTGAGGTGTTTTATGTATCGGAAGCTGGACGAAGCGGCGCTGGGCACGATTCTGGAGGCGGGCATTGCGGAATTTGCCCGCTGCGGCTTTCAGCCCGCGTCGGTCGCGTCGGTCGCGAAGAATGCGGGTGTAAGCGTCGGCGTGATTTATAAATACTTTGGAGACAAGGACGCGTTCTTCCTCGCCTGCGTGCGGCATTCGCTTGAGCTGCTGGACGCAACGCTGCGGGAGGCCGCCGCGGGCGGCGGGCCGCTGGAGGTGCGGATGCAGAGGCTCATTCTTGCACTCATCCGCCAGTCGCGCAGCCACGCGAGCTATAACGCGATGTACAACGAGATCACCTCCGGCAGCTGCCGGAAGTATGCCGGGGCGCTTGCCCGCGAGATCGAATCGCGCACGGCGGCGCTTTATACGCGCCTGTTTGACGGCGCGCAGCAGGGCGGCCAGCTTACAGAGCGGATCGAGCCGCAGCTGTTTGCGTTTTTCTTTGACAATCTGCTGATGATGCTGCAGTTTTCCTACAGCTGCGAATATTATCAGGAGCGGATGCGGATCTTCTGCGGCGAGGCCGCTTTGGAGGATACAAAAATGGCCGACAGGCTGACGCGCTTTTTGCTGGGCGCGATGAAAGGAGACGTATGCAGTATCTCATCGCTTACGACTTCGGAACGACCGGAGTCAAGACCTGCCTGTTCGGAGCCGAACAGGATATCCGGCTGATCGCGAGCGCCTACGCGGGCTATGGGCTTTACATTCTGCCGGACGGCGGCGCGGAGCAGGACGCGGACGAATGGTGGGACGCCATGTGCCGCACGACGAAGGCCGTGTTTGAAAAGACCGACGTAACGCCTGCACAGGTGACCGGCATTTCGTTCTGCTCCCAGATGCAGGGCATGGTGCTCGTGGACGAGTATGGCCGCGCGCTGCGCCGCCCGATGAGCTATATGGATCAGCGGGCTTCGGCAGAATTCAAAGCCTGCCAGACGCACGGGCCGTGCGTTTCCGGCGTGAACATCGGGATGCTGCTGCGCTCTTTGCGCGCGACGCACGCCGCGTCCACAAGCGTCAAGGACCCGCTCTGGAAATACAAATGGGTGCAGGCGCACGAGCCGGAGATCTTCCAAGAAGCCCACAAATGGTTGGACGTGAAGGAATCTCTGATCGCGCGGGCGACCGGCGAATTTGTCATGACGCGCGACTCGGCCTATTCGACGTTCCTTTACGACACGCGGCCCGGTCATGAGGGCTGGAACGAAGGGCTTTGCCGGATGTACGGCGTCGAGACGCGCCATCTGGCGAAGATCATTGAATGCACCGACGTGGCGGGGCTTCTGACGGAGCAGGCCGCGCGGGAGCTGGGCCTCTGCCCCGGCACAAGGGTCTACGGAGGAGGCGGCGACGCGACGCTCATCGGCGTGGGCGCGGGCTGCACTGCCGTCGGCAGTACGCATATCTATTCCGGCACGTCCGGCTGGGTCGGAACGGTGATGGACCATCAGGCGGTTGATCTTTCGGCGATGATTGCGGGCATTGTCGGCGTGGAAAAGGGAAAATACAATTATTTTGCCGAAATGGAGACGGCAGGCAAGTGCTTCGAATGGGTCAAGGATCATCTGGTGCTGGATGAGGTCAATATCTATCTGTCCAAGACCGACGTGGCCGAGAGTCAGGAAACGGTTTATGAGAGTTTGTACGATTACATGTCCGATACCGTCGCGCGGGTTGCACCCGGTTCTGGAGGCGTGATCTTTACACCGTGGCTGCATGGCAACCGCTGTCCGTTTGAAGACCCGGCGGCAGCCGGGATATTCTTCAACATTCAGCTGGAGACAGGCAAGGCGCAGATGCTGCGGGCGGTTCTGGAGGGCATCTGCTTCCACCAGCGCTGGATGCTCGAATGCGAGGAACGGAAAACAAAGACGGCCCCGGTCATCCGGTTCGTCGGCGGCGGGGCGCTTTCAAAGGTGACGTGTCAGATGCTGGCCGACATTACAGGCCGGACGGTCGAGACAGTTGAAAACACGAAGGACGTCGGGGCTATCGGCGCGGCGATGCTGGCGGCGGTCGGAAGCGGGCTGTTCCCGGATCTGACGCAGGCTGCTTCGCACGTGAAGGTCAACGGGCGCTACACGCCGAACACGGCCTTAAAGCCAGTCTATGACCGCAATTACCGCGTATTCCGGCAGCTGTACGCGTCGAATAAGAAGAATTTTGCACTGCTGAACAGACTGAAGGAGGGATAAGCAATGGACGATCAGGCTTTACGGACGTGTATCTGTGAAACGGGCCGCGAGCTGCTGGAAAACGGGCTTGTCGCCCGGACGTGGGGCAATGTTTCGGCCCGCGCGGACGGCGGACATTATCTCGTCACGCCCAGCGGCATGGACTACGGCAGCATCGCGCCGGAGGATATCGCGCTGTGCGATCTGGCGAACGGCAAATGGACCGGCCCGCGCAGGCCGTCCGGCGAACGGGCGGTGCACGCGCTCGCCTATTCGATGTTTGAGGACGTCAATTTTGTCATTCACACGCACCAGACCTACGCCTCGGCGCTGGGCCTGTGCGGATACAAGCCCGGCTGCTTTACCGGCGAGGAGCGGCAGCAGCTCGGCGGCGTGACCGTGGCGGGCTATGGCCTGCCAGGCACAAAGACGCTGCAAAGCGCGATGCGCGAGGCCATGTCGCGCGGGGCCAGAACGATTTTCATGGCGCACCACGGCGTTCTGATCTGCGCGCGCAGCCACGACGAAGCGCTGATGCGTGCGCAGCTGCTCGAACGGCTCTGCCGCCGCTGCTGGCAGGGTGTATTAGAGCAAGCTGCACCGGTCATGGAACAGAAGCGGCTGGATTCCGTGCTTGCCAAGGTTCGCCACGCACATCCGCTGGCCTGTGCCGCGCGGACGGACGCACTTCTGACTATGGCGGCGCTGAATCGGCCCATCCGCGCCCAGCTGGACGACATGGCACAGATGATCGGCCCGGTGATCCCGGTCACGCAGAGCGCTGCGGCAGGTGAAATTTCCGCTGCGCTCGACAAGAGCTGCGCGGTGCTGGTTCCGGGTGTGGGTGCAGTCGTCTGCGGAAAGGACGAGGATGATACGCAGGCGCTGGCAGTTCTCGCGGACAAGGCTGCCGTCTGTGCGCTGCATACGGCGGCGCTCGGACAGCGCGCACAGCTGTCCCGCGCGGATATTGCCCTGCAGCATCTGGTCTATCAGCAGAAATACGCAAAACAGAAGGAGGCAGGAAAATGACCGGAGAAAAAAAGAAAGAAATTTGGCGGGTTGTCAAATTTGTGCTGTTTTCGGCCTCGGCAGGCATCATCCAGATCGGACTGTTCACGCTGCTCAATGAGCTGTGTAAATGGAGCTACTGGCCGTGCTATCTGATCGCGCTGGTGGCGTCTGTGGTGTGGAACTTCACGCTCAACCGGAAATTCACGTTCAAAAGCGCCAACAACGTACCGAAGGCCATGGCGCTGGTTTTGTGCTATTACGCCGTGTTCACGCCGCTGTCGACCCTTCTCGGCAACTGGCTGGTCGAAAGCTGCGGCTGGAACGAATATCTGGTCACCGTTATGAATATGCTTTTGAATTTTGTCACGGAATACCTGTTTGACACATTCGTCGTGTTCCGGGGCAGCATGGACACCAATGACCTTGCGAAAAAGGAGGAACAGAAATGAACAACTGCGGCATCAGCCGTTGGGACGATCCCAACGAGATCAACGCAAGGCTCAAGGCCCTGACCAGCCAGCCCATCTGGGAGGTCACGGACGAGTATTACAACAATGTGATCCTGAACTATTTTGACGAGAAGTGCAAAGCGTCCAAAGCCGTGTACGAGGAGTCCAAGGAGTATATCCCCGGCGGTGTCCAGCACAATCTGGCCTTCAACAAGCCGTTTCCCATGTGCATGGCGCGGGCCGACGGCGCGTACCTCTATGATAAGGACGGAAATCAGTATATCGACTTTTTACAGGCCGGCGGCCCGACAATTCTCGGCAGCAACTATCCCGTCATCCGGGAAAAGGTCATCGAGCTGCTGAATGAATGCGGCCCGGTGACGGGTCTGCTCCACGAATCCGAGCTTATGATCGCGAAAGAGATCAATAAGCATATGCCGAACGTTGAAATGTTCCGTATGCTCGGCAGCGGCACGGAGTCCGTCATGGCGGCGCTTCGCATCGCGCGCATTGCCACGGGCAAAAAGCGCATCATCAAGGTCGGCGGCGCGTACCACGGCTGGTCCGACCAGATGGTCTACGGTCTGAAAATCCCCGGCAGCCGGGCGCTTCTGGAATCGCACGGCATCCCCGGCGGCTGCTATGAGGCGACGGACGAGGTGCGGCCGAATGATCTGACCATGCTGGAGGATATGCTCAAGCGCAACGTGCTGCTCGGCGGCACAGCGGGCGTCATTGTCGAGCCGGTCGGCCCCGAGAGCGGCACGCGGCCCGTTGCGCACGATTATAACGCAGGCGTGCGGGCGCTGTGCGACAAATACGGCGCGCTGATGATCTTCGACGAGGTCGTCACGGGCTTCCGCGTCGCGCTTTCGGGCGCGCAGGGCTATTTCGGCGTCGTGCCGGATCTGACGGTCTTCGGCAAGATCGTCGCAGGCGGGTACCCGTCGGCGGGCGGCGTCGGCGGCAAGAAGGAATACGCGCAGCTCATGGCGGCCGGTCTTGCCACAGGCAAGCACCGGGCGTATGTCGGCGGCACACTGGCGGCCAATCCTCTGTCCTGCCTCGCCGGGTACACGGCCATCCGTGAGATCGAGCGCACGAACGCCTGCGAGATCGCGGGAAAAATGGGCGACCGCCTGTGTGACGGCCTCAAGGGGTTGCTTGACCGGTACGGCCTGCCGTTCGTGGCCTATAACCAGGGCTCCATCGTGCATCTCGAGTGCACGGGCGCGATGAGCTTTGATTTCTCGTCCATGTCGTTTGCAAAGTCCGCGGTCGGTCTGCTCAAGCACAAGGATATGATGTATGTCCGCAAGGATTCGATGGAGCGCATGGGCGCGGCCTATATGGCAAACGGCATCGTCACGCTGGCCGGCAGCCGCCTGTACACCTCCATGGCCGACACGCCGGAGATCATCGACGAGGCGCTGAACCGCTTCGAAGAGGTCTTCAAGCACGTCAGAAAGACCAACAAGGGCCTGCTGCCCTGACCTCCAAATATGCGAAAAGCCGCCTCCTGCTGTTACGGCAGGAGGCGGCGCTGTCATTTTCGTTTACATGCCGAAATACTCCCGGTTGGCGCGGGAATTGCGGATGGCGTACCAGACGAGCGAGGCCAGCACGGCGGCCAGGATCACCAGCGGCCACGGGTACGGGAGGAAGGGCGTTTCGCGCAGGTCGTTGAGCAGCATGCACACGCCGTAGCCCATGGTCATGACGGCCATGACCGCGAGCGGCGGCATCATATAGCCGATGTACATCTGCTCGTCCGCGCAGTCGGAGATTTTTTTCTCCTTCGGCACCAGCAGACCGTTTTTGAACAGCCGCTTCGTGACGGCAAGACGCAGGAACGTATACATACAGTACGCGCCGCTGGCTATCAGGATCAGGTCGAGAAATAATGTCATATCATTCATCCGTGTGTTCCTCCTGTTCGTTCTGCGCGTCCTGCTTCCACTCGCGCACGCTCCGGACTGCGGTGATCACCAGCAGAGCCGCGCCGATGATGGAAAACGTGATCGCTCCGCACAGCGCGATGATACGGTCACTGGACCAGACGCCGCTGGCGGCAAGACCCGGATAATCCCGTCCCATCTTGATGGCGAGATAGATCAGATATCCGCCGCAGAGCACATACATCAGCTTCCGCCGGTTGTCAAAGTCGTTTTTTCGTTCCGGCTTCTTTTCCGCAGACTTCTGCGGCGCGTCCGGCTTTTTTTCCAGCTCGTCCATATCGCGGCCTCCCATACGATCATATATAGTATATCATACACGATTGCGCAGAAAAAAGAAAGAGAAAAAATGGGCCTGTCGAAAAAAGCAGCGTGCGCCGCCGGCTTCCCTTGCGCACAAGGGGAGCCGATGCGGGCGCGTGCCGGGCGGCATTATTTGAGGCAGCTTCTGATGTGCTTTGCGATTTCCAGGATCTCACGCTCGGTGTTAAACGCGGAGAGGCTGAAGCGGACGGTCCCGGTTTCGAGCGTTCCTGCGGACTCGTGCGCAAGCGGCGCGCAGTGCAGGCCCGCGCGCACACAGATCCCCTCGGATGCAAGCCGCGCAGCAAGCGTCTCGCAGTCCGTCTGCGCCGCGCAGAGACTGAGTGTCCCGCTCTGCGCCTCGCCTGTAAACAGACGAATACTCGGAATATCCTCCAACATGGATGCAAGCAGCCTTCTAAGGCGGATTTCGTGCGCAAGCAGGCGCTGCGGGGTCTGCTGCCGCACAAAGCGCAGCCCGGCGGCAAGGCCGCAGATGCCGCAGACGTTCTGCGTCCCGGCCTCCGCGTGATCCGGCAGCTCCGGCGGCATATCCGGCAGGCGCGAGGCGCTGCCGCTGCCGCCCTCCAGAAGCGTATCCGGCATACGGGCGCACAGGAGCAGCCCCGTGCCCTGCGGGCCGTAGAGCGCTTTATGGCCCGGCATACCGATAAAATCCGCGCCCAGCTCCGCAAGGCGCACGGGCAGCAGCCCCGCCGACTGCGACGCGTCGAGCACGAACGGAACGCCGCGCGCACGGCACAGGGCCGCAATTTCTTCGACAGGCAGGATATACCCGAACACGTTGGACACGTGCGTGCAGATCACGGCGCTTGTGCCCGGCGTGATGGCGCGGTCGAACGCGGAAATCGTATCCGCCGGGTCAAACAGCCGCCGTCCGGCGACGATGATCTCTGCGCCAAGATGGTGCAGCGGCCGCAGGACCGCGTTATGCTCAAAACCGGAAATAACCGCACGTCCGCCAGGCTTTACGAGCGTTTTGATCGCCAGATTCAGCGCATGGGTCGCATTCATGGTGAATACGACCTGCTCCGGCTGCGCGTCAAACAGCGCCCCTGCCAGACAGCGGCAGTCATAGACCGCGTCGGCCGCACGCATGGCAGGCGGATGCCCGCCGCGCCCAGGTGTCGCCATGCGGCGCATGGCGCTCTGCACCGCAAGGGCAACAGCGTGCGGCTTCTGGAGCGTGGTGGCTCCGGCGTCCAGGTAGATCATAGCTGCGCCTTCTCCAGAAATCCGTTCGGATGGACGCGGTAAGCGCCGGAAACGGGGCTGCTCCATGCGCGCAGGAGCTGTGCGGCGTGCACGCCGTCGGCTACATCCACATAAACGCCCAGCGTGCAGCCGAGGCTCGACACCTCCTGCGGCGCACGGCGAAGCTGCGTCCAGAGCCCCGCTTCGTAGAGGATCCGCCTGCCGGACTGCGCCGCTGTCTGGCTGCGGAACGTAAAGAGATAGGAAAACATGATACTCTCCTCCCGCTCTATCGTATGCGCAGGCCCCGGGATCCGCCACGGTTCGGCAGAATAATATTTATTCAGAAAAGATTCATAAATATTCTTGACATTTCTTTATCACGCTGTATAATGAAACCCGTTATGAGAGAGGCTGCGGCTGACAGGAGTAGGGCGCGTATCCGGCGGGAACCGGGCGTCTGAAAGGGGAAGCCGCCGAAGAGCCGCCGCCGTTCCCGCAGCGCCGGTATCTGGGACGCAGGGAGAAGATCCTGCGGACTGTCACGGGGTTTGCCCCGTGGAGAGCTGTCATGCGCGAACACGAGATTTGATGTGCGTCATGATGGAAGATCATGACGCATTTTTATTTAGGAGTGAGATCCATGAAACCCAAAGCATCCAGATCCAAAACGATCCTGACCAAGCTCGTCGCAGTCGTCATTCTGGCGCTGCTCGTCGTCGCGGCTGTCAAGTGCGCAAACGGCGCATCGCTTGCAAACACGGCCTGGTCGCTGCTGCCGCCGGTCATCGCGATCGTGCTGGCACTTATCACAAAGGAAGCCTACAGCGCGCTGTTCATCGGCGTTCTGGTCGGCAGCCTGTTCACCTGCGGCTTTGCGCCCGTCGCGACGCTCGACACCATCCTGAATGACGGTCTGATCGCCGCGATCTCCGCCAACGCGGGCATTTTCCTGTTCCTCGTGCTGCTTGGCATTATTGTCGCGCTGGTCAACGCGGCGGGCGGCTCGGCTGCCTTTGGCCGCTGGGCCGAGACGCACATCAAGACGCACGCAGGCGCGCAGCTGGCGACGTTCGTGCTCGGCATTCTGATTTTCATCGACGATTACTTTAACTGCCTGACCGTCGGTTCCGTCATGCGCCCGGTCACGGACAGCCACAAAATCTCCCGTCCCAAGCTGGCGTATCTGATCGACGCCACGGCGGCTCCCGTGTGCATGATCGCGCCGATCTCGTCCTGGGCGGCGGCAGTTTCCTCCACGGCCGAGGGCCTCGACACCGGCATGAGCGGCATTGAGCTGTTCGTCAAGGCCATTCCCTATAACCTCTATTCCATTCTGACCTTCGTGTTCATTCTCGCGATCATCGCCATGAAGCTCGATTACGGCCCCATGCGCAAATTTGAGGCCAAGGCCGCGAAGGGCGATCTGTCTGCGCTGGTGGAGCAAGCCGGTGAATCGGCCAACCCGAACGGGCGCGTGATCGACCTCATTCTCCCGGTGCTGGCGCTGATCGTGACCTGCACGATCGGCATGATCTATGTCGGCGGCTTCTTCGGCGCCGATATGTCCGGCGATCCGTCGTTCGCGGGCGATTTTATCGGCGCCTTCGGCAATACGAACGCCTTCGTCGGTCTGCCGTGGGGCGGTATCATCGCGCTGGTGCTGACGGTCATTTATCTCGTCGCGCGGAAGGTTCTGACCTTCAAGGAGGCCATGGCCTGCGTGCCCAAGGGCTTTATTGCCATGGTCCCGCCGATCATCATCCTGACGCTGGCCGTCTCGCTGAAGGCCATGATCAACGCCCTTGGCGCGGATGTATATGTCTACGATCTGATGTACGCCGCTTCTGCGTGGCTGTACAGTATGCTGCCCGCCGTCATTTTCGTCGTGGCCTGCATCCTGGCCTTTGCCTCCGGCACGAGCTGGGGCACGTTCGGCATTCTGATCCCGATCGTTACCGCCGTCTTCCCTGCAGACAGCAAGCTGCTCATCATCGGCATCTCCGCCTGCTGCGCGGGCGCCGTGTGCGGCGACCACTGCTCCCCCATCTCCGACACGACCATCATGGCCTCCGCCGGTGCGCAGTGTGAGCATCTTGACCATGTTTCCACGCAGCTTCCCTATGCGCTCACCGTCGCGATCGTCAGCTTTATCGGCTTCATCGTCGCAGGCTTCGTGCAGAACGTGTACATCACCTGGCTGGCCAGCGCAGCGCTGCTGCTCGGCGTGCTGCTGTTCCTGCACGCAAGAGAAAGAAAACAGGCAGAATAACGAACGCTTCCAACTCCCCCTCCGCACTTCACTGCGGAGGGGGAGTTTTCACGCATTTGATTTTACATTCCACGCAAAAATTTGACCAAAGTTTTACCGAACCGTGCTTTCGAATTTTAGACAGCGGCGATATCCTTATGACCGTAGACGAGATGTCAAACAAATCAAAAAGGAGATCATCAAAATGAAAAAGATGAACAAAATTCTGACGACTGTACTTGTCATTGCCCTCGCCGCGCTGACACTGGCCGGCTGCGCGAAGAAGGACGCCTCCCCTGTCACGACCGACGGCTCGACCTCGATGGAAAAGGTCATCGGCACGCTCGGCGAGGCGTTCAAGGAAAAGGAAGGCATTGACGTGACCTATAACCCCACCGGCTCCGGCTCCGGCATTCAGGCTGTTTCCGAAGGCCGCTGCGACATTGGCCTGTCCAGCCGTGCACTGAAGGACGATGAGAAGGCAACGCTGACCGAAACGACCGTCGCGCTTGACGGCATTGCCATGATCGTGAACCCCGAAAACCCCGTTTCCGACCTGACGGTCGAGCAGATCGCCGATATCTACACCGGCAAGATCACCAACTGGTCCGAAGTCGGCGGCAATGACGCAGCTATCGTTCTCATCGGCCGTGAAGCTGGTTCCGGCACACGCGACGGCTTTGAATCCATCACGGGCACCAAGGATGCCTGCCAGTACCGTCAGGAGCTGACCTCCACCGGCGACGTCATCACCACCGTCTCCCAGAACCCGGACGCCATCGGCTATGCTTCCCTTGCAGCGCTGAAGGACAACGTCAAGGCTCTGACCGTCGGCGGCGTGGCCCCCACGGAGGATACCGTCAAGGACGGCAGCTATGTCATCCAGCGACCGTTCGTTCTCGTGACCAAGACCGGCGCGAAGCTCTCCGAGAACGCACAGAAGTTCTTCGACTTCGCCCTGAGCGCGGAAGCCGCCCAGTACATTACCTCCGCCGGTGCTGTCCCGGTGAACGGCTGATATGAAAAAGAAACAGACAATGGAAGACGTCGTACACGGCGTCTTCCTCCTGTTAGGATTGGTCACAGTCGGCTGCGTGCTGCTCATTACCGTGTACCTGATCCTGTCCGGCCTGCCGGCCATTACAAAGATCGGCCTTGGAAACTTCCTGTTCGGCACGGAATGGGCCTCGACGGCCGCCAACCCGAAATACGGCATTCTCCCCTTTATCCTCACCAGCGTATACGGCACCTGCGGCGCAATCCTGCTCGGCGTGCCGGTCGGGTTCCTGACGGCGGTGTTCCTTTCCAAAATGGCCCCGAAGAAGCTCCGCTCCGTCATGGAATCGGCGGTCAGTTTGCTTGCCGGTATCCCGTCGGTTGTCTATGGTCTGGTCGGTATGCTGGTGCTCGTTCCCGGCATCCGGAAGCTGTTCCACGTGCCGGACGGCGCAAGCCTGCTTGCCGCGATGGTCGTGCTGGCAATTATGATCCTGCCGTCCATTATTAAGGTTTCCGTCAACGCGCTCGACGCGGTTCCGAAGGAGTATGAGGACGCGTCGCTGGCGCTCGGCGCAACGCCGGTCGAGACGTGGTTCCGCGTATCGGCTCCGGCGGCCAGAAGCGGCATTGCCGCTGCCGTCGTGCTCGGCGTAGGCCGCGCCATCGGCGAGGCCATGGCCGTCATGATGGTGTCGGGCAACGCGCCGAATATGCCGTCGCTGTTTGAAAGCGTGCGCTTTCTGACCACGGCGGTCGCAAGCGAAATGTCCTATGCGTCCGGCCTGCAGCGGCAGGCGCTGTTCTCCATCGCACTGGTTCTGTACCTGTTCATCATGCTCATCAACGCGGCGCTCAACTTCTTCCTGAAGCGCAAAAAGGAGTGAAACCATGCTGACAAACAAGCTTTCCGCGGCCAGACGGGTGTATACCGCCGTTATGCGGGTTCTGCTGCTCCTTGCCGCCGTGCTGACGGCCGCGCTGGTCGTGTTCATGATCGTATATGTGCTCTATAAGGGCCTGCCGTATGTCACATGGCACCTGATCTCGACGAAGCCGAGCTATATCACCGGCGCCATCGGCATTCTGCCGGATATCTGCAACACCATGCAGATCCTGCTCGCTTCCCTGCTCATTGTCCTGCCCCTCGGCGTGGGCGCGGCGGTCTATCTGACGGAGTACGCGCAGAACAAAAAGCTCGTCGCGGCCATTGAATACGCCGCCGAGACGCTTTCCGGCATTCCGTCCATCATTTACGGTCTGGTCGGTATGCTGTTCTTCTGTGAATTTCTCGGTATGCAGACGAGCCTGCTGGCCGGTGCCCTGACGCTCGTGATCATGAACCTGCCGACCGTCCTGCGCACAACGCAGGAAAGTCTGCGGACGGTTCCGCAGAGCTACCGCGAGGGTGCGTTCGGCCTTGGCGCAGGCAAATGGCGCGTGGTGCGCACGGTCGTGCTGCCGGGGTGCATCGACGGCATTGTGACCGGCTGCATCCTCTCCGCTGGCCGTATTCTGGGCGAATCCGCCGCACTTTTGTTCACGGCAGGCTTTGCCCACACGCTGAACAAATTCGTCATCGGGCTTGCCAGCCCCGGCGCGACGCTGACGGTCGCGCTGTACGCCTACGCGAAGGAGGAGGGCGAATTTGACGTTGCCTTCGCCATCGCGGCCATTCTTATGATCTTAACGCTTCTGATCAATCTTGCCGCCGGGATCGTCGGAAAACAGATCCAGAAACGGAGCCGGCAATGAAATCTGTCAACCCCTGCGGTTTGATGCGGGCCGCGCTGATCAACGACCTGCCTTGCTTCGGCAAGTGCTCCCTGAGCGTAGCAATTCCAATTCTGTCCAGCTACGGTGTGGAAACGGTGCCGCTGCCGACGGCGATCTTATCGACGCACACGGGCGGCTTTACCGGCTTTGTCGTGCAGAATATGACGGAGAATATGCGGCTGTTCGCCGCGCACTGGAAAAAGCTCGGCGTGAAATTTGACGCCATTATCACCGGCTACTGCTGCACAGTTGAGCAGATCAAGCTGACAGCGGAGTTCATCCGCAGCTTTTCCGATACGGACACGCTTGTGATCGTAGACCCCGTGTTGGGCGATCACGAAGCGCTCTACACCGGCTTTACCGACGCGCATGTCGATGCCATGCGGGAGCTTTGCAGTCTGGCCGATCTGATCACGCCCAACCGCACGGAGGCCGCGCTGCTGGCCGGTCTGTCCTTCTCCAGCGCAGACGAAACGCTTTTATATGCGCAGCAGGTCAAGGACGCGGTCATTACCAGCGTCGGCTCCGGCAACCGCATCGGCTATCTGGCGCGGCTGGACGGACGCGTGACGCTTGTGCAGAAGGAAAGCGTCGATATGACCGTGCATGGCGCAGGCGATGTGTTTACCAGCGCGCTGAGCGGTGAGCTTCTGAGCGGACAGGCGCCGCAGACGGCGCTGCTGCGCGCGGCGGACTTCTGCGACAGCTGCATCCATGAAACGGCCAAGCGGCAGCCCGGCCACTGGTACGGGCTGGCCTTCGAGCCGGTATTGAAAGGAACTCGTGTATGAACGATATTATCACAGTCAAAGACTTACAGCTCTGGTACGGGCAGACGAAGGCGCTCAAGGGCGTGTCGATGAACATCCCGGAAAAGAGCATTACGGCCCTCATCGGCCCCTCCGGCTGCGGCAAATCAACGTTTCTCAAGACGCTCGACCGCATGAACGATCTGATCCCGGGCGTGCGCATTGAGGGCGAGGTCAAATATAACGGACAGGATATCTTCGCGCCGTCCGTGGACGTGAACGAGCTGCGGCGCGAGATCGGCATGGTCTTCCAGAAGCCGAACCCCTTCCCCATGAGCATCTACGACAACATCGCCTATGGCCCCCGGACGCACGGCGTGCGCAAAAAGGATGAGCTGGACGAGATCGTCGAGCAGTCGCTGCGCGGCGCGGCGATCTGGGACGAGGTCAAGGACCGGCTGAAAAAGAGCGCGCTGGGCCTTTCCGGCGGACAGCAGCAGCGGCTTTGCATCGCGCGGGCGCTGGCCGTGCAGCCGCAGGTTCTGCTGATGGACGAGCCGACGAGTGCGCTCGACCCCATCTCGACCTCCAAAATCGAGGAGCTTGCCACGAATCTGAAGGAGCAGTACACCATCATCATCGTCACGCACAATATGCAGCAGGCGCTGCGCATTTCGGACAAAACGGCGTTTTTCCTGCTGGGTGAGCTGATCGAGTACGACGACACGCAGAAGCTGTTCTACCAGCCGAAGGAGAAGCGCACCGAGGATTACATCACCGGGAGGTTCGGATAATGAGAAGCAAATTTGACCAGCAGCTTGCCCTGCTGAATGAAGAGCTGACGCAGATGGGCGAAACGTGCGCGAAGGCCATCGGTCTTGCCGCGCAGGCGCTCGAAAATCAGGACGCGGCGACCGCCGCGCCGGTCGCGGAGCTGGAGGAGCAGACAAACGAGCAGGAGCGCTCGATCGAAGCGCTGTGTCTGAAGCTGCTTTTGCAGCAGCAGCCGGTCGCACGCGACCTGCGGCAGATCTCGGCAGCACTCAAGATGATCACGGATATGGAGCGCATCGGCGATCAGGCGGCGGATATTGCCGAGATCATCCCGTTTTTCCTCAGCCACAACACGTTTGACTGCACGCTCGTCTGCCGCATGGCGCAGCAGGCCAGCTCCATGGTCACGCAGAGCGTGGACGCGTTCGTCCGCCGCGATGTGGATCTGGCCCGCTCGATCACAAAGCAGGACGATCTGGTCGATGAGGATTTTTCCAATGTCAAGCAGGCATTGATATCCGCGATTGCCCGCGAACCCGGCCAGGGTGAGGTTGCACTGGATCTGCTGATGATCGCAAAGTATTTCGAGCGCATCGGCGACCACGCGGTCAACCTGTCCGAATGGGTCGAATTCTCCGTCACCGGCGTGCACAAGCACGACGGCGTGGAATACGAATGATCCCCTCTCTCAAAAAGCCGCAGGCCCCTTTTCCGGGCTTGCGGCTTTTTGCTGCGTGTATTATAATCAATAAAAAGGAGGACTGCCTATGGAATATTTGATCACCCGGCTCACGGACAGGCCGGAATTGAAAGCGCAGGCCGCCGCATGGTTTCACGCAAAATGGGGCGTGCCGGAGCAGGCATATCTGGACAGCATGGATGATGCGCTGCGTGAGGCAGGCCCTGTGCCGCAGTGGTATCTGGTGCTGGAGAGTTCGCGCATCATCGGCGGCATGGGCGTGATTGAAAACGACTTTCATGACAGAAAGGACCTGACACCGAACGTCTGCGCTGTCTATACCGAGCCGGATCGCCGCTGCCGCGGCATTGCGGGCGCGCTTTTACAGCTCGTCTGCCGGGATATGCACGAAAAAGGCATCGATACACTCTATCTGCTGACCGATCACACCGGCTTCTACGAGCGCTGCGGCTGGGAATTCTTCTGCATGGCCCAGGGCGACGGAGAAGAGTCCCCGTCGCGGATGTATGTGCACCGGTACCAGGAATGAGGCCGCTTATGAAAAAAGTCAGAATCACGGTCATGAAGATGGGGTGTTATCCCGATCTGATGGCGGAATATGAGAACCCGATGGAGCATCCTTGCGATATGGTGCTCGGGCAGGTGTTCATCGCGGACGGGTGGAACCGGCCGGAGGGGCTTTGTCTGAGCGCGTGGGAGAGTATGTCGCCGTTTGTGTTGGCGCTGGCCAGCGGC
>OHAT01001635.1_pt1 | contig 18924 bp, 14 predicted proteins | sample 1577141 | NCBI WGS metagenome assembly OHAT01 (sample SAMEA3541578, study PRJEB24748) | human gut metagenome | biome: human gut; feature: human-associated habitat; material: faeces | place: China | collected 2012 | reverse complement strand
ACGGAACTCACTGACTCCGTATTTATCCATCCATTCTACCAGTTTCTTATCACAGTGCATCAGCCATCTTCTGAATGTGATACCATTGGTCTTATTGTTGAATTTCTCCGGATAAATGTCATAGAATGGCTTCAATTCTACATTTTTCAGGATCTCTGTGTGAAGTGCTGCAACACCATTGACACTGAATCCGTAATGCATATCCATTCTTGCCATGTGTACACGGTTCCACTCGTCGATGATCTGCACATCTTTGTTATCATATTTTGCTGCCACTCTTGCTGCCAGTTCACGGATGATCGGCATTGAGTGCGGAACAACCGCCTCCAGATAGTCGATCGGCCATTTCTCCAGTGCTTCTGCAAGGATCGTATGGTTCGTGTATGCACAAGTATTTGTCACGATCTCGATTGCTTTATCCATAGAGATTCCTCTTGCTGTCAAAAGACGGATCAGCTCCGGAATTACCATAGACGGATGTGTATCGTTGATCTGGATTACAACGTGTTTATCAAGTTCTTCCAGTGAATAGGGATATCCGACCATGGATGCCCCGCTTTGGATTTCGTTTTGGACGGTAGGTGCGCTGATCACGACATTCGTGATAACAAAAGCGAGTTTCTTCCCGATGGATTCACGGGTCGCTTTTGCCCATGCCGGGATTTTATCGGCTTTCAAGGAGAAAAGAAGTTGTGGCGTACCGACAGTGTCGAGTCGTATTTGCTCGAAGTCATCAAGAGTGACAATCGGTGTCGGGTCGAGATAATAGGTTTCGAATGTTCTGTACATTTTTCCTTCGACGCCATGGATGGAATCGGTGACATAATACCAGCCCGTGGGGAGGTATTTGTGTTTTTTCGTGTTATTCTTTTGTGCTTGTAACAAGGGACAACAGAGAATTAGCATGATGAAACAGAGAAACAGATTTTTCATTTTCATAGCTGTAAAAGATTGGTTTATTCACAAATATAAGATTCTTTTCTTTAAGTGTGTTTAGAAATAGGTAAGAATCACCCGTTTAATTTTATACCTTCGCGGGAAGGGCAGAATTGTAATAGTTATTGTTTATGGTTAGAATATTAGTTGTAGAAGATGAACAGCGGGTAGCCGATTTGTTGAGAAGGGGATTGGAAGAATCCGGCTATCAGGTGGTGTTGGCTTATGATGGACAGATGGCTCTCCGGTTGTTTAAATCGGGTGATTTTCAATTAATCATTTCTGACGTGGTTTTACCCAAAATGGACGGGTTCGAGTTTTGTAAAGAGGTGCGCCGGGAGAATGCCGGAGTCCCGATTATCATGCTCACGGCTCTCGGGCAGACGGACGATAAGTTGGAGGGATTTGATGCGGGGGCGGATGATTACATGGTGAAGCCGTTTGATTTCCGGGAGTTGGATGCCCGGATAAAGGTGTTGCTGAAACGGGGAAGTAATGACGTGCAGGCTGTTGCCCCGGAAGAGTTAGTGTACGCCGATTTGAGAATTGCTCTCCGCACGAAAACGGTGTACAGGGGAACGGATGAAATAAGGCTTTCACCCAAGGAGTACAATCTGTTGTTGTATATGGCGGAGAACCCGGAACGGGTGTTGAGCCGGGTGGAGATCGCGGATAAGGTGTGGAACACGCGTTTTGACACGGGAACGAATTTTATCGACGTGTATATTAATTATTTGCGCAAGAAGATAGACCGGGATTACGAGGTGAAGTTGATTCACACGAAACCGGGTATGGGTTTTATTTTTATGGCAGAGAAATGAAGATCAGGAGTAAGTTGACATTGAGGTACACGGGGGTGACTGCGGTTGTTTTTCTGGGGTTGTTGTCGGCAATCTATTTTTTCTCGGAACGAAGCCGAAGCCGGGAGTTTTTCCGGGATTTGAAGAGTGAGGGAATCACGAAAGCAAATCTTTTTCTGAAAAACCAAGTGGATGCCGTTACCATGCAGTCGATTTACTTGAATAACCGGGAGTTTATCAACGAGGTGGAAGTGGCGGTTTATGATACTTCTTTTCAATTGCTATATCATGACGCGAAGCAGATTGATTTGGTGAAGGAAACCCCGGAGATGATGGAAAGGATAATGCGGAATAAAGTTATCGAATTTTATCAAGGGCGTTATCAAGTCGTGGGAATGTTGTACGAGTTCGAGGGAAAGGAGTATATAATCACGGCGGCGGCTTATGACGGGTACGGTTACGCGCAACGGGAGGCGTTGCGCGTGATGTTGGCTTGTATGTTATTGCTGGGACTCGCGATATTGTTGGGAGTGGGATATTTGCTCGCGCGGGGAGCGCTGACTCCCGTGTCGGATATGGTGGAAGAGGTGCGGGCTATTACCGCTTCGAATTTGGATACGCGGGTACCGGTACGGTACGAGAATGACGAGTTGGGGAAGTTGGCGGTGACATTCAATCGGATGCTCGATGGACTGGAAAAGTCTTTCGAGGCGCAAAAGATGTTCGTGAGTAATGTGTCCCACGAGTTGCGTACCCCGATGGCGGCTCTTGTTGCCGAGTTGGAGTTGGCTTTGTTGAAAGACCGTGCGCCGGAGGAGTACAGGGAAGCGATACGCAACGTGCTGAATGATGCCCAAGGGGTGGTGAGGCTTTCGGAGGGATTGTTGAATTTAGCGAGAGCCGATTATTTGCCGGAACGGGTGAAAATGGAGGACGTGCGGTTGGATGAATTGCTGCTGGACGCGCGGGAAATGGTGTTGAAAGCAAATCCTGATTATAAAGTGGAGTTGATTTTCGAGGGGGAAGCCGATGATGACAGGGTACTCACGGTACTGGGGAATAGCTATTTGTTGAGGACGGCTTTCGTGAATCTGATCGAGAATAATTGCAAATTTTCGGGGGATAAGACTTCACTCGTGCAGATTACGTTTTGGGAGGATATGTCTATTATTCGTTTCTCGGATACGGGGATTGGCATGACGCCGGATGATAGGGAAAAGTTATTTTCTTTATTTTACCGCGGGAGTAACAAGGATTACGCCCCGGGAAACGGGATTGGCATGGTATTGACACGTAAGATCGTGACGATGCACAAGGGGACGATACAGGTAAATTCCCAGCAAGGGGAGGGGACTGTTTTCACGGTGGAGTTGCCGCACGTGTAGAGTTTGAATTCTAACGGTTTTCTAATGGTGTTATAATGTTTCTCTAACGGCTTGTCGTGAAGGGGGGGAGTACTTTTGTCCGTGTAAAGTATAACCCTCTAAAAGAAGACAATTATGATTTGGAGAAAGCACAATAGAAGAGAAGGTGCGGCGTTTAATACGGAGAAGGTGTTTCTTGCTGCCACGCAACCATTGAAAACGGTGTACGCCTATTTTCAGACTTCCTGCCGAGGGTTGACGGACGAGGAGATTAAGGAACGGCAAAAGGAGTACGGGCAAAACGAGATCGTGCATGAACAGGCGCAAAAGGCGGTGGTGATGTTCTGCAAGGCATTTATAAATCCTTTCATCGGGGTGTTGAGGACGCATTGAAAAAGATGGTGAAAAATACTGCCAGCGTGTACCGGAACGGACGGGAAGAAAGCGAGGAAGTGAATATCACGGAACTGGTGCCGGGGGATGTGGTCTACTTGGCGGCGGGAGATATGGTTCCTGCCGACGTGCGTGTCGTGGAGTCGAAAGATTTGTTTGTCAGCCAGTCAGCCTTGACGGGAGAGTCGGATGCCGTGGAGAAGAGTACCGTGATTTCGGGCAACAAGCACCGGAGCGGGAGTGTCGTGGAGCTGGATAATATTTGTTTCATGGGTTCGAACGTGGTAAGCGGTTCGGCTATTGCGGTCGTGTTTGCCACGGGTAAAAACACGTATCTCGGGACGATAGCCAAGAGTATCGTGGGAGTACGGGCGCAGACTGCTTTTGACAAGGGAATCAGTAACGTGAGTTTTTTGTTGATTCGGTTTATGCTGGTGATGGTGCCTTTCGTGTTTCTGGTGAACGGGGTGACGAAAGGGGATTGGTTCGAGGCTTTTATTTTCGCCATATCCGTGGCGGTGGGGCTGACGCCGGAGATGTTGCCGATGATTGTTACCGCTAATTTGTCGAAAGGGGCGGTGGTGATGGCGAGGAAAAAAACGATCGTGAAGAACTTGAACGCCATTCAGAATTTCGGCGCCATGAATATTCTATGCACGGATAAGACGGGCACGTTGACACGGGATCAGATCGTGCTGGAAAAGTATATAAACTCGGACGGGAGTAGCGATGACCGGAAACGGGTGTTGAGGCACGCTTTTTTCAACAGTTATTTCCAGACGGGATTGAAGAACCTGATGGATAGGGCTATTTTGTCGCACGTGAAGGAGTTGCAGATGGAGTACTTGAAAGATAATTACATGAAGATTGACGAGATCCCGTTTGATTTTACCCGTCGCCGGATGTCCGTCGTGGTGGAAGACAGGCTCGGGAAGTGTCAGATTATCACGAAAGGAGCCGTGGAGGAGATGTTGGATATATGTGCTTTTGCCGAGTTTGACGGGGAGGTACACCGGATGACCGACGAGTTGCGTGCCAAGGCTTACGCTATCAGCGAACGGATGAACCGGGAGGGGATGCGGGTACTTGCCGTTGCCCAAAAGAGTTGGATCGAGAAAGGACGGGAGTTCGGGGTGGATGACGAGGCGGAAATGGTGTTGATTGGTTATCTGGCGTTTCTTGATCCGCCGAAACCTTCTGCGGCGAGTGCTATCAAGCAATTGCATGAGCATGGCGTGGAAGTGAAGGTGTTGTCGGGAGATAACGAGGCGGTGGTGAAGACGATTTGTCGGCAGGTGGGTGTGGATACGACTCATACGCTGACGGGGCAAGAGATCGAGCGGATGACGGACGGGGAGTTGAAAGGAATGGTGGGCGAGGTGACCGTCTTTGCCAAATTGACACCTATGCAGAAAACCCGGATTATCACCTTGTTGCAGGAACAGGATAACACGGTCGGTTTCTTGGGTGACGGGATTAATGATGCTTCTGCCCTGCGACAATCGGACGTGGGTATATCCGTGGATACGGCGGTGGATATAGCCAAGGAGAGCGCAGATATTATTTTGCTGGAAAAGGATTTGATGGTGTTGGAGGATGGTGTTATCGAGGGACGCAAGACTTTCGGCAATATCATGAAGTATATCAAGATGACGGCGAGTTCTAATTTCGGGAATATGTTCAGCGTGCTGGGGGCGAGTGCTTTTTTGCCTTTCCTGCCGATGTTGCCGATCCATTTGTTGGTACAAAATCTATTGTATGACGTATCGCAAATCACGATCCCTTTTGACCGTCTGGATGCGGAGTACCTGCAAAAGCCCCGGCGGTGGGATGCTTCCGATTTGAGCCGGTTTATGATTTACATCGGTCCTATCAGTTCAATCTTTGATATAGCGACCTATCTGGTGATGTGGTACGTGTTCAAATGTAATTCACCGGAACATCAGGCTTTGTTCCAATCCGGGTGGTTCATCGAGGGGCTGTTGTCGCAAACGTTGATCGTGCACATGATTCGTACCCGTAAGATTCCCTTTATCCAGAGTACGGCGTCATGGCCGGTAGTGGGGCTTACACTTTTGATTATGGTGGTCGGTATCATACTCCCGTTTTCGAACGTGGGGGCGGCAATCGGGTTGGTGCCTCTGCCTTGGAGTTATTTCCCGTGGCTGGTGGTGATATTATTGAGCTATTGCGTGCTGACGCAGGTGATCAAACAATGGTATATTAAACGGTTTACTCGCTGGTTATAAAATGAATGAGTCATGGAATTGATATTTTTTATCTTGCTGTACGTTCTCGGTTGCCTGTGTGCCATGTGGCTCACGAATAGGAACAGGAAGCAGCGGAAAAAGAAAAAAAGAATGTATTAGTCTGTTTCTTTCTGTGCCTGCAATTCCCGGATTTCTTTGTTGAGGAAGATGGAGAGAACGGTGCGCAGGACGACAATCCCGCCCAAAATGGCTAACTCGTTCAGACTGGGTTCCAACACGGTTTTGAGAATGTCGGAAGCGATCAGAAATTCAAGTCCCAGAAGAAGATAGGTTCCCAAATCAGCCCGGAGTTCACGTGTTGCGGTAAATGAATATTGCCCCGTGATTCTTCGGGCTTCATTGCGTAAAAAGGCACAGAAAGCGATGATTGCCCCGTAGACAACGATGATCAGGCTGATGACACTGATTGCTGTGGATAGTATTTCCAGATAGTGCATGATTTTCATGATGTTGAGTTTATATCTATGGTTAAAAATACGGAATCGTTTGAGAAAGGTTGTTGCAATTCCCGTTTTTTAGTTAAAATCGTTATCTTTGGGGGCAGTATAAAAATAAATCATTTACTCATATAAAAATGGAAGAAAACAAACAAATGAATTCACTCCCGGATAACGCTTACCGGGAACTCGCCCCGGGCGAGGAGTACAAGCCAATGATGCCGGCTAACACGAATCCCAAGGAGGTGACGCCTTACTCGGTGACGTTCGGTATTATCATGGCGATTATTTTTTCCGCGGCAGCCGCTTATTTGGGACTGAAAGTGGGACAGGTGTTCGAGGCGGCTATTCCGATCGCTATTATTGCCGTTGGTGTGGGCAATATGATGGGTAAGAAGAATATGCTGGGACAAAACGTGATCATCCAGTCTATCGGGGCAAGCTCCGGTGTGGTGGTGGCGGGTGCTATCTTCACGTTGCCGGCCTTGTATATTCTCGGGTTGGAAGCGCAGTTTTATCAAGTGTTCCTTTCCTCTTTGTTCGGGGGATTCTTGGGAATCTTGTTGTTGATCCCTTTCCGGAAGTATTTCGTGAAAGACATGCACGGGAAATATCCTTTCCCTGAAGCCACGGCAACGACCGAGGTACTGGTATCTGGGGAGAAAAAGGGTAATCAGGCGAAATTGTTGGCGGTGAGCGGGCTCATAGGCGGTTTGTATGATTTTTGCGTGAGCACCTTCGGCTGGTGGGCGGAAGGAATCTCTACCCGTTTGATGGGTTGGGGCGAAGTGCTTGCCGATAAAGTGAAAGTGGTATTCAAAATTAACACGGGTGCGGCGGTACTCGGTTTAGGATATATTATCGGTTTGAAGTACGCGGCTATTATCTGTGCCGGTTCTTTCACCGTGTGGTTCGTGTTGATTCCTTTTATTAGTCATTTCGCTGATGGACAGACATTAGCTGTTGGAGTTTCGATGCTTTTGAGGGACATGAGTCCGGAGCAAATCTTCACGAATTATGCCCGTCATATCGGTATCGGTGGTATCGCTATGGCAGGGGTAATTGGTATTATCCGTTCTTCCGGTATTATCAAACAGGCGTTAGGTCTGGCGGTTAGTGAACTTGGCGGTAAGAAGAATATAGAGGGCAGCGTGGAGCGCACGCAACGGGATTTGAGTATGAGATTGATTCTTTCCGGGGTTATCTCCGTGTTGATTGCGACCTTCGTGTTTTTCCAATTCGGAGTGTTAGGTAATCTGATGCACACGATTATCGCCACGTTGATCGTATTTATTATATCTTTCCTGTTCACGACGGTGGCGGCTAACGCTATTGCTATTGTGGGTTCCAACCCGGTGTCGGGAATGACGTTGATGACATTGATACTGAGTTCTCTGGTGTTGGTAAGTGCCGGGTTGAGCGGAACGAGCGGTATGATGGCTGCCATGATTATCGGTGGTGTGGTTTGTACGGCTTTGTCTATGGCAGGTGGTTTTATCACGGACTTGAAGATCGGTTATTGGCTGGGAACGACTCCCGCCAAGCAGGAAGGTTGGAAATTCTTGGGAACGGCTGTTTCTGCCGCAACCATTGCCGGGGTGATGATGGTATTGAATAAAACTTACGGTTTCGTGGGCGAGGGTGCCTTGGTTGCCCCACAGGCAAACGCGATGGCGGCAGTGATCAAACCATTGATGGAAGGTGGCGCAACCCCGTGGTTATTGTATTTCGCGGGTGCTGCTCTGGCATTGATTCTGACGATGATCGGGGTGCCTGCCTTGGCTTTTGCCTTGGGTATGTTTATCCCGTTGGATTTGAATACCCCGTTGTTGATCGGTGGTATCGTTAGTTGGTACGTGGGAAGTCGCAGTAAGGACGAGAACGTGAATAAGGCTCGTCGTGAACGCGGTACATTGATAGCTTCCGGGTTTATTGCCGGAGGTGCGTTAATGGGTGTGATCAGTGCTATATTGAAATTTGCCGGACTGGATTGGTTCATGTCATGGAGCGGTGCCGAGATGTTGGCGGTCGTGATGTATATTCTGATCATCCTTTACTTCATCTATGATTCGATGAAAGCCAAGCTAACAGATTAATTGATTTTAAATTTTAGATTGTAAATTTTAAATTGAATAATGCAATTTGAGATTTACAATCTAAAATGTTGATAAGGTAGTTTCAATTTAAAATCTAAAATTTAAAATCTAAAATATAATACGATGGATTTGAAAGATCGTTTTTTGAAATACGTGAGTTTCGATACGCAGAGCGACGAGGCTAGCGAGACTTTTCCGTCTACCGAGAAACAGAAGGTGTTGTTGAAATATTTGGTAGAGGAGATGAAGGGACTCGGGTTGACCGAGGTAGAGATGGACGAACACGGTTACGCGATGGGAACTATTCCCGCGACCCCGGGATACGAGGATCGTCCGGTGATAGGTTTTATTTCTCACGTGGACACGAGTCCGGATATGAGCGGGGCGAATATCAAGCCGCAGATTGTCGAGAATTATGATGGGGAAGATATTCGTCTGAACGAGAACTTGATGATGACCGTGAAGGATTTTCCGGAATTGTCAGCGTTTAAAGGACACACGTTGATTACCACGGACGGTACGACATTGTTGGGTGCGGATGATAAGGCCGGTATTGCTGAAATCATGACGGCTGCCGAGTATCTGATGGCTCACCCGGAGATCAAGCATGGCAAGATTCGTATCGGTTTCACTCCTGATGAGGAAGTGGGACGCGGTGTGGATTATTTTAACGTGGAGAAATTCGGTGCCAAGTTCGCTTACACGATAGACGGCGGTTTCGAGGGAGAGTTGGAATACGAGAATTTCAACGCTGCCAGTGCTAAAGTAAGTATTCAAGGACGTAACGTGCATCCGGGATACGCTAAAGATAAGATGATTAACGCGCTGCAAGTGGCTACCGAGGTTAATAGCCTGTTGCCCGCTTGGGAACGCCCTGAACACACGGACGGGTACGAGGGATTCTATCACCTTGTCGGACTGAACGGTACGGTGGAAAATGCAGAGATCAATTATATTATCCGAGATCATAACCGGGAGAAGTTTGAAGCTAAAAAGCAATTTATCACGAAAGCGGTGGAATTGTTGAGGGCTAAATACGGCGAGGGTGTGTTGACGTTGGTATTGAAAGACCAATATTACAATATGCGCGAGATGGTAGAACCGCATCCCGAAGTGATTGAGAAAGCTTTCGAGGCGATGACTCAAGCCGGGGTACCCCCGATCGTTCGCCCTATCCGCGGTGGTACCGATGGGGCCCGTCTTTCATACATGGGATTGCCTTGTCCGAACTTGTTCACGGGAGGTATGAATTTCCACGGGAAGTTTGAATACTGTTCTTTGGACACGATGAACAAAGCGATGCAGACAATTTTGATCTTGATTCAGCTTTGGGCGAAATAGAATAAAGCCGATACCGTAAGGTAAAGAATTGCCCCGTAAGTATCTCTACTTTACGGGGCAATTTAGTAATCGACCTACTGGGATATAGTAAGAGGGGTAGGTCTTGGCGTTTAGTAGAGGTGTTACATGTTAGGGATAGCCGTAGATATATAATCCGATGGAACGGTAAAACTTACTGAAGGAGCACTCTCTGAGAATGAGATGGCTTCAAATGAGTCGTCTTTGTCCTTAGAAAGCATGACAATACGCTTGTATCCACCGTATTCATAGGAATTGTTATTTTCCGTCCATTTCCATACGGTACATTTTTTTCCGGCAATTGTTTTTTCGCTTTTGGTTGCACCCGCTGCCGCCGCAGTATAACCTATGTCATCACCTAAAAAGATGAAAGGATTAGCGCTGGTACTGGCCTCGTCAGTTAACGTTATATACGTTTTGGTTTCAGGGGCAAGTATATAGCACTTTTTTGCTGCCCGGTCGAGGAGCATTACCGCGGTTATGTTACCGTTTTCATCCTTGTCTTCGATACGTTGTTTTTTTCCTTTCTCGGTAAAGTATAGAATCGTGTTGTCGTTGTAAGTCACTGTTCCATGGTCTACCCCGAAATCCATGGAAAGAAGGGCTTCAATTTCTTCCTCCTTCGGGTCATCATCATCACTACAGCTAACAAGGCTGAACGTGGTGAAGAATAAACAAAGCAAGCTGTAAAAAATAGTTTTTTTCATAATCATTCGTTTTTAATTTTTAATCTAATACAAAGAGATGAATAAGTGAAGAAAGAAAAAAGTATTTGACGGTTCGATTTGTCCGACAAACGTGTATTCGGACAAAAAAGATGTCCGAATTTTTAATATCGGATTTTTATTCACTATATTTGAGATAAAATCAATGAATGAATGCAGTAGAGCAGATATTAAAGGGAGAACTGGATTTGTCGGACGAGATGTACGACAGGTTTATCGAGTTGACGGAAGAGGAATATCTGAAGAAAAAAGAATTCTTTGTTCAGCAAGGGAAAGTCTGCTATCACCTCGGTATTGTCGAGAGTGGTGTGTTGCGTTCTTACATAGAAAAAGATTCCGGGGAATTTATAAAAGACTTTTATTTTCCCGGTTCAATTGTTGTTTCATACGGGAGTTTTCTTACCGGGGAACAGTGTATTGGCAGTATACAGGCGTTGGAAGATACCCGTCTTGTCACGCTTTCCCGGTCTGCCTATGCTCAACTGTTGAAAGAATCGAACGAGTGGTTTAAATTCGGGAAGTATATTTCCGATTGTCTGTTAATCCGCAAATGCCGGAAAGAGACTTCGTTTTTGATGGATAGTGCTTACGAGAGGTATAAACTGTTGTTGAAGACTTATCCCCGTGTCGAGCAACACGTGTCACAGCATCATATCGCTGCCTATCTCGGGATTAAACCCGAATCGTTGAGCCGACTTAAATCTCTTAACATAGATCAATGAATTTCTTCTCCGGTTGAGGTATTTTTGTAAAACCGAAATGGAGAATATAAAATATATAAAGATGATAGATATGGAAATCAAATCTTTGAGTAATATCAATTTTGACGAGTTATTCGGGGCATTCGAACAGGCTTTTGCCGATTATGAAATCCAATTGAATAAGGCAGAACTCATGACCATGTTGAAAAGGCGCGGTTTTAATCCGGAACTTTCTTTTGCAGCATTTGACGGGGATAAAATCGTTTCTTTTACTTGTAATGGGATCGGGGATTTTAACGGAACGCCGACGGCTTATGACACGGGTACCGGAACACTGAAAGATTACCGGGGAAGAGGGTTGGCGACACGAATATTTGAATATTCCATTCCTTATCTGAGAGAAGCGGGTATAAAAGAATATTTGCTGGAAGTATTGCAGCATAACACGGGGGCTGTTTCCGTGTACAGGAAATTAGGTTTCGAGGTGACGCGCGAGTTCTATTACTTCAGACCGGAGAACGAGCGGATTAATAGAGACGTGAAGGCTATTGACCTTTCGTATTCGTTACGGGCTATAGATATGAACGAGTATGAATCGATACCCGGTTTTTGGGACTTCAAGCCTTCGTGGCAAAATAGTTCCGACGCTATAAATCGGGTGCCGGAAGATTTTATATGTCAAGGTGTTTTCACGGGGGACAGGCTTGTCGGGTACGGGGTTTTTGAACCGATGTCCGGGGATGTTACCCAGATAGCGGTAGATAAGCAATATCGACGTAAAGGTATCGGCTCGTTGCTATTCCAAAAGATGTTGGAGTCTAATAAATATAGCTCTGTCAAGATCGTGAATACTGACGTAGCCTGCGATTCGATGACCGCTTTTTTGAAGTCAAGGAATATTGAACCGACAGGAAAACAGTTCGAGATGATAAAGAAATTGTAAAGAATTAAAAGACTTTTGTTTCTCTTGTTTTGCCGGAAAAGTGTTAACTTTAGCGGTGAATTTAGCAAGATAAATAAAGCATGACAAATAGTACGTATGTAGCCGGACAGGCTACTCTTTTCCCTTTCACGCCCCCGAAGCATTCGGATGATTTGTGTATTCCCGTGCAGACGTGGGAGTTTTTGTGCCACACGTTATACTTGAAACGTTATCCTTTTCTGTTGGGTCCCAAGGGCTGCGGTAAGTCCTCTATTGCCAAGGAACTGGCAACAGCCATGGGCATGGAGTATTTTGCTTTCGACATGGGGCAGGCCTTCAAGCCGAAAAAGATGTTCGTGGGCGGGTTGATTATCGGGGATGACGGGAAGACAAAAGCGGTGCGCTCGGAGTTCTTCAAGGCTTTCGTGTCAACGAAACCCACGTTGATTTTCCTTGACGAGTTGACGCGTACGCCCATGGTGGCGGCGAATTTCCTGATGACGATTCTCGACAGGCAGCAATCGTATATTTATGATGAGGATTCAGGAAAACGATATAACAAAGGAGATAACGTGCTATTCGTGGCGGCGGGAAACGTGGGGTTTGCTTACGTGTCCACGCAACGGTTGGATACGGCTTTTGAAGATCGTTTTATCAAAGTCCGGTTGAATTATCTAACTTCCGCGGAAGAGGCTGATTTGATCCGTGTGCGTTTCCCGAAGGTATCCCGTGACGCGGCGGTACAATTGGCTAGGGTAGCCGAGGTGTTGCGTCTGGCAGAGCAGAAGGAAACTCTATCCGTGTCGCTTTCCACCCGGCAGGTGTTGGACGCGGCGGCATATATGCCTTTGGGCTATCGGTTGAGCGAGGTGATCGAACGGGTGATTCTCACGAATTACGTGATTACGGGAGAGGAAACGATAGCCCGTTCGTTGATACAGACCCTTTAATCGGACGATATGGATTTCCGGCGGATAGAAGAGATATATGACGAGCAATTTATTGATCGGGATTGGTGGGGTGATTTCCCGGCAGCCCGTAATTTGTTGGATCGGGATCTGGGGACGACGGATATATTGAAATTGATCCCGGTATGTGCCAAGATTGCTTATCATATTACGGGGGAGATTCCTAAAATGGTACTCTCGAACAGGGTACCCGCTTTGTCGATGAACCCGAAGCACATTGCCTTGAATCTGAAATTACTCCGTTTCGAGATTTCGGATGAAACACGGGTATTTGTTTTTTTCGGGTATTTCGTGCACGAGTTGGCACATTGGATTTACACGGGAAAGGATATTGCCGGGTTGAGCGAGGAAGAGTTGCTTTATACCCCGATGCATTATGATATGATTCATTTTATAGAGAATCGGCGGGTGGAGTCCAAGCTGGTAAAGGATTTCCCGGGGTATCACTATTATTTGTATGCTGCCCGGAAGTTGGGACTTGCCATGGGATTGAATGTCGTGGAATCCCGCATGGGGTACTACGGGGGACAGAGCGAAGACGGTTTGCACCGGGGAGGCGACGGGTCGGAAGCTCTGTATGACTACATCTGTACCAAGATATTATATCCGAATTTGCTGGACGAGAGTAATTATATGCGGGAGGTGTTGTCCTTTCCGGGTAATGACGTGAAGGTGAGGCAGGTGAATGCGATATTGAAAGGGATCAAGAATTACGCCGATCTGACTTACAAGGAAGTGGTATGGTATGCCGGGGCGTTGGCTGATTTGTTTCATGTAAAAGATGTTTGCCCGGATAATTTCTTCTTGCAGGAGATGAAAAAAGCGATGAAGGGGATTGAGGATTTCAAGACGGACAAACAGATTAAAATGGCGGAAACGGTGATTCGGGATCTCCGTAAAACGCTGAACAAGGATACCGTGTTTTCCCCGCAGTTGTTCGTGAGTTCGGAGCGCCAGAAGTTGGAGTGGAAGGGATCGCTGGGGGCGTGTGATCGTTTGGTAGAGATCGATGCGGAAGTGGCGGAAATCTCCGATGATTTGCTGAACCGGGCGAAAGAGTTGGCTGCCAAGATACAGGTGAGTCTTGCCATGTTTTCGGGAAAGATGGATCGGACGAGGGTGATATACGAGCAGGATTCGGGGGAATTGGATGAGGATGAATTATATCAATCCCGTTACAACCGGAATATTTTCTTTGAGGAAGTGCTGGCTCCCTCTGCCATATTGGAGGTGGTGATATTGCTGGATCTTTCCGGTTCCATGTGCACGGGTGACAAGATTCCTTTGCAGATTGTGATATCTTCTGCGTTGGCTCTGGCTTTCAACAAGTATCCCAATGTCGTGTATTATTCCATATACGGGCATCGTTGTGGTGATGACGGGATAGAAATCACCCGTTTCCATGACCGGGGGGAGAGGTTGCAATTGGGGAAGCTATTTTCACAACAGGCTCTGAATGCGAATGCTGACGGGTATGCCATGTTGTACTGTTTCGATAAATTCAAATCGGATGCGAAGAATAAATTGTTCTTTATGATCTCTGACGGTGCACCTTCTGCCACGGGATATGATGGTGAAGATGCACGTGAACACGTGTGGGTGGTGGTGCAGGAGGCGAAGAAACGGGGGATTGAAGTATTATCTATCGGGATTGATAATTTCGACCAGTCGGATATGTATGAAGAGTTTATTCCTTACGAGGGACCGGAGATTACTACCCGTATTTCGCGATGGATTCGCGAGAAGTTTATGTCGATGGCGGAGGATAATTCGTTTTAAATAGTCCATAAAGTCTGTAAAGTCCGTAAGGTCATGATGTCCTTCGCGCAAGTTCATGGACTTTTGACCTTATGGACTTTACAGACCTTACAGACTGGAGGTGTGTCAAAACACACCTTTACAATCCTAATTTTTTGCGGATCGCTTTCGGGATAGCATCCTTGTGAACCATGATTGCCACGGTTTGCAAGCGGCAGAAAGGTTCGGACATATAGAGATAGCCGCCGAATTCGCTTCTTTCATCACCCCATGAATTTTTTGTTTTATAGTATAGGGTTCCGTTTTGGTCTTTAAGCAATCCGGTGATGTGCATCAAGTGGTCGTCCGTGGTCTGGCGATTGTTGAACGTGAATTGCCGTTTGGCATCGTCCACTTTCATTTCCGGCACGGGAGATTCGAATGATTGCAACTTACTTTTTCTTTCTTTTTCGCTGAGGGTAGTCCATTTGTCAATCTCGGCGTTAATCATTTCTTCCGGGTTATCCGTCGGGAGAATTGCCAGTCCGCTAGGATGGCTAAAGCCATTGTGGCTCACGTCACCGTCCCAACAAACGGAGTAACCGTTTTTAAGCGCGTTGTTCATGACTTCCATTAACTCGTCAATCGGCAAGTTGTAATATTGACCGTGCAACCAGTTGTCGGGGATAGGAAGCACGATAGATTTATAGAACGGGAAAGCCTCAAAAGAGGTGAGTTCCACGTAATCGTCCAAGTTTAAGTCCAATGATTTTGCGAAACTTTGCGGGGTATATTCTTTTCCCTCGTAAGTGAAAGTTTCGGGAGTATCCCCGAGGTATGCCTCGATATAGCGCGTGAAACCCTTGGTCCACACGGGAGTAATTTGTCTGTTCGGGTTTTTATTTACCCCGTCGAGGATGCCTTGCAGGGCAGCAACCATTTCCGCGTGAATGTGGAAATCCCGTCCGTATTGCAATCCGGGGTACACGTCTTCCGGAACGATACCGTATTTCCCGATAGCGTACAGCACGTCATGTGCTTGTCCGCCTTCACTGAAATTGGTTTTCCCGTGGAATTGGATGTAGCGTAGTCCTTTCTCGAAGTAAACGTTTTTGGCAACGTATAGTTCTGCCAGATCATAGACCGGCTTGCCTTTCCGGAGCAATTCGGATTCGAGGAAAGAGAGTGCAGCGTAATCCCAACAGGTGCCGACGCTTTGTTGATTTTTTACCGGGGTTGCTTTTAAGTCCGCCACGGTTGTAAACTTGTACCCGGAACGGGGACCACCCTTTTGGGCAAATAAGGTCGTGCTGATTACGGAAAACAAAACGACCATGCATAATGAAAGATGTTTAATCATGTCTGAGTTATTTTTAGCATTTCTGGTTTGGTCACAAAGCTAACGAAATTTATTTATTGACTAAACTTATTTGGATAAACTTTGCATCAGATAATATCCGCCCCACGTTGCGGCAAGCCCGAGTATCACGCTTAACCCGATATTAAGGGAAAGCAAAAAATAGGCTTTCGCGCTTAATAATTGCAGGTTATCCAGCGAAAAGGTCGAAAAGGTAGTGAAACTCCCGCAGAACCCCACCGCTAGTAATAGTCTATGATTGTTCGTGAGGACGTTGGCGTGGGCTAATAGTCCGGCGATGATGCCCATGAGAAAACAACCTGCGATGTTCACGATAAAAACTCCTACCGGGAACGCCGTATCGAAATTCTTTTGAATAAAACCACTTAGCCAGTAACGGGAAACCCCACCGAACATGGAACCGAGCGCGACAAACAATAGATTACTCATGTTATATTTATATAGATTGGTAAAAAATCTTTTCATGACAAAATTAATGCTTTGTAGTAGATAATCTATATCTTTACCTTGTTTTTTGGATTGGTGCAGAAGAACGATTTAAATATCAAATTATTATTTATGAAAAAAAGAGTTATATTACTTTTGAGTGTTACCGCTTTGGTCGCATCTTGCAAAGAAGGAGCGAAGCAGACGGAGAATCCGTTGATGCAGAAATTTGAAACCCCGTTTCAAGCGCCGCCTTTCGATAAAATCAAACTGGCAGATTACAAACCTGCTTTCGAAGAAGGAATGAAACAGCATAAGGCTGAAATTGAGGCAATCGTGAACAACCCGGAAGCCCCGACTTTCGAGAACACGATCGTGGCTTTCGATCAATCCGGAAAGTTGTTGAACCGGACGTCGGCTATTTTCTTTAATCTTTGCGAAGCTGTCACGAGCGATGACATGTTGGCGTTGGCGATGGAAATCAGTCCTGCCGTGACCGCTCACGGGGATGAGATTAACATGAACCCGAAGCTGTTTGCCCGCATCAAGACGTTGTATGACAAAAAAGAATCGCTGGGCTTGGACCCTTTGGCATTACGCACGCTGGAAAAATACTACGATGATTTCGTGCGCGGGGGTGCTAATCTGAATGATGAGGACAAGGCTAAGATGATGAAAATTAACGGAGAACTGGCTAAGCTGAGTTTGCAGTACGGCAACAACCTGTTGAAAGAAACGAATGCTTTCACGCTGGTGATTGATAATGCCAAGGATCTGGAAGGGCTTCCCGATAACGCGATTGCTTCAGCCGCTGCCGAGGCAAAGAATCGGGGAATGGAAGGGAAATGGGTATTCACGGTACAGAAACCGAGCATGTTGCCTTTCCTGACGTACGCCAAAAACCGGGATTTGAGGGAAAAATTATATAAAGGTTACTATATGCGGGCAAATAACGATAACGCTAATGACAATAAAGCGGTACTTGCCCAAATGGTGAACCTCAGAACGGAAAAAGCTAAATTGTTGGGTTTTGATACTTATGCCGCTTACGTGATTGACGTGAATATGGCAAAGACACCGGAAGCGGTACATGCTTTCTTGGAGAGGGTATGGACTCCCGCGTTGAAAGTTGCCAAACAGGAATTGGCTGAAATGCAGAAGATCGCGAACAAGGAAGGCATGCGGGAGAAGTTGGAGAGCTGGGACTGGTGGTATTATGCCGAGAAGCTGCGGAAACAGAAATATGACTTGGACGAGTCTGAAATGATGCCTTACTTGAAACTGGAGAATGTACGCGACGGAATGTTCGAGGTGGCAAACAAACTCTACGGCATCACTTTGGAGAAACGGACGGATATACCTTTATATCACCCGGAAGTGGAAACTTACGAGGTAAAGGACGTTGACGGTAGTTCGTTGGGTATCCTTTATCTGGATTATTTCACCCGTGCCAGCAAATCGGCGGGGGCGTGGATGACGGAATTTCGCCATTACACGAAAGAGAACGGCAAGGAAGAGATGCCGTTGGTATCCGTGGTCTACAATTTCTCGCCTGCCGTTGGCGATGCTCCCGTGTTGCTGACTTGGGACGACACGGAAACCATGTTCCACGAGTTCGGTCACGCCCTGCACGGGTTCTTTACCCGCGGCGATTATCAACGTATAGCCGGGACAATACCTCACGATATGGTGGAATTGCCTTCACAGGTTATGGAAAACTGGGCAAGCGAACCGGAAGTATTGAAAATGTATGCTAAACACTATCAGACGGGTGAACCGATGCCGGACGCGTTAATCAAGAAAATACAGGAGAGCGGGCATTTCAATCAAGGATTTGCCACGGTGGAATATGTTGCCGCTTCATTGTTGGATATGGACTGGTATTCACAAACCGAACCGCAACAATTTGACGTGAACGCTTTCGAGAAAGCATCCATGGATAAATATGGGCTGATCAAGGAGATTTTACCCCGCTATCGTTCCACTTATTTCTCCCATATTTTTGACGGGGGATATTCTGCCGGTTATTACGTGTATCTTTGGGCTGAAGTATTGGATGCCGATGCGTTCCAAGCTTTCAAGGCTTCCGGGGATATTTACAATAAAGAATTGACTGCTAAATTCAGAAAGTATATTTTGTCTGAAGGCGGGTATGACGATCCCATGGGGCAGTACGTCAAGTTCCGGGGACAACAACCGTCCGAGGAGCCGCTTTTGATGAAGAGAGGTTTAAAATAGTAATAATAAGGAGTTGTGTCAAGAGTTAATGTTTATTTTTTGAACTCCTCCGTCGGCTTCGCCGCCACCTCCTCTATAAACAGAGGAGGTGCTGGTGACTCTTCCCGAAGACGGTGAGTAATTCAGCTCTCCCTCTGTTTATAGAGGGAGTACCCCGAAGGGGGGAGGGAGTTA
>OHAT01001632.1_pt1 | contig 18959 bp, 20 predicted proteins | sample 1577141 | NCBI WGS metagenome assembly OHAT01 (sample SAMEA3541578, study PRJEB24748) | human gut metagenome | biome: human gut; feature: human-associated habitat; material: faeces | place: China | collected 2012 | reverse complement strand
CCGTTTTGGTATGGTAAGGAAATGCAAGTGCTTCGGGAATACGGGTTGCTTTTGCTTTAAAACGGACAACTACCGCCATGTAGGGATAGTGCCGGTAAAATTTAGCTATTTATAGGGATTTCACGGGGTTGTGGAAGGGGTTATCTTTGTCATGAACAAAAAAGAAAGATAAAGATGAAAACGATAGGAATATTTTATGGCTCCACGACCGGGGCAACAGAAGGAGTCGCAGAAGCGATTGCTTCCCGCTTGGGTACAACAAATGTGTTTAACGTGGGTAACACGAAAGTGGACGAAGTGGATAAATATGATGTTTTGTTGTTGGGTAGTTCAACTTGGGGAATCGGTGAGTTGCAGGATGATTGGGGTGTTTTTCTCGATAAGTTGAAAGGTAAGAATTTGTCCGGCAAGATGGTTGCGATATTCGGTTGCGGGAACGGTATGTCGTTTGGTGGTTCTTTCTGTGATGCAATCGGTATTATTTACAATGAACTTCAAGGGACAGGATGTGAGTTTATCGGTAGCGTGGATGCTGACGGGTATAGTTATGATGATTCTGTCGCGTGCGTGGACGGTCGTTTCGTGGGATTACCGTTGGACGAGGCGAACGAGTCCGAGTTGACAGATAAAAGAATAGATACTTGGGTTAGTAATTTAAAACAAGTGATTTGTTGAGTCTAGTTGTTGTTTTTGAATTAGAGGGCTGATTTCCACGGCCCTCTTTTTGTTTGGAATTATTGAAGTTGGGGTGTCAATTTATAGATTGATTATTTTCCCTCTCTCCCCGATATATTCATACAATGCTTTGTAGAAAGCGTGGCGGGTGAGGGTTGGGGCATCGCCGAGTATGATAAGTTTCACGCGGGCCCGGGTGATAGCGACATTCATGCGACGCAGGTCATTGAGAAACCCGATGTTGCCGTCTTCGTTGGCACGGACGAGGCTGATGAGAATGACATCCCGTTCTTGACCTTGGAAACCGTCGACGGTGTGAATGGTAATAAGACGTTTCAAGGGATGAAAGAAACGGTTGTGCTTGATGAGTTGGCGGATGTATTGCACTTGCACCCGGTATGGAGAGATTAGTCCGAAGTCAATTCTTTCGTCTAAAACTCGTTCTATCCCGATTTTCTCGATATACTCTTGTAATTGTTGTACCAATAATTCTGCCTCCGGCTTGTTGATGCGCCCGAAGGTTTCGTTTACACGGTCTTCCGAAAGTTCGAGTCGTGCCGTGTCGAACCACTCGACGGGGGTGTCGAACTCGAGGATATTGCGGTGGCTCACCTCGGGAGCGGCTTGCAGGCGTCCCCGGTAGAACCATTTTGACGGGAAATGCATGATGTCCTCGTGCATCCGGTATTGGATTTCGAGCATGGAAACAGTTTCCGGTTTCCGTCGGGAAATTTTTTGTATCAAAGTCCGGTCTAATCCGCCTCGTGCCGCCTCGATACATTTGATCGTGGGCGGGAGTTGGTAATGATCTCCGGCAAATACGACCCGGTTGGCTTTGGTGATAGCTATCCAGCAAGCGGCTTCGAGGGCTTGTGCCGCCTCGTCGATAAAAAGGGTGGAAAATGTTTTCCCGTTCAATATCTTGTTTGCGGAACCTACCAGAGTGCAGGCTATCACGCGGGCTTCCCCGAAGAGTTGGGCGTCGATTTTGATTTCCAGTTCAATGGCTTGATCACGCAGGCGATTTAAGCGGGAGCGTTCCGATTCTTTTTTGTTTCCTTTCAAGCGTTTGACTCGAGCTATTGCTTCCCGTATGGCACTTCGGACGGAGCGTAACGTCGGGTAGGAGGGGTGTGATTCGAACCGGCGTTCGTACGTGAACGTGAGCATTTTGTCGTTTACCCGTGTCGGGTTACCGATTCGCATGACGTTTACCCCCCGGTCTACTAACTTCTCGGCTATCCAGTCTACTGCCGTGTTGCTTTGGGCGCATACCAGTACTTGGTTTTCCCGACGCAGTGTTTCGTACACGGCTTCTACTAGGGTTGTCGTTTTGCCCGTTCCGGGGGGACCGTGTACGACGGCAACTTCCTTGGCACGGAGTACCCGATTGACCGCTTTTTCCTGCGAAGGGTTCAGCCACATGAGGCGTGTCGGGAGAATTTCCCGTTGTTGCGGGGTGATGCCGCCGAGAAGTACTTCCCGCAAGTGTGCCAAACGGTTGTTCTTTGCTTCCATGACTTCGGTCAACGCGGCAAACATGGTCTTGTATGAAGTACCGTCGAAATACAATTGAACGCCCAATTCGCGGGCGTTTTGTACGTCCAGCAAGGCATCGGGATGAGGCAACGCGACCAGCATCGTGTTCTCGTGCACGTAGCTGATAGTTGCCGAGAAATTGAAATAGCGTAATTGCCCGGCATCGTCAAACTTGAAAAAGCAAACCGGACGACCGTATTCGAAATTGTGTTCCGTTTCGTCATTCTCGTCACGATTGATCTCAACGACCAACTGGTTTAACGAGTTGTAGTAGCTTCGTCTGGGGGCTACCGGGTACCAACACACGCCTTGCCGGATACGTTTCGGTATTCCGGCTCGTTGGGTTTGTTGATAAAACATCTCCTTCTCGCATTCGTATTCCTGTTGCAATAACTTGTATTGCCGGAGTAAGTCGACGAGCGGGGAGTCTATCTGTTCGGAAGCCATGTGTAGAAGCTTACCATGTTAATATTTCTATTCCCGTTTCGGTGATCAAGACGGTATTTTCCCATTGGGCGGACGGTTGTTCGTCTTCGGTAATGACTGTCCAATCGTTCTCCTCGTCTATGAATATATCCGCTTTTCCCATGTTAATCATGGGTTCAATGGTAAAAATCATGCCGGGTACGAGGAGCATTCCCGTGCCTTTGCGTCCCACGTGTTCCACTTCGGGTATCTCGTGGAATTTCAGTCCTACCCCGTGCCCGCAAAATTCCCGTACCACGGTATAACCGTTGTTTTCGGCGTGGGCTTGGATGACGGCACCGATGTCACCGAGGAATCCCCATGGTTTGGTAGCCTCGATTCCTCTTTCAAGACATTCTTTCGTGACTTGCACTAGGCGCTGTTTGGCTTCCGAAACGTTGCCAATCATGAACATACGGGAGGCGTCGGAAAAGTAACCGTTATAGATGGTGGAAACATCGACGTTGATAATATCCCCGTCGCGCAGAATTACGTCTTTGCTCGGGATGCCGTGGCAAACTTCCTCGTTGATCGAGGTGCACACGCTTTTGGGAAATCCCTCGTAATTCAACGGTGCCGGGATAGCCCCGTGTGCCACGGTGAAATCGTAGACCAGCGTGTTGATGTCTTCGGTGGACATTCCCTCGTGGATATGTGCCGCCACGTGGTCAAGCACGGCGGTATTGATCTTGGCACTCTCCCGGATACCTTCTATCTGTTCTGCATTTTTAATGATTTTCCGGGGAGGAACGACGTGTCCCTGACGACGATAGTATTTCAGTTTTTCCTCGATTTCCGGGGAAAGTTTTTGTTCGTTCTTGTTAAATAGCATATTGCTTTCTCCTTTTTGTAATTGCACGCTAAGGTAGTGATTTTAAGGATAGGTTATTCTATTTCGCGAATAGATAATTACCAAGGCGGTCGACGGAAACATTCAATTCTTTTAAGTCTTTGATAAACAGATCGTGTCCGGAACGCAGATTGTCCCAGAAGTCAAGCAAGTCGGGATACGCTTTGTAGGTTTCCCTGTATCGCACCACGTTCTTGTCCGAGAATTTGAAAGGGAATATATAGACGGGGATATTCTTTTGCCCGTTCTGACGTGCCTGCACGGCGTACAGGTATATCTCTTTAATATGATTATCGGTCATCGGGAGACATCCGATCGTGACACAATTGCCGTGAATGCAAATACTTCCCCCGAGGTTTGATGCTTTGCTCTTCAGTCTGTCCGACCGGTTCGGGTAGTTTATCATCAGTGAAAGGTGGTAATTGCTGGCAGGGTTGAAATGGCTGATGTGATAGAAGCCTTCCGGTACTTGGAGATCACCTTGGCGGCGTTTAGGGCCTAAGCGACCGGAGCGGGCGCAGATGCGATAGGTTGTGATTTTCTTGTACACGGAGTCTTTAGGTGCTTTAGCGTAGACCGTCAAGCTCTCTTCCTGTTTATAAGCCGTGATAAGGATATGTATATTGTCAAACGATAACCCTGCATCTTGTAATCGTTGTCTTAACAAAGTTTCTTTTTCTTGGTAAGCATTCCGCACGCGGGGATATTTTTTTTGTTGCTTCACGAAATCCGGTTCGTTTTCCATAAACAAGCATAATGAGATGAGAAGGAGCATTTTCATAGTCTTTTCTTTTCGTGTCGTGTACAAAGTTCTGAAAAAATACGAGAAGATGCAAATAAAAAAAAGATGCCCCGGAGAATCCGGAGCACCTTGCCTGTGTGTGTTGTGTGTATATGAGTGTGTGAATTTGAAGTTACTCGTTAATCATCACTACCAAGTATTTGGTTTGTTTCCAGAATGCACTCGGGTTGCTGATTTTCAAGGTTTGCATACCGTCGTTTCCCTCTTCCACGGCGTATGAATCGCTTGGGTGAACGGAAAGGATTTTTGCTTTCTTGGAGTTCAACGCTATCGTGGTCAACTCGCGCATATCACCGTCCACGAATGCAGCGTTTTGTGCTTGGGTGGATACGATTGGCGGGCAAAAGATTCCTTGCCGTGTGATCACGTTGGCATCTCTCAGGTTTTTTCTGGAACCTAACAAGTAGTGAACGGTGTTCATCGTTTGATCCTGTTGAGAGATCGTTTCTTTTTGTGAGGTTGATTCTTGTTGCAGGTTCTCCACGTTTTGATTCAATTCTGCAATTTGTTTCGTTTTGATACCCAGTTCTTTCTCTCTTGCGGCGAGAACTTGGTTGAGTTCGTTGAGTTTTTGGTCGCGGATAGCCAATTCTTCGTTCAGTCCGGCGATCAATTTCTTGAATTGTGCCGATTGGCTTTTGTTGGATTTTTCCAACTTGGCTATTTGAGTCTTGTAACCTTCAATAGCGTCTGCCAAGGCTTGCACGTCATTCTTTAAAGCGGTGATTTGTGCTTTGCTCTTGTTACTCTTGCTGTCGCTTTGTGCTTCAACAGCAAGAATATGTTCCGCTTCCCGGATAGATTGCATTCCGGCTGAAATGTCATTCAGATCGGTCAGTAATTTCTCCATTTCATCGCCTTGAGTGTTGCTGATGGCTTGTAGTGAATCAATTTTCGCTAACGCTGATTTATATTTTTGTGAACTTTCCACGCAACTGCCCAGAAAAGCGATAGAAAACAGACTAATCGTTAAAAAGATAAACGTTCTCATAGTTTTTTTGTTTTTGATGTTTTATTCTATGTCTTAAATAAAACAACTGGTATGCCATTGTATTTTATTATATTTAAATGACTGATATACAGCGAATGTGTCGATTCGTGATATTGTGGAATATGGGGAATTAATTGCCTCACGTGTGGAATTTCTCCCCAGTATTGGCGTGGAATCATGTGGATAGTCCGGATTTTTTTGTGTAGATTTGTTTTTGGAGAAACCGATATATAGACCAACCGATGTATAAAGAATATCAGCCTCATGAAATATTGGCACCCTATATAGATAAGTATTGGGTGATGGAGGGTACGTTAGAGCCGGAGGAGCGCATTAAAATTTTGCCGGACGGGTGTACTGATTTTATATTTAATCTGGATGAGTCGGCTAACTTGGCAGATCAAAACGGGATGAAGATAGGAGGTATGCAGGCTTATTTTGTCGGTCCCATGCGGGCGTATTCCGAATTGCAGGTTTGTTCCGAGATGATACACTTGATCGGGGTGAGGTTTACTCCCTGCGGGTTAACCGTTTTCACGAAGATTCCCATGAGTGAGTTTACCGATCAGCGGGTGTTTCTACCGGATTTGGATGTTTTGTTTAACGCTGGTTTTGCTGCAATTTTGAGGGAGAAGAACACCTTGAAGGAACGTTTGCTGATAATCGAGAGATATTTGTTGTTTTGTTTGCGTTATTCCGGGGAGGTGGATAAGCAGGTGGTGCGGGCGGTCGGGTTGATGCATCAAGCGGATGGAAAAATTCCCGTGCGGGAACTCATGGAGCAAGTTTGTTTGTGTCAACGGCATTTTGCATGTCGTGTCAGTCACGCGACCGGGTATACCCCGAAAGAATATACCCGTATCGTGAGATTTCGCCGCACCATGGATGTGTTGCGTCAAGTAACTCGTGACAATCTTTTCTCCGTGGCGATAGATTGTGGTTATTATGATCAGTCGCATCTGGTAAAAGAATTCAAGCGATTGTCCGGAAGTCCGCCTTCCGTGTTTGCCTCTTTGCCGAAAGATATTCCGATTACATATTTAGACGGGTAAAAGTCGATTTTTTACAAGAGCTTAGAGTGTTCCCTCTCTTATATTTGCAAGTATAATTTTTAAATGTATTGAAAATGGAAGAATTTAAACGTAAGGCGGAATTATTGTTGGAACAGTGTGATAGCGTGGTGCTGGCATCCGTGGACGAGAATGGTTATCCCCGTCCGGTATCCATGTCCAAGGTGAAAAACGAGGGAATTACCACGATCTGGTTCTCGACGGGAACCTATTCCGAGAAAACAAAACATTTTGAAGTGAACCCGAAAGCGGGAGTGTGTTTCCAGAAGGAAATCAATAGTGTCGTGCTGACCGGAGATATCGAGGTTGTTACCGACAAGGCGGAGAAAGACGCGTTATGGCAGGATTGGTTTATCCAGCATTTCCCCGGCGGAAAGGATGACCCCACTTATTGCGTGTTGAAGTTTACGGCAAAGCGGGCTACTTATTGGCTTGATTTTAAGTTCGAACACGCTGAACTGTAGACAAACTAAACGAATTGGAGGGTAAAAGGCATCATTTCCCACGGGTGCCTTTTATTTATAAAAGGTATAAAATACATTTGATTGAGAATAGAATTTTTGGAAAATCTGTTTATAATCAATGCTTTGACTATACTGATAGGAGTTTCATGGAAGTGTGATGGGTGTATGATAGAAGTATCACCCAACCAACTTCTTGTATGAGTGAAAGTTCCTTTTAGCTTGTAGTATGAATGGTGAGGGTTTTCCTATTTATTTCTAAAGAATCCGGCTATCGTTTGTAATTTAGCAATCCGGGAAAAGTCCGTCTTGTTTTTGGTGGTTATTTTCGCGTTGAAATACAAAAAACTATGGAACAAAAGTTATCGACAAAGGAGGAATACGTGAAACGAATCAACGTGATCGTGGAGTATATCAACAATCATTTGGGTGAGAATATCGACTTGGGAATCTTGTCTGAGATGTCCGGTTTTTCACCTTGGCATTTCCACCGGATCGTGCGGGCTTTTTTGGGTGAACCGATCGGGGCTTTCATCACGAGGATGCGTGTCGAGACTGCAGCTCGATTATTGCGCTATTCCGAATTACCCGTACAGGATATTGCTTTCCGGGTGGGGTATGACGTTCCCTCGTCGTTATCAAAGAGTTTCAGACTGTTTTATGGTATTTCACCGAATCAATACCGTAAAAATAAAAATTACACGATTATGAAACCTATTGAATTAAGACCGGATTTACCGTTGGAAATAGAGGAAAAAGTACTGGCACCCCAGCAAGTGATTTACGTGCGACTGGCGGGAGCGTATGTTAATCTGGATTATAGCGCCGCGTGGCAACGTTTGTGGAATCACGTGCGGGAGGAGAATCTTTTCGCACCGGAAGTCGGGCATCTTTGTATATATCACGATGATCCGAAAGTGACGGAACCGGATAAGTTACGTACGGATGTATGCTTGGCGTTGCCTCGTGTCGGGAAACCGAAAGGAGAAGTCGGGGTGAAAGAGGTCGCCGGTGGAAAGTATGCCATATTCCGTTACCGGGGACCGTACTTGAATCTTCATGCTGTTTATGACACTATCTATCTGAAATGGATACCCGAAAGGGGATACAAACTGGGGAATACTCCCGGTTTCGAGAAGTATTTGAATCATCCGGATCACGTGAAACCGGAGGATTTGGTGACAGAGGTTTATATCCCGGTGGAATAAGGGTGCGTTGATGAATTTAGAACAGCTGATATCTGTCAATGTCAGCTGTTTTCTCTAGCTTTTCGATGTTGAATAGAATAACAATCAGGAATATGATCTTTTTCATGGTACCATTTTTAGTTGAATAGTGTAAAGGTTTGAGAAAAATGGTACAAAATCAATTTTTTAGTCGTGAATTTATTCATAAGGAGTGATTTTTGTGAGAGGGAATGTGTATTTTCGTGAAATGATTATGACATGATGAAAGTAAAAAAGAGTGAAATCCCAGCCGATAGTCTTACCGTGAAATATTTTCCGGCGGATTATAAAGACTCGTTTCGTGTGATATCGAGTGAAAACATTTCAATTGCACCCGATGATTTGATGGTTCGTTTTTGGACGGATATGCCGGGGTGGGTGAATGTTCTTTTCAAGTTGCGTAATTTCCTCGTGAGATTTGTCGGGTTGAAAGGGGCGGAAGGAGATAGTCTTGAAGAGTTCAAACATTGTATACGTAATGGCGGAAAGTATCATTTTATTGAAATGTTGGCAAAGGATGAACGGGAAACCGTGATGTTGATGAAAGATAAGCATCTGGACGCGTATATCTCGGTTCGAATAGATGGCAGCAAGAGTGTTTACGTGAATACTCTCGTGAAGTATAATAACCGGTTGGGGAAAGTCTATTTCTTTGTGATTCGTCCTTTTCACGGACTCGTCGTCCGGTCTTCGTTGAAAAGGGCTATTAAAAGTGCGCGGAGTGAAATGAATTGATTGATAATCTTACGCTTTCGAGGTGTGCGGTATTATTGGCTATGATAGAAAAAATAGCAAATTCATAAAAATAATTCGACAAATGTTTTGTGATAAACAAATGTTTATCTACATTTGTAGTGTAAAAGTTTCTTTGAAATGTTTTCCTATGAAGAGCTAAAGGCTCGGATAGAACATGAGAAAAATAGTCTTAGGTTCTATGTCCTTTACTGGCATATTTTGAAAAAAGATATGTCGGAAGAGGAACTGGAGAGAATGATTGACTTTCATTTAGATCGTTTGATCGAACTACTCCGGTTGAAAGGTTGACAGGAAGCTCTCGAAAGAGGGCTTCCCAAAGAAACTTTACAATTTAAAATGTTTAAGATATGGCAAATTACGAAAAATTGAACAATGAATTGGAGCAGATGAAAGCGAAGTTTATGGTTCTTTCTTCCGGGGAAGAGGAACGTGAGTTTCGTGAAGAGATGGAGGCATTTGTTGCTTCGAAGTCAACAGAAGATCGTAAGGTTCTCGCCAAAGCATTTATTGATGGTGCTGCTAAAGCCTGTGAGCAGGCAGAGAAAGTGTATGACGACACGTTACGTGCCTATTTGGATGGGATATATGAATCTATTTCATGGTCTTATGTTGCCCGACATTATTTTGGTAAAAGTCGCTCGTGGTTAAGTCAGCGTATAAATGGTCTGAAGATTAGGAATAAAGAAGTGCAGTTTACTGCAGATGAAAAAAAGATATTATTGAATGCGTTACTCGATTTGAGTAATAATATTAAACGTACGGCTCTGGTCATAGAGCATCTCTGAAACTTTTACAACTTTAGAGGGAAACCCGCCATGAGAATGGCGGGATTTTTGTGTAAAAAATGGAGTAAATTTAGAGACAAATTGCAATAGGTTCCGGTTCTTTTCTTATCTATGCACTACCAACAACATTAAATCAAAGTATTCATGCAAAGAAGTATTCTTATAATATAGAGGCAGCGTACGGGTGCAAACCGCGAGACTTATCAATTTTGGTTGATGTTGCTGGTAGCGACTGCCTCTCTTTTTTTTAATTCTTAAAACTTTTAGTTATGCCAACAACGAAAGTCGAATCCGCGTCTACAGTGGCGGAAATCCCAACTCTTCAGGCCTGACCCCGTGTAAAGTTGTGGGGGGGGAGGAAACGATCTCGTCAATTCGTGTTTTTTCGTTATTTGTCATTTTTTTTTGCTCTCTCGCATCAGTTGTAAGTATGCAAAGAAATATATGTAATATTATCTTGTCCCGTTCTTGTCCCGGCTGTAAAATGGGGAAGCGGTTTAATAAATTGTTTTTCAATTTACTAAACCGCTTTCTGTCGGGATGACAGGATTTGAACCTGCGACAACACGCCCCCCAGGGCTTGAAAAATGTGTTGTGTTTATTCGTATTTAGCTGTAAACCTGTGATTTGTATTTGCATCAATTAACCTTAATAAGACTTCAATTGGGATTAAGTAGGATAAAAACCTTAATAAAACCTTAATCGAAAAACCAAGGGTATTTAAACGTGCTTGATAATGTTTATAGTTGATATTTAACATGAGATTGTGTGATTATATTCATTGTTAATAATTCTTAAATAGGTAATTTTGTGCCTGAAAAATGAAACCTTTTTACGTGAATCTCGTAATAAAGTTACGAACTTTTTAGTGTGTTTAGAATATGGCAAAATTTCGAATTTTAATTTACAAGAGTAACCAACGAAAAGACGGGAGTTACCCGGTGTGTTTAAGGGTGGCTAAAAAAGATAAAACGAAGTATATTGATTTAGGGTTGACAGCCAAGGAAGAGCATTGGAACGAGGAATTAGCCCGGTATAAAAAAGATAAGCGTTTTAATCCTAACCATGAAAAATATAACGCTTTACTTACCCACTACGAGGAAAGGAAAGATAACGTGTTAAGAAAATTCACGGAGAATAGGGTAAATTGGACTTTAAACCAATTCGAGGAACAGTTTTTGGGGGCTTCCAAGCAAGGGAAAATCTATGATTACTGGCTAAAACAAATTGAACACCAAAAAGAGATAAAAAGCCTTGGTAACGCACGTTCCTACAAGGCAAACTTGCATATACTGGAAAAATATGACAAGAAAATAAAAGAACGTTTATTCTCTGAAATAGATTTGAAATACGTGAACGATTTGAATACCGCATTGATAAAAGACGGGTGTTGTGGAAACACAAGGTTTGGTTACATAAAAACGTTAAGACTCATCTTGAATAAGGCTATAAAAGAAAAAGAGGCTTCACGAGATACCTACCCTTTTGGTAAAGAGGGATTCTCCGTGAATAGCTTGAAAGAAGAAACCCGTAAAAGGTACTTGACTAATGAAGATTTGCTGTTAATAAGAAACACCCCGCAAGAATCCTTTAGTTTGGAATACACTCGTAGACTGTTTTTATTTTCCTACTATTGTTATGGTATGAGTTTTCAAGACATGGCGTATTTAACCACACGGAATATAGAGAAATGCGAGGGTGGCTACCATATCGTTTATAAAAGAAGAAAGTTGAAAAACCAGAAAGAAACAAAGAACTTGATGGTGTTGATAACGGATGACGTGAAAGAAACACTAGAGTGGTTTAAAAAGAACACGGTTTTAGTAGGCGATTACCTTCTTCCTATAATAACGATAAACCACGAGGGGGAAAAATTGTACAATCACGTGCTCGCGAGGTCTAGGCGCTTTAACTTGAATCTTACTAAATTAGGGAAGGTATTGGGTATAAAGACACTAAAATTAACAAGTTATGTCAGCCGCCACACGTTTGCGATGGTACTTCAAAGAAAGAGAGTGGCTAGGGAATTGATAAGTCAAGCGTTAGGACACACTAATCTTGAAACAACCAACGTGTATCTTGATAGCTTTGAAACAAACGTCATGGATGAAATAGCAAAACTCTTGTAAAATAAATGGTGGTGCTGAATGATATGCCCTTGAGCGATGTTATCAAAATATTGCTCAAGGGGGAAGAACGAGAATTACACGAGAGAGATTTACTAGGTTATGTAGAAAATCTGGCACGTGGAGGTAAAGAAGCGCTTCAACAAGCGTTGAAAGAGGTTGAAACAGCCATTACCGGGTGGAATGACTCCTACTTTATTTCAACTTATAAAAAACGGGTGGATGAATTTAACCAGGGTAAATTGAAGCGTGACCCCGAGTACTTGGATGACCTGTTTTTCAAGGAAGAATTATTAATAAAAGAGGGTAAAACAGGGTTGACGGTGGATTACTTGTACAAGGCGATAGAAAGACTCGGTTTTATTGACGGGAATCATCAAGACGCAATAACTAGCGCTTGGGCGTTAGATGATTTCGAGTTTTTAAAAACTCAATGGGAAGATTTGGCACTAGGTCAAATTAGAGCGTTACGGGAAGCAATAATTCCAACCCTTAAGGTGGTGTCACCTAAACGGTGTAACGAGGTACAGGACGCTAATAGACCTCAAAAAGGGGTAATAGAATGCCCCGAGGTGTTTGGGGTGGACGTGTGTTGTGAAATTACAGGGTACAAAAAGAACACGGTTTATAAATTAACCGCTAGGGGTGATATGCCGTGTTGCCGTTCTGGTAATAATGGACGCAAACTTGTGTTCCGTCGTGAGGATATATTTGCATGGATGACAACCCGGCGGCAAGAAACCAATGACGAGTTTATAAAGCAAATGGACGGGCAATTGGCGGCTCGAAAATAAATTAACTATAATAACCAACGAATGTATACGGGGTTTGTATACAAATAAAATTGACCGTTATGTATGATACTATATGGTTAGAGCTAGATAAAGAATATTTTGGTGATGAGTTTAAATGTAGTAATGTCCTACGTAAAATAGAGCAAACTTGTGAATTTACTAGAATAGTTGGTGGGTGCGGGTATTACGAGGGGTTAAGGATATCTGTAACAGAGAATAGGGTTAGGTGTATAGGGAGTTTTCATAAGTTTCAGCGAAAAGGTAATCCCCCTACTCTCACTTTGATGCAGGTGCGAAAAATAATACAAAATTTAAGTCGTCTATTGGGACTACCCATGGAGAAGGCTGATGTATTAGTCGTGGATATCGCTGAAAATTTTGAGATGGAAAAGTCACCAGAACTTTATATTCAAAAGATGAAGACTTTAGACACGTACAGTACGAATAATTGGGAGGGTACTAAATATTTTTCAAAAAGAGGTACTGTATTACGCTTCTATGATAAAACGGATGAACTCCGGCAGAAGAATCATCATCGCCCCAAGCAAGAAAGATGTTCTCTGCCGGAGAGGGAGAAGAAAAATTTGTTAAGGTACGAGGTGCGGTTTGGTAAAAAGAAGATTCGACAAATGTTTGGTAGGGGGCTTAAAGCGTGTGATTTGTATAACAAAGATATTTATTGGGGGTTCGTGTCTGAATGGTTCGGGTGTTACGAGGATATAAAAAAATTGCCAGATAGTGTCCTAAACATTACCTTTGAGCAAATAAAAACGCAGAGGGACATGGAAGATTGGTGTATTTGTCTTGCTAACACTTTTGTTAATATCCCTGAATTTATCAAGGGACAAGTATTCAAGCATAGAGAAAATCCACGGGAGGAAGACCGTCAATATCACAAGAGATTACAAGATCGTCTTCGGAATGCTCTTGCACGTTATCAAGATTACATGACGCCGTCTGACCTTATACCAGAACTCACGAAAAAGATTGAAGATTACCTAACGTGGATGTACGAGGAATCTTCGGATGCTTACGAGAAAACCTAGAGATTGTAAATAACCGGGCGGATTGCTTATTCAGAGAAGTGGTGTTGGTGGCTGTAGAGGGCTAAAAGAGGAATAGAGTTTAGGTGGGTGTGGGGTAGAACGCTATGGTAATACGGGATGATACATTTTAGTAAATAGAATAAGGAGTGAAATAGAGCCGTACAGGGAATAACAGGTATTACAACTATATTGTTATTCCCTAATAAAATGCTTGTCTAATAGAGCCTAATAGAAGAATTATAGTAACAAGGAAATAAAGGGGGTGGATACTTTTGTAGAGGGTGTCTAAAAAAGAAAGAATAATGGGGATACAAGTCAATGAATGGTATAATAGGGTGATGAGGCGGGTAATGAGTGCCATGTTGTAAGTATAATAAGGAGTAGTAAGAGTTTCAAGTGTATGGTATACGGGAGATTAACGTGTTTATTGATAGCGGTTATGTTGGTGGGGGTATGGTGATAACGGGGTAGTAAGTAAAAGAATAAGTAAATAATTTGATAGCCTCATCGGAGTATTTTGCCTAAAATCTTGTTGAGTGTCAAGTTTTATATAAATTTGTTCCACGACACCCCAAAAACGTTTGTGAAACGTTGAAAATTAACTATATTTGTCGTGCTGATAAAGTAATTTATCGGTGACATACTGGTTATAGAAAGCGTTTAGCTTTATCCCGTTTTTAGAAATCTGGACAATTTCGAATCACACGGGGATTGGCGATACAAACGTTCATGCTTGCCGTATATATATATTCATTATATACATGGTTTGCGTGGGGTGTCGTTTTATCTCGTGTGATGGGTTTGTCCAGAACCTCTAAAACAGATAATCCTAACAGCCTCACGCTTTCTTTTTGTGTAAAATCCCGTTGGGGCTAGGGGTATCAATAATTAGTCCAATGAAAAAATATTTATTAATTCTTTTCACTATTGGGTTGCTCGTGGGGTGTGACAAGTATGATGATGGAGAACTATGGGACAACATTAACAACTTGGAGGCTAGGCTAACAGCGCTCGAGAAGCAATGTAAAGAGATGAACACGAACATCGAAGCAATGAAAGTTATAGTTGATGTTTTGCAAAGTGGTGATTATGTTACTAATGTTACGGTAGTGTCGGAAAATGGGGTAGAAATCGGGTACAAGATAGATTTCCACGTGAACCCCTCGATAACCATTTATCACGGGAAAAAGGGTGAGAACGGCGAGGATGGGCAAACTCCCCACGTGGGTGAAAATGGTAACTGGTGGATAGGTGATGCCGACACACGGGTAAAGGCTACTGGGGAAGCCGGGCAGACGGGTGAAACTCCTAAAATAGGTTCTAACGGGAACTGGTGGATAGGTTCTAGTGATACAGGTATAAAAGCAGAGGGGAAAGATGGGGTAACTCCAATTATAGGGATAAAACAGGCAGAAGATGGCTTCTATTATTGGACTCAAAAGGTAGGAGAGAATGAAAGCGTATGGATTTTAGATATTAATGGGGACAAGGTAAAAGCTACGGGGGAGGACGGACAGACGGGAAAAACACCGTATATTGGTTCCAATGGTAACTGGTGGATAGGTGAAGAGGATACGCAGGTGAAAGCGACAGGCAATAATGGGGTGGATGGAACGACGCCTAGTATTGGTAGTAATGGTAACTGGTGGATAGGTTCTAGCGACACGGGAATAAAGGTTAAAGGAGAGGATGGAAAAGATGGGATAACCCCTCGATTAAAAATAGAAGATGATAATTGGATGTTATCCGTGGATAACGGGGTGACATGGCAAAATTTGGGAAAGGCAAAAGGTGATAATGGTGATTCGTTTTTTAAAAGTGTAACAAACGATGCGGACAATTTAACGTTAGAATTAGGGGATGGTACAGTAGTGAAGTTACCTAAAAAGCAAGTTTTTTCAATTACCCTAGATAAAACGCAAATTCCAGATGTACTTCCCGGTACTTCCTACGAGATAAATTATATTATCGAGGGAGAAGTAAACCAACAGTCGAATATTGAAACTATTGCTCCCAATGGTTGGAAGGTGGTTGTACAGCGACAAAACAATCGAGGAGGAAAAATTATCGTGACAACACCTTCTAGCGTGGTAGATGGAAAAATACTTGTTCTTGTGACGGATGGAAATGCTAATACTTTGATACGGACGATTGTTTTGTTAAAAGGGAATTTATCGATAAGTAAAACTAATTACACTGTAGAATCTGTAGGGGAAACTCTCGTGGTACAAGTTAAAACAAGTATAGATTACGGGGTGAATATTGCCATGGATGATCAAGCGTGGATTAGCTGTGAAATAAATCCTTTAAACAAAGAGCAATTTTCTCTGGTAGTTGAGGCAAACCCGAGAGAAACTTTCCGTTACGCGACGATAGACCTCGTTAATGAAGAAGGGTTCGTGTTAGAGAAAATTTTTATAACGCAAAAATCAGCCACGGTTAATATGTTTCATGTTGAAATTGCGGGTACGCTGGAAAACCTTGTTTCAACGGAGGAGTTAAATAATTACGAGAATGTCAAGATAACAGGACAATTAAACACGTTTGATTACGATTATTTGAAACTAGCTAGGGACTTGAAGGGGGTGGACTTAACAGATTTGGATATGAATACAATACCTGCAAGTGCATTTTCTGGTAGTTCTTTACAAACGGTATTGTTACCAAAGAATTTGGTGATTATCCCTAGTAGAGCATTTTATCAGAGTGAAATAACATCGATAAAAATACCAGAAACAGTCACGGAAATAGGTGAATATGCGTTTTATCAATGTAAGCAGATTCGTGGTGATTTAGTAATACCTAGTAACGTGGAGAGTATTGGCGCTTATGCATTCCAATTTTGTCATTTTGATGGTAAATTGACGTTTTTAACTTCTCGATTAAAAGAAATAAAAGAAAATACATTTGATTGTTGTAGGTTTACCGGAGATTTGGAGCTCCCATTAAACATTGAAAAGATTGGTGAATATGCTTTTCGTAGTTGTAATAATTTTACAGGATTGTTTTTGAATGGGAATTTATTATTTATTAAAGATTATGCGTTTTATGGATGTAGTGGTTTTGAAGGAAATCTTATTATACCGGATAATGTACAGACAATAGGTGAAAGAGCTTTTTATAGTTGTACTGGATGTAAGGGAAGTTTGGTTATAGGAAAAAATGTTGTATCTTTGGCTAGGCAAGCATTTTCACAAGAGTTAAGTACTTATCCAAATAGATATTTGGCACCATTGAATTTTAATAAAATATATTTTAAGAGTATTGCTCCTCCTGATAATCTTTATTTTGTTTTTGGAGAGTCTGATAAAAATTCATTAGAGTATGTTGCAGTTCCTATGGGTAGCAAAGATTCTTACATAAAAGCCCTTAGTGATTGGATTAAAATAATTGAAGAAGTTGAATTCTAATTTATACAATATATGAAAACAGTAAAAAATCAAACGACCGGAATGTATTACGTGAAATATAACGGTCAAATAGAAAAAGTGCAATTGTCTGAAATAGGAGGTGTGAAAATGCTTTGCTTGTTAGAACACCCGGGTAAAGAAGCACCAATACCTATTAGTTCTCCTTCGTTCAGTGGTTGTTTAATGGACGAGGTGGTTGATAAATTTGGTGCGGGTGATTTAGTGTTTGTTACTATTTGATTCATGTAATAAAAAGACTAAAGCGAATTTGCTGTGTAATAGACAAAATTAATGTTGTAGCTAGGATTATTACTAGCTACAATTTTTATTGGCAATACGAGGCTATTAGAAGACAAAGACGGGTGCATGGCAGGGGGCTGTTGCTCTTATATGGTAAAAGAGAATGTGTGGGTGTGATAAAGTGTGATTGATGTGTGTGGGCGTGGATGCGATAAAAAGAGTTATAGCTACCCTGTAAAATTGAATAAAGCTGGGTAATAATTCCAATAAATGCCAAAAGATATCGTGTGGTGATTGGTATTGGTTCGTATTAAGTTACCCGAAAACCTTAATAGAACCTTAATCGCAATAAAAAAGAGAGGTCTTTTAAACCTCTCTAATTGCCTGATGCTCAGTAGTCGGGATGACAGGATTTGAACCTGCGACAACACGCCCCCCAGACGTGGACTCTACCGGGCTGAGCTACATCCCGAATTCGGATGCAAATATAGTAAGAATTTTTGTAATGATGCACGTTGATGCGAAAAAAAATGTAAATATCGCTTATGGTGTAGGCTTTCAGAGAATTGCGGGGAGAAAAAAGAGAGTGGGGTGGAAAAGATTGGAGGTACAATTTTTTTTTGGTAACTTTGCGAATCGTTACGTGGAATAGATACATTGTAAATTAATAAAAGGAATAATTTATGTCTACAGAAAATGCAATAGAAAGAGTTAAGTGTTTGATTATAGGTTCAGGACCTGCCGGATACACTGCCGCGATATATGCTTCAAGAGCTAATTTGAACCCGGTGCTTTACACGGGAATACAAATGGGTGGACAGTTGACGACCACGACCGAAGTAGAAAACTTCCCGGGGTACCCGGAAGGTGTTACCGGACCGGTGATGATGGAGGATATGAGAAAACAAGCCGAGCGTTTCGGTACGGATATCCGTTTCGGTATCGTGAGTGATGTGGATTTTTCCGGGCATCCTCATAAAGTGACGGTTGACGGGGAGAAAGTAATCGAGGCTGATGCCGTGATTATCGCCACGGGTGCTACCGCTAAATATTTGGGATTGCCGTCGGAAGAAGCGTTCCGGGGAGCCGGGGTGAGCGCTTGTGCTACTTGTGACGGGTTCTTCTATCGTGGGAAAGATGTTGCCGTGGTAGGTGGTGGTGACACTGCTTGCGAGGAGGCTACTTATTTGGCCGGATTGTGTCGTAAGGTATATTTGATCGTTCGTAAGAATTACTTGAGAGCTTCAAAAGCTATGCAGGCACGTGTGTTTAACACGAAGAACATCGAAGTATTGTTCGAGCACAACACGTTGGAGTTACTCGGTTCTGATATGGGGGTAGAGGGAGCTCGTCTTGTGTACAAAAAAGGTACCCCGGAAGAGGCAACCAAAGAAATCAAAATCGACGGATTCTTCTTGGCTATCGGTCATACCCCGAACACGGATGTATTCAAGAAATTCATCGAGTTGGATGAACAAGGGTATATCATCACCGAGGGTAAGTCTTGCAAGACAAATGTTCCCGGGGTATTTGCTGCCGGTGACGTGATGGACCCGACGTATCGTCAAGGTATCGCTGCTGCCGGAACCGGTTGCCGTGCCGCTATTGACGTGGAACGTTATTTGGGCGAATTGAATGCGTGAATATTCTAACCATTGAATAGAATCGTCTTCTAATAAAATAGAAAAGCTGTTTGAAATAATATTCGAACAGCTTTTTTTTA
>OHAT01001631.1_pt1 | contig 18969 bp, 15 predicted proteins | sample 1577141 | NCBI WGS metagenome assembly OHAT01 (sample SAMEA3541578, study PRJEB24748) | human gut metagenome | biome: human gut; feature: human-associated habitat; material: faeces | place: China | collected 2012 | reverse complement strand
CTTCCGATCTGGCTGACAGAGGGATTATCTGACAGTCAACGCCGAGCCCGCCGAGTGGGCCGTGATTGCCGGCGCATACTGGCTCTGGGCCGTCGCGACGCCGCTTAGGAATTCTCCGGCGTTATTGACCCACATATCGTAGGTCAGCACGTAGGTTCCGGCAGGCATAGCGTCGACAAAGAGGCGCGTGGCCGTCGATGCGTTCTCGCGGTAGAATCCGAGGCCTTCGCTCCAGAGATAGCCCGGAAGCTGCTCTACCGGTTCGAAGCAAGCGGGACGGTCGTCGACTATGGTGACATATTGCAGAGCGCGCTTTGATTTGACGGTCAGCTCCACTCTGACCCGACGCCCGACGGCGATCGGCTCGGTCGACGATATATCGGTATTGTCTACTACGAGATAGCGCTTCGTTATCGACAGATCTTCCTGCGAGGCAGCCGGAATCTCGTCGATCTGAGCCATGTAGCGGCGGATAACCGCTCCCCACGACGGGGCGTCGGCCTGACGACCTATCGAAAGAGTCGAGGCGTCGGCGGGAAGAGCCACACGGAAATGGCCCATCAGACGGTCGGTCTGAGGCAGCTCGACATTATTGTCGTCGACAGCGACGGCGACACCGCGTGCCGGAGTCATCCAGCGCCCCGAAGTCTGGAGGAAGGTAGCCACAATATCTGTCGTAGCGGGCGATGTTCCCCAGTTCTGCACCTCTTTCTGGAGGATAAGCCACTGACGGATCGCGTCGATATCTTTCTTCGCCGAGGGGTCGACAGCGGCAAATGCCTGAAGCATCACAGCCTGCGAAAGATTGCCGGCTCCGATCGAGAAGGAAGCCCGCTCGGCCGAGGGCCACCACATTCCGCGCGTGGGCGACACATTGGCATATTCGCGCAGCGATTCGAGAATCGTCATCGCTGAAGAATGGTAGCTGTGGTGTTCGAGAATGAGGGCGGCTACGGCTTTGTTGACGACCGGCAGATCGCGCCAGCGGCCGAGAAGCTGCTGAACCGTGGCCGAACTTACAGCCGAAGCGGCTGTCGACTGCGCAATGTCGGGATAGAGATCGCGCACAAAGGTGTAGAACGTATAGTTCCCCTGAGGATTGCGGCGGTATTCCCTGGCGGCGTCGGCGTCGAACCATTCGACAGCGTTTTCTATCATACGCGACAGACGTCGGTCAACCGGAAGATAGCCGAGGCTGTTGAGGCGTCCGAGAATGAAAAGCACGCTCGTTGTTGCCCACGGCGAAAGCTCCTGACCGCCGGCTGTCCAGCTCCACCCCTTCTCGCGGACGAGACGGGCGAGCACATCGATACCGTTGGCGATGGCGCGGTCGGTAGTGGCGCGGTCGAACAGCAGGGCGAGGCGTGTCATCCGTTCGGTATCAGCGGCGGCATCGGCCATCCACGGGGTGGCGCGCAGCATGAGCATCTTAAGGTCGTTGTTGCGCTCGAGCATCGAAACGAGAGTCGAGTCCGAGCGGTCAGAGCGCGTCCATTCTTCGAGGGCACGTGCGATAGCCTTGTTGTCGCGGATGAGACCGCGGGCCACTGCGGCGCTGAAAATCGAGGCGGCGGCTTCGGGCGACGTCGAAATATCGCCGTCGAGAAGTCCGGGAAGAGCGGTGACGACGGCCCATGCCGGATTTTCGGTGAAGTCGAGAACGAGCTTGTTGTCACTTCCACGGCCGGCAGGAATATCAAGGGTAAATGCGCCGTCACCGGGAGCGATGTAGAACGGGGTCGATTCGATTACAGACGCTGAGGACGGGAGCACGGGAATTATTGTCTGCTCGCCATCGGCAAACGAGCCCGCCCTGCCACGCACGCGCAGACCGATCATTGTCAGGTCAGGTTCGGCAACCACGGGCATATCGACTATAGCGGCCTGCATCGCGCCGACACTGACAGAGCGCGTCAGCGAGGCCACGATCCGGCCGTCGGCAGGATTATAGGCTTCGACGGTAACGTCGATGACAGCCGGAGATTCGCTGTTGTTCATAACCGACGTGGCCACGACAGCCTTGTCGCCTGCGCGCATGAAACGCGGCGGATTAGGCTGAACCATCACAGGCTTGCTGACGGTCATTTCGAGCTCGCGCAGGTCGGTCATCACGTCGGGGGTCACGGCCAGGGCGGCGAGAGTCCATGTCGTATTGGCGTCAGGCACGGTGAACGTGAATGTCAGGAGTCCGTCGGCATCGGTTGTCAGCACGGGGCGCCAGAGAGCCAGTGGCATCTCAGCCGGATGGCAGTCGGAGTTGTCGGGGGCTGTCTGCGCGGCTTTTGATCCCTCCTCTCCGGCGGCATATTTCGCAGTGGCAGCCTCAGGAGCGGCACCCAGATCGGCGACTTCCTCGACGGCGGCCTCATCGGCCATCATCGCCGAGTTGGAACGCGCGGAGGTCTTCATCAGCATTGTGCCGCGGATATAGCCCCGGAAAGTCATCCATGAGCGACCCCATGTATTGAAGTCGGGAGTCCCGGGAATGAAGCAGTCGTTTGAATTCAGACGCTTGGAAACGCCGGCAGTCATAGTGCTTGCCGGGTCATGGATCGAGCGAGTAAAGCTGTAGCCGCCGAAACTGTAGGGCCGGAATCCGAACGACGGGGATTCGAGAGCGGCAATGGCGTTGTTATACATATCGAGCAGCAGAGCGGCCTGGCGTCCGCGACCCTGAGCATCGCTGACACTGAAGCGCCACGTCTCGTTGTCGCCGGGGCGCGTTTTGTCGCGGAAGCTCTCGACAGAAAGCGAGATGGCTTTCGAGGTTCCATCGACAGAAAGATCTACGCTGAGTTCGCTGACACGGTAGCGGGCCGAGGCAGCGAGGGTCAGTGTGGCATCGTCGACATCGTCGGGAAGAGTGATGTCGATCTCGCGGAGGCCGGCGTCGAGTTTGATCCAGCGCTGTTCGACAATCCGCTTCGGAGTCGCTATCGTCAGCTGGGCATAGGTCGGCCACGCCGCTCCGACGAGCAGTCTGCCGCGACGCGAGGGCGACAACGCGAGCTTAACGGCCGGAGTCCACAGAACAGCCTCTACAGGGCTTGTCGTGTCGGTCGGCCGGTAAATTACCGTAGAAAGCGCCAGAGAGTCGGCATCGGCGGCAGAGAAGGTGATATCAACGCGGCCCGATGACACCGAAGCGAGATTGAGACGGCGGTCGGCGGAAAGAGTGCCGCGGGCTACGACGCTGTCGCCGCGGGCGATGGTATAGCTGACCGGTGCGCCGACAGGTTTATTGTCGACGTCGACAAGCCGGATGTCGACAGCGGTCGGAGCTGAGGCGTCAATAGCCGCAGGGAGAGAACCCATAAGACTGAGAGCCTTCCCTATCGAGAAACTGGTCGACGCCGTGTGGCTTTCGCCGTTGGCGGCGGTGACATCGGCGCCAACCGTGAAGATTCCGTCGGGATAAGGCGCCAGAGCGAGACCGGCGGCATCGACAGTAACACTGAAACGTCCGTCGGCGTCGGTAGTGGTCGTCAGCGACGCGAACTCAACGGGCAGTCCCCCGCCCCACCAGCGCCAGCGCTGACCCGAGCTCAGAACAAGCGCGACTGCTGCATCGGCCTGCGGAAATCCGCTATAGCTTTTTACCGTGCCGCTGATGGTATAATCGCCCGAAGCATTGGGGCGCGGACGGTCGAAAGCGATGGCAAATGTCGGCAGTTTATAATCGCTGACAGTGAAATCGGCCTGACCGGCCCCGTCGTTGAAAATTATCGTGAAATTGCCGCTGAGTCCTCCCTGCGGGATTGCGAAAGAACCTTCTATACGGCCCATAGCGTCGGTGACGGCCGAAAGAGTGTCGACAACCTGATAGTTGGCATCGCGCATCGCCACCTTGATTCTGCGGTCGGCGGCGAGGCTGTTTCCGTTTTCTCCGGTCTCATAGGCGATAGCGCTCCAGAGCACTTCGTCGCCGGGACGGTAGAGCGGCAGGGCCGTGAAGCCTTTAACGATAAGGCGCGAACCGGGCTTCTGCACGGAGCTGTTCCAGAAACTGACCGCAACGGAGTTGTCACTACCTTTCGAAGCCACAACATATCCGCCGCCGTCGATGGTTTTAGGGTCGAAAGCGAAGGTTCCGTTGGCATCGGTGGTTCCGAATGTCTTAAGAGTCGTGCGCTGACGCGAGCGGCCCATTTTAACCGTTGCGCCCTCGACAGGTTCTCCGCTGTCGGGATCGACAACCCAGAAAGCCGGCTGAGTGAATTTAGTCACAGCTAAAGCGAGGCGTGTGGCAGTAACGACCTCATAGCTTGTCTCACGGTCGGGCTGACCGTCGACGGTCAGCACCGGCACGAGAATATAAGAACCCTCGGATGGGAAGGTATAGCTTAGCCGCAGATCGGCACGAGCCGGAATATCGGGGCCCGAACTTACCGACAGCGTCCCGGTCTTGGTCGCCGACGGGCCGAGTGTCACCCAGCCCGAAGAGGCAGAGGCTACACGGTAGATGTCGATTCGCCCTTCTGTGACATTAGTGGCCGTGACAGCGATCTCCACCGGCTCGCCCGGAGCAAACATCGTCGGCGATGTCAGCGACATCTGAGGGCGCCGGCTCTCGGCAATGATGTTTTTAAGACAGCCGGCCTGCGGAGCGTTGGGGAAACGCCTGAGCAAAGCGTCGGCATCGGCGGCAACGGCTGTCATGCGCCGGAAACGTATCTCGGGATTGTCGACATAAATATCGGCGAGAGCGGCGATGATCTGGCCGGAATATTCGCTGTCGCCATACAGGCCCAACAAATCGCGCAAAGCCTTGTCACGGGCCATGGAGATATCATCACCGCGACGGTCGGCAACATGATTCACAATGAAATCGAGGCGGCGGAGCGAGGCGTTTATAGCAGTCGGCACGGCGATTCCGGATTCGGAGAGCCATCCGCGGTAAGCCTCGAGAATCGTCGCGGCATCGTCGTTGGCGGGAATGCCCGGCTGAGAAGCCGAAATCATCTTCACCGGCAGGATATTTCCAACTCGCAGCACATCGCCGAGCAGATCTATTCCTTTCGAATAGATGAAGTCGCTGACAAACGGATAATACGGTTCCATGGCGCGGTCAACGCCGCTGATACAGTCGCGCCAGAGAGTCAGACGCTCGCCGACGCCATGTCCCATGGCTCTCACTACAAGGTCGGAGATTACCTTGCGGAACTGAGCGCCGCTCCAGAGGTTATAGTCAGGCGGCAGCGGCGACAGCGGCATTTTGCGCGCGTCGTAGGTATAACGGTTGGCATTGTAGAGGGCCGTGTAGATGTCGGCTTCAAGCAGATCATAGACCGCGCGGGCCGTAGGATCGGTCATTGCCCGGCGTCCGCGGTCGAGCAATGTGAACACCCGTGGCAGCGAGTCGTTATCGACGGCGCCCTGGGCAAGACCGTAGTCGATCAGCGCCCTGACCGATGCCGGCGCGTCGCCGGTGTCGAGAGCGCGCTCGAAGCTGCGCAAGGCCGTGGCGCTTACCTTCTTCGGAAACGCGAAATCGGGTTTGGTAGCGGCCGAAGCCATAAAAGAGCTTATTAACACGAAAAACGCGGCTAAGGCCACGCTTTTCATTCGGCAACAATTATCCATAGAGTTGACGTTAGGGTTGGTTATGGGGTTATCGCGGCATATCACTTATTAGGCTTGCGGGGACGTTTTTTGTAATGCTCCTTGACCATCTGGCGCTGGAAGTGGCGTTCGGCTCTCTTCAGCTTGAAAAGCTGGCGCGGCGACAGCAGTTTCCTGAACTGCGTGTAGTATTTCCTTTCGATCTGGGCTTCGCGGGTCTTGACGTTATACATGGCGTCGGTAGCCTTCAGGAGTTCGGCGTCAGTGGCCTTGTCGCCTTTCTGACAGACTCTCTTTTCGAGGGCGCGCGTCTGGTCGAACATTCGGCGCGTTTCGTTCTCCATCGAATCGTAGACCGGGAAGAATTTCTGCTGCTGCTCTTTGGTCAGAGCCAGTTCCTTTGCAAGATAATCATGCTTGAGTTCAAGCATCTCCCGGAACCATTCGTCACGGTCTTTCCCATCGGCATGACCGAAGAGCGGGCTGAGAAACATAACAAGCAGAAGAGTTATATTCAATATCGGCTTCATTCTGAAAATTATTATTCGTTAATTACAACGATTCCGACGACAGAGTTGTTGACACCGAATATTCGGCAGGGTCGACACCGTCGGAATACATTTCGTCGTAGACGTCGCTCTGATCGAGATCATCAATAAAATAGAGGTTCATGAAATCGTCATTGCTGACCGCGGCTGTAAGCACTTCGTTCCCTCCGACACTGAGATCGGCGGGATTGGAGGATATGCGGCCGAATATATGCATCATGCACCACACACCGGCAAACATGGCGGCCATATAGACGTAAGGGCGCAACCGCATCCACAGATTCGGCCGCACCTTCACCGCAGGCGTGGCAGCGGCTTCGTCTTCCCAAGGCTGACGCGGAAGCGACGCCTCCATCCGGGCGGCGAAATCGCCGAAGTAGCCGTCGGGCACGGTCATGCCTGTGTGGCGGGCATTGCGTTCGAGAATATTATCGTTGTTTTCCATTCGGATTATCTTTTCTGAAATGTTAGACACAGCGGATAGCCAAAGGTTTATTCCTCTCTCAAAAAATCTTCGATTTTCTTGACGGCATGATGATATGAAGCCTTCAGAGCACCCACCGACGTTCCGACGATCTCGCTGATGTCTTCATATTTCATTTCGTCGAAATAGCGCATATTGAAGACAAGGCGCTGTTTCTCAGGCAGCATGGCGACAGCCTTGCGGAGTTTGAGCGCGAGAGCGTCGCCGTCGATCATAGTGTCGGCTTCTATGCGGGCCGACGCACTGCTTTCAGGATCGTCGAGCGAAAGCGTCTGACGGCGTTTCTCTCGTTCGAGAAATGTCAGGCTTTCGTTGATGGCTATTTTGTGGAGCCAGGTCGAGAGTCGGGCATCGCCGCGGAAGTTCTCGAGACTCTGCCACGCCTTCATAAAGGTATTCTGAAGCAGATCGTTGGCATCGTCGTGGTTGTCGACGAGGCGTCGTATCTGCCAATATAGCGGCTCGGTATATGCTCTTATGGCCTCTCCAAAGGCTTTGCGTGCCTGCGACGGGTCGCGCAGGCGCTCTTCGAGGTCGGGAGCTACGGCTGGTTGTTTCGGCATATTGGCTTTAGGGATGAGTCGTTACGGTTTGTTGATGTGGTCATCACTTGTCGGCATCGGCGCTATCGTTATCGGGAGCCGGCTCGACGCGGATCAGCTCGAGGCGTGTGGCGCTGCGGCGCGTCACGGTAAATGCCAGCGGGCCCAGAATCACTGTCTGCCCCTCTTCGGGAATAGCTCCGGTGTTGAAAAGGATATATCCGGCGAGTGTCTGATAATCGTCTTCCTCGGGAATGTCGAGACGATAATCGTCGCGCAGCGTGCGAACCTCTATGCGACCAGAAAACTCATATACTCCGGGGGCGAGCTCTCGGGCTTCGGCCACGTCGGCATCGTGCTCGTCGCGGATATCTCCGAAAATTTCCTCTACAAGATCTTCGAGGGTGATAAGGCCGGAGGTGCCTCCGAACTCGTCGACGACAATCGCCACCGATCGCTTCTCGTTGAGCAGGCGGCGCATCATTTTGTTGGCAAGCAATGTCTCGGGAGCATAGACAACCGGCTTCAGCCGCTCCTTCCAGTCGACGGCGGTGTCGAAGAGCTCGCTGACATGGATATATCCGACAACATTGTCGATGTCCTCGCGGTAGACGATTATTTTCGAACGACCGCTTTCGGTGAAAAGTTCGCTGAGGCTTTCGCGCGTTGTCTCGTCGATATCGACTGCGACAATCTCGTTGCGCGGCACCATGCAGTCGCGCAGAATGGTCTTCGAGAAGTCGAGAGCGTTGTGGAACATCTTGACTTCGTCTTCGACCTCATCTTCCTGAGGGGTCTTGACATCGTCGAGCGTGCGGTCGAGATAGCTGTTGAGATCGCTGACCGATAATGCCCCGAGCGGAGCTTTTTCCGATTTCACGCCTGCCAGACGCATCAGCGCCTTGCTGATCCACGATGTGAACGCGCTTATCGGATAAAGAATCAGATAGAACAGAAAAACCGGAATTGCAAAGAGTTTCAGCGACGTGTTCGGGTTGATGCGGAACACGCTCTTCGGGAAGAACTCCCCCATCAGCAGTATGACCAGTGTCGACACCAGCGTCGAGATCAGCAGCAGCAGTCCCTGATTGAGATTATAGCGGGCCAGCCAGTAGTGTTCGATAAGCTCGGCGGCTCCCATGCCGTAGATGACGAGCATGACATTGTTGCCGACAAGAATTGTCGATATGAACAGTTCCTGATGTCCGTAGAACAGACCGACAATACGGCCTATAAGGCCGCCTTTCTTCACATCAAGGCCCATAACCACACGGTCGCCGGTAATATAGGCGATCTCCGTGCCCGAAAACAGGGCAGAAAACGCCAGCGACACGAGTGCCACGATGAGCCATGTGATCCAATCCATAACGTTATTATATTAATTAATGTGTCTTCAGTTGACTTGCGGGGAAGATTCCGCTGACGCGGCGTATCTCGTAGGATGTCAGCCGCTCGTTGGCGTTGAAGCCGTAACCCTCGAGGGTTCTGTCGGGACGCTCTACGCGCATGAACGAGTCGCTGTAGACCTTATGGGTCGACTGATCCCAGAAGAGCTGATTCGTTCTGAAACGGGTTTTCTCGACCGTCGATATGTCGATATTACCGTCGAGCTGCCAGAGCTGCTGCTGCCTGAAATAGATGGCCGAGTCGCAGGTGACGGTTGCGACCTGATGCATGTAGTCGTCGAATTTCACGAGTTTAAGCCCGTTCGGGAACCGCCAGTAGGGACGTTTGGCCTCGTCGTACATGAGCCACAGCGGGGTCGTTATCTGGTAGCGCGTGATGCCGCTGTCGCTGATAAGGGTCTTTACGTCGCGCGTGAGCATTGTCGGCGTTGTCTCGGGATTGACCACAAAGCCTACGGAGCCGATATGGCTCTCCTGACGGCATCCGGCGACAAGCGCCACGATGGCGACGACAATGATTGTTCGCGTCAGTCTGACCACAGGCTACAGGCTGCTGCGTTCAGCGCAACTTGCTCTGCATGAACCAGAGCTGGTTGAAGTTGACGCCGAGGCGTATGTTAAAATAGTTCTCTGTCACCAGCGTCTGAGGCGTACAGCTGCGGTGAATCCAGTCAAAACCGAGGTTTATCACCGTTTTGCCGCCCGGAGCAGGGAATCCGAAGCCGCATGAAAGCCCGTATTCACGGACGTGGTTGGTTCCGATCTCCATATAGTCGCGGGCCCAATGACCGCCGAGGCGATAGGTTATGCGTCTGAGATAACCACCACGCTGGGCCGGGGTGTAGGCTGCGCCGAGACCGACACGGTAGCGGTCGCAGAATGTTGTCGAGGTGAAATCCTCCTGATGGCCTATCTTGGCTTTCGACCAGGGCTGATAGGTAAAATCGGCCTCGACGAAGAGGGCGCGGTTCCATTCATATGCAATACCGGCGCCCCATGTGTCTGGAATCGAGAAGCGGTTGCGTATCGACGCATAGCCTATGGTGTCGGGAGCGGCGTCACTGTTGATGTCGTATTTCTGCACCCAGGTGTGGCCGAGAAGGGTTTTGCCGGGCGAATAGGTCAGGCCGGCCGAAAGTGCGTGGCGCCGGTTGATTTCGAGGCGATACTGTATTCCGAAGTCGAGATGATAGTCACGGACCTGAATAATCTGTTCGAACAGCGACGTAGACGAGGTGTTGGTGTGGGCATATACATCGTTATATGTCGTTCCGAAAAGATAGCCGATATTGGCGCCGACGCTCAGGCCTTTGACAATGCGTCCGGCGAAACCGAGATACAGGATGTTGAGGCCGCCCGTTCCTTCGTGGGCGCTGCTGCCGTTATCAATTTTCGAGCCGAAGCTGTAGCCCACCGATGAATACGGCAGCAGGCCTATGCTCATTCCGAAACGGCGCGCTATGGGGAACTGCATATTGATATAGTCGAGGCCGCCCCCTATGCTGTTTTCTTTGTCGGAACCTTCGCGGCGGTTTACCGAAGTGAAGTCAAATCCCATGTCGAAAAGGAATGTCAGCGAATCGATGGCGGCGTATGAGGCCGGATTCATTGCGTTGATCTGGCGCCCCGACTGCATGGCGTAGCCTACGCCGCCCATCTGGCGCTGGGCCGACGACGCGTTATCATTGAGCAGGCCGTAGCCGAACCGCGAATAAGGGCTGCCTATGCTCTGCTGGGCCAACCCTGTCAGGGCCGACACTATCAGCGCCAGAGCGGCAATTGTCAGTCTGAATGTTTTATGCTTCATTGTGATTCAATATGCTGTTTAAGCCCAGTCCCGTCAGGTTGTCACAGCAGACAACGTCGACGTTCCGGGGTATACTTTTGTTGACAATATCGGAATATCCGCCGGTCAGCACGATAGTCGTGTCGGCCGGACAGAGCGATTTATAGTAGAGAAGTTCTCCTACGGTGCCGGCTACAGCGCCGCGCGACATGGCCCCGGCGGTGTCGCAGCCTGTCCATTCAAGGCAATCAAGCGGCCCTGTGGCTTCGGCCGTTATGGCGGAGAGCAGCGACGTATGGTCGTGGAGAGCGTCGAGACGCATTCCTACCCCTCCGCGGAAACAATTGCCGGCGTCGACGAAGTCGAATGTCGAAGCCGTTCCGAGGTCGCCGACAAGCAGCGGCCCGCGGCCGACAACCGAGCGCGCTCCGACAGCGGCCGCGATGCGGTCGGCTCCGAGGCGCGAGATGTCGTATCGCGAGAAGTCAAGCGGAGTCGGTGTGTCTGCCGAAAGTCTTACATACCGGCGCCCCAAAGTCCGGGCAGCCTCTTCGGCTTCGGCGGCTACAGGCGCCACGGCGCTGAGAATGACTCCGTCGAAACGCTTGCCGCCGGCAAAACGGCATAGCCCGTCAGCCGTCAGATCAGCCACGGTGACGGCATAGGCGGCCCGGCCGTCGTCCCAGAGGGTCAGCTTCGTCGATGAGTTTCCGCGGTCGATAGTGAGATTCATACCGGCTTATTTCTTTTTGTTTCCAAGTTCTTTGGCGGCCACGCGCGGCTTCATGATAGATGTGTAGACCAACAGGGCGCCACCGGCCAGAGTGAATGCGATCCAGTCTGTGCCGGCAGTCTTGAGCCACATAAACACGGCCGATGTCGCAAAAAACAACGTTGCCCACACTTCGATATGACACAGACGGCGAAGACGCATCGGCATCTTCCTGATGGCCGGAAGCGACGCGGCCCGGCCGACAAGCTGAAGCAGCACTCCGGCGCTGAAAAAGTATATCGCATTATGGTGGAACAGCGGCAGAGTCATTCCGACAAGTATACAGAGCAGTCCGATACTGAGCAGCCAGTCGGCCCACTCGGGAACACGTGGAAACTGTGCCGGGGTTCCGGCCGGTTTGTTTTTGTCACTCATCACTCTTCAAATATATAGACGTCTTCACCGGCGCGCTGCATGTGATATTGCTCGCGCACAATCTTTTCCATAGTCTCGGGGTCGGTCGAAAGCCGGTCGTTCAGGCTCTGATAATACAGCAGAGTGTCCTGATTCTCCTTGATCTCGGCTGTCAAGCGCTCGATCTCTTTTTCATGCTCATATATCCGCATGACCGAGTTGTCATTGAAGAAAAGGATAAAAGCGACAACTCCCACGGCAAGCAGCAACGTGGGCGACAGATAGCGCTTACACCAGGCTATGGTTGACTTGAAACTCATTATTGTGACGTCTGTTTATATAATGAACGGCAAATTTAGCGATTTTTTACGACACCGACGCAAAATTTCTCCCACCGCCGCGATTTTCGCCCGTTTCACCCCACAGTTTACCCCCATAAAGACAATCGGCATCCACCCCCGGCCCGCGCTCAGAAGCTCTAAAGATTAATTGTTCCATCGAAGGAACAATTTCTCAAATTAGACCATCGAAGGTACAATTTGGCCGATTGTTCCTTCGAAGGTACAATTGGATGGTAGGCGCCGCGGGATTACTGATGGTGATAGGGCTCTCCGCGCAGAATGGTCATGGCGCGGTAGACCTGCTCGGTGAAGAAAAGACGCACCATCTCGTGGGTGAATGTCATCTGCGACAGACCGAGAAGGCGGTCGGCCCGTGAATAGACCTCCTGACTGAATCCGTAGGGGCCGCCTATGATGAAAACGAGCCGTTTGATTCCGGCATTCATCCTTCCTTCGAGAAAACGGGCGAACTCAACCGAGGTCATCTCGCGGCCGCGCTCGTCGAGCAGCACAACAGTGTCGGCCGCGGTCAGACGCTTAAGAATAGCATCCCCTTCGGCCCGCTTCTGGCTCTCGGAATCGCGGCAGCCACGGGCGTCGGGCAACTCAACAAGCTCGAAACCAATGTAATGGCCGATTCGCCGGAGATACCCGTCGATGAGACGCGAAATCTCAGGCGTAGAGGTTTTGCCTACGGCAATGACGGTTATTTTCATTTATTTCAGCGGAATTTGTTAACTTTGTGCAAAATTATAAAATCTCATCAGAAGTCATAGCAATGAAAACTAAAGAAGAGCTTATCGACGCCCTCATCGATCTGGCTTTCGCCGAAGACATCGGCGACGGCGACCACACTACCCTATCGACGATTCCCGCCGACGCCATGGGGCGTCAGCATCTTCTGGTCAAAGAGGAAGGCATTCTTGCCGGTGTCGATATTGCCCGACGTGTTTTCGAGCGCTACGATCCGAGCCTTAAGATGACGGTGATGATCGGCGACGGCTCCCGCGTGAAGCCCGGCGACATCGCGTTTGTTGTCGAAGGGCCCGTAAGGTCGCTGCTCGTCACAGAGCGCACGATGCTCAATATCATGCAGCGCATGAGTGGAATCGCGACAATGACAGCCCGCTATCAGGAGCGTCTGAAAGGGCTTAAAGCCAAAGTGCTCGACACCCGCAAGACTACGCCCGGAATGCGCATCCTCGAGAAGGAAGCTGTCAGAATCGGCGGGGGCGCAAACCACCGCATAGGTCTTTTCGACATGATTCTTATCAAAGACAACCATGTCGATTTTGCCGGCGGAATCCCGAATGCCGTCAGCCGTGCGCGCGCCTATCTCAAGGAAAAGGGAAAAGACCTCAAGATCGAGGTCGAAGTGCGCAATACCGACGAAATCCGTCAGGCTCTCGATGCCAGGGTTGACCGAATTATGCTCGACAACTTCACTCCTGAACGCACTGCCGAGGCAGTAGCGCTCATCGGGGGAGCCGCCGAAATAGAATCGAGCGGAGGAATAACCCTCGACACTCTGCGCGCCTACGGCGAGGCCGGCGTCGACTTTATTTCGGTCGGTGCGCTGACCCATTCGGTAAAAGGACTCGACATGAGTTTCAAGGCCTGCTGAACTCACAGCCCGTAGAACGGTTATAGTTAATAACAGTATAATCTTTTTAACTTACACGTTATGGCTTTTATTAAAGAGTTCAAAGAGTTTGCCATGAAGGGTAACGTTGTCGACATGGCTGTCGGCGTTATCATAGGCGCTGCGTTCGGAAAAATCGTATCCTCGCTTGTCGACGACATAATCATGCCTCTGGTCGGCGTTGCCACAGGCGGCATCAATTTCACTGACTACAAGTGGGTCATAAAGGACGCCGTCATGAAAGGCACCGAGGTTCTCGAGCCTGAGGTGACCCTCAATTGGGGCGCGTGGATCCAGACTATCGTCAACTTCCTGATCGTTGCCTTCTGCATATTCGTCATGATCAAGTTCATGAACCAGTTGCGCAAGAAGAAAGATGAAGAGCCGGCTCCCGCTCCCGCCGAGCCTTCTAACGAAGAGAAGCTGCTGACCCAGATCCGCGACCTACTCGAAGATCAGGCAAAATCGAAAAAATAATTCCCGACCGTCGGCATGACGAAGAAAGTCACCCCCAAGAAAGCTCTCGGCCAGCATTTTCTGACTGACCTCGGCATTGCACGCCGCATTGCCGACACCCTCGCGCCTTTCAACGGCCTTCCTGCCGTTGAAGTGGGGCCCGGGATGGGGGTTCTGACGCAGTTTCTGCTGGCCGACGGCATCGATCTTAAAGTTGTCGAGCTCGATTCAGAGAGCGTGGAGTGGCTCAACAGCCACTATCCCGCTCTCGAAGGGCACATTATCGAGGGTGATTTTCTGCGCCTCAACCTCGCCTCGCTCTTTCCCGGAGCCTCGAAAATCAGCGTTATCGGCAACTACCCCTACAATATATCCTCGCAGATTTTTTTTCACGTCCTCGACTACCGCGACCTCGTTGAATGTTGCTCGGGAATGCTTCAGCGCGAAGTAGCCGAACGCCTCGCCGCAAAACCGGGCACGAAAGCCCGCGGCATTCTCAGCGTGCTGCTTCAGGCGTGGTACGACGTCGAGTATCTCTTCACTGTCGACGAAACCGTGTTCAATCCGCCCCCGAAGGTGAAAAGCGGTGTCATCAGAATGACGCGGCGTCCGGGCGTCGACAGCCTCGGATGCGACGAGCAGCTTTTCAAGTCGGTCGTCAAGACTTCTTTCGGCCAACGCCGGAAAACACTGCGCAACTCTCTGAAACCGCTCGCAGGGCCCGCAGGGCTTCCTCCGGCGGCCGAGCCCATGCTTGGGTTGCGGCCTGAGCAGCTCAGTGTTGACCAATTCATAGAGTTGACAAACATTATAGCCGACAGCCGACGATGAAAAAATTTACCGAAGAATATCTCGACGAGATCCGAAAAATAATCGAGCAGGGCGACACCGCCGCCGCCGCCTCGGCTTTGTCCGAGCTCCATCCGGCCGACATCGCCGACCTCTATGAAGACCTTGATCTGAAGCAGGCCGAGTTCCTGTTCAAGCTTCTCGACGAAGACACGGCCGCCGACGTGCTCATGGAGCTCGACGAAGACGACCGAAAGAAGCTTCTCGCAGGAATGGACGCCGAAGAGGTGGCGCGCCGCATCGACCACCTCGACACCGACGACGCTGTCGACGTCATCCAGGAGCTCGACGAGGACGAGCGCGACAAGATTCTCAGCCATATCGACGATGTCGAGCAGGCGGGCGACATCATCGACCTGCTGAAATACGACGAAGACACCGCCGGCGGTCTGATGGGCACCGAAATGATCGTTGTCAATGAGAACTGGTCGATGCCCGAATGTATCCGTCAGATGCGCCTTCAGGCCGAAGACATGGACGAGATCTACTACGTCTATGTTGTCGACGACGACGATCGCCTGCGCGGAGTGCTTCCGCTGAAAAAGCTCATCACCCATCCCTCGGTCTCGAAAATCAAACACGTCATGGAGCCCGACCCAATTTCGGTCAAGGCCGATACGCCGATCGACGAGGTGACCATCGACTTCGAGAAATATGACCTCGTCGCGATGCCGGTTGTCGACTCGATCGGACGTCTTGTAGGACGTATCACTGTCGACGACGTCATGGATCAGGCCCGCGAAGACCTCGAGCGCGACTATCAGCTCGCCAGCGGTCTGTCGAGCGATGTCGAGACCAACGACAACCTGTTCTCCCAGACAAAAGCACGCCTGCCCTGGCTTCTGATAGGAATGGTCGGCGGACTCTGCAACTCTGTTATCCTCGGTCGATTCGAAGGGGGTATCGCCCTCGACCCCATGCTTGCGCTTTTCATCCCTCTGATAGGCGGTACGGGCGGAAACGTCGGCACCCAGTCGTCGGCCATAGTCGTTCAGGGCCTCGCAAACGGTTCTATGGCACTGCGGAATTCCGCCGGACAGCTTCTGAAAGAACTCGGCATAGGACTTCTGAACGGCTGCATTATCTCTCTGCTGGTTTTCGGCTACAATTTCCTGAGGTTCGGAATGGGGCACTACGCCACGTCGCTTGCCGTCTCGCTGTCGCTTTTCGCCGTTGTCATCTTCGCTTCGGTTTTCGGCACATTCGTGCCCCTGACTCTCGAACGGTTCAAGATCGATCCGGCACTCGCCACCGGCCCCTTCATATCGATCACCAACGACATTGTCGGCATGCTGATCTATATGTCGATTTCAACCTGGCTGCTCATGTCTTTCGTCTGACCGCCAAGTCTGCGCCGGGGCAATAATCGGCGCCAACCCGACGTTTAAAATAATGATGAAACGCGTCCGGCAATTTTTTCTGATGCTCCTGCCGCTGCTTGCCCTCGCAGCTCTGGCGGCCCTTTCGGCGTGCTCTCCACGCAAGAACACAGCAGCCTCGCGCAACTATCAGGCTTTCATAACCCGCTATAATATCTATTATAACGGCGACGAGCACTATAAAGAGACCCTCCGCGAGATGGAGAAAACCTACGAAGACGACTATTCGCAGCGTCTTTTCATGCACCCCGTCGAGGCCAAGGCAAAGCCTAAATCGCCCCAGCCAAGCGGCAACTTCGACCGCTCTATCGAGAAAGCCCAGAAAGCCATTCAGCTCCGCTCGATAAAGAAACGTCCGAAAAAGAAGTCAGGGCGCCAGACTGCCGAGCAGAAGGCGTGGCTGAAACGCAGCGAATATAACCCCTTCCTCCACAATGCCTGGATGATGATGGCCCGCAGTCAGTACTACAACGGCGATTTCGCCGGAGCCGCCGCCACCTTCCACTACATCGCAAAGAACTTCACATGGCTGCCGAAGACAGTCGACGAGGCCCGCCTCTGGCAGGCCCGTTGCTACTGCGCCCTCGACTGGCTGTTCGAAGCCGAAGACATTCTTCGCAAGTTCAAACCCGAAGAGCTGACCGACAAGCCTCTGCTCTGCCTCTACAGGTTCGCCCGCGCCGATTATCTCATACGCTCCCGTGAAAACGCCGAGGCGATAAAAGAACTGACCGAGACCATCAGGCTGGCCAAAGGCTCATCGCAGAAAACCCGCCTGACGTTCCTGCTCGGACAACTCTACGCTCTCGAAGGGCGCAAAAAAGAGGCCTACGATGCTTTCAAGCGTGCCGGAAGCTCGTCGGCGTCATCGTATCGCACGAAATTCAACGCCCGCATAAAGCAAAGCGAAGTTTATGAAGGAGCCGACATCAATCCCGAAGTCAAGGCCCTGCGGCGCATGACGCGATACGACCGCAACAAAGACTATCTCGACCAGATCTACTATGCCATCGGAAACCTCTATCTCTCGCGCGGCGACACTCTAAACGCCATCGAGAACTATAAGCTCGCCGCCGAGAAGTCGACGCGCTCGGGCATCGACAAGGCTCTGAGCCAGCTGACGCTCGGACGCCTCTATTTCGAGCGCGGAAATTATGCCGACGCACAGCCCTGCTATTCCGAGGCAGTGCCCCAGCTCCCCGAAGATTATCCCGACTACAAGCTCATCAAAAAGCGCAGTGACGTGCTCGACGAACTCGCCGTCTATTCCCAGAACGTGACGCTTCAGGACTCTCTGCTGCGGCTGGCAGCAATGACGCCTGAAGAGCAGATGAAGGTCATCGATAAAATCATCGACGACCTCAAGAAGAAAGAAAAGGAGGAAGCCGAGGCTGCCAAGCGCGAGGAATATCTCGCCCAGGCCGAAGCCATGGGCTCGAATCTCAAGGACAACGGAGCACGCCCGTCGACGTTCACGATGAACAACGACGACTCGTGGTATTTCTACAATACATCGGCCCGCAACGCCGGCAAGACAGAGTTCCAGCGCCGCTGGGGCTCGCGTAAGCTCGAAGACAACTGGCGCCGCCGCAACAAGGCATCTTTCGACACCGCTGACTTCGACGCCGACACCGACAATGACAGCATTGATGTCGACAATCCAGACGCTCCCGACCAGGCCGCTGAAGAAGAGACCGATTCGGCCAAAACCGCACGTGAACACGCCGCCGACCCCCATTTCCCCGAATACTACCTCGCCCAGATTCCTTCGACCGACGAAGAAAAGCAGACAGCCAACGACGTCATTCAGGAAGGACTCTATAATATGGGCGTGATTCTGAAAAACAACCTCGGCGACTTCCCCGCCGCGGCTTCGGAGTTCGAAAAACTTCTCGAACGCTATCCCGACAACATATACCGCCTCGACGCATACTATAACCTCTACCTCATGTGGATGCAGGCCGGTAACACCGCCGAAGCTGAGAAATGGCGCCGGAAAATTCTGTCGGATTTCCCCGACTCGAAATACGGCCTCGCCATGGCCGACCCGAACTACCTCAAGAATCTGCGCGAGATGGATGCCCGTCAGGAAGAACTATACGCCCGCGCCTACGACGATTACCTTGAAAACCGCAACGACAGGGTTCATCAGGCCTACAACGACATGATGCGCGACTACCCCCTGAGCAAGCTCATGCCCAAGTTCATGTTCCTCCACGCGCTGGCCTACGTCACCGAAAACAAGCCCGAGGAATTCAACCAGACGCTGCGCGAAATGCTTGAACGATACCCCCAGACCGATGCCACGCCGATGGCCTCGGCCTACCTTGCCGGAATGGCTAAAGGACGCAAAATCAACAGCGGCCTCACCAACACACGCGGCATGATATGGGACACACGCCTCATAGCCGCCGGGCAGAACGCCGACTCTACGGCAACGGAAGGCCCTGTGGAATTCACACGCGACCCCGAAGCTCCGCATACCCTCCTGTTCCTCTTCAACAACCGCGCCATACAGGCCAACGCTTTCATCTACGACATAGCGCGCCATAACTTCACAACCTACGCAGTGCGTGATTTCGACATCGAGCCCATGAACTTCGATCAGCTCGGAATCATCGCCGTCAAAGGTTTCAGGAACGAGGCCGAAGTCAACGCCTATCGCCAGCGCCTTGCCGCCGACAAGAACTTCATAATGCCCCCGGGCGTTAGACCGGTAGTGATCTCCGATTCAAACTTCGAGCTCATGCTGAAACACGGCGCATCTTTCGACGAATATTTCAAATTCATAGGCGAGAAAGAACTCAGCGACCTCCACGAAGCCGTCCTCCCGCCCGACGAATATCCG
>OHAT01001618.1_pt1 | contig 19117 bp, 18 predicted proteins | sample 1577141 | NCBI WGS metagenome assembly OHAT01 (sample SAMEA3541578, study PRJEB24748) | human gut metagenome | biome: human gut; feature: human-associated habitat; material: faeces | place: China | collected 2012 | reverse complement strand
AACAGCCAATATTGGCTGTTGGGCCTTTGCTCAAAAGAAAGAAAAACCATGACGAAACTTTTCCAAATTGCCTTGCCAAGGCGGGATGGCTTCTGCCGTCTGGAAGCAGAAAATCTTAACTGGCAGACAGGGATTCACGGGCCTGACGCAGACCCGCTTCCCCATAGCAGATAAAGATGGCGTCAAGCTGGGCAATCATCTTATCCTTTTATTCAGGAATCCTCCCATAGATAGGGGTGATGATGGAGGCATTTGTTGCGTCAATCAGCGTCGGATTCTTAAGACGTGTCAGGAATTCCTTCAGTTCCAAAACGCGTTCTTCTTCTGTTGCCTCCTTGAATACACCGCTTCTCACGTCCTTCATGAGCGGCGTATCGGGGAATAGGGTGAGTCCTGCAATAAGGATCCTGTCAGGGTGCAGCTGATTGAGGATGTCAGCACTCTTTTGGGCGTGTCCGAGACCGTAGCCGCGCCCCCCAATCCGCTGAAGAAAATCACTTCATATGGAAGGCCCGCTTCGATGATTTCTTCCGATGTGCAGCCCTTATTGACAAAGGAAAGGACTTCATCGTCCCCGCTCTCGATACCGATCATGATTTCATCAAGTCCATGGGCCTTGATTTTGCAAATCTCTTCGACGCTTTTGTGCTTAAAATCAGAAATGATGGCATACGTGGAAATCCGTGCCTTCGGGTAATAGGTCCGCATGAGATCCCAGACAGCAATCTGCTTTTCCGTGCTGAGAGCAAAGGAATCACCGCCGGACGCCCAGATTTTTCTTGCATCAGGCCATTTCTCCTTTGCTTCTTTGAGATCGGCCTCAATTTGGGATAAAGGCGCCACCATAAAGGGTGTATCGTGATAGAAATTGCAAAACGTACGGGCATTATGCGTTGAGCCTGCTGTGACTTCGATAAAAGGACTGTCCGCATCTATTGGCGGGCGAATGACAGGGCCATGAAAATGCCTAAAAGTGTCTCCTTTTAAATCTATATATCGCTTATTTTCGATATATTAGGGTAAAAAATAAACTGCCTGCGAGGACAGTTTACATGGTCTTGCTCTTTTCCCTCCTTTATAGTTCTGTCTTGATAAACTCGGCTAAGGCTTGGATATTCGCTTCATTTCTTCGGTAATAGGTCCACTTTCCAAAACGGGCAGACTCCAAAAGGCCTGAACGCTGCATCAGATCGAGGTAATGGGAAACAGTCGATTGGGAAATGCCCAGCTTTTCTTGGATGCTTCCAACACAGACAGCGTTCTCGAAGCTGTCCCCTTCGGGGATATGAAGACCCTGAGGAGGAAAATAGGCAGAGGGGTCTTTCAGCCAGGTGAGGATCTGGAGCCGTATGGGATTGGAAAGGGCTTTAAAAAGTTCTACCTGATTCATGGTTTTATGATATCTATAATTTTCGATTTATCAATACATTTTTGACACAAGAATCAGGTCGGGCCTTTGATCCTTTCTCCTTTCTAAAAAAGCAGTTCCCCTAAAGCCATAAGGACTTCGTGGAAACTGCTTTGCTCTTTCTTTAGATGTACTTTCCTGTTTTACTTTCCTTGCATTGGGCCACTTCTCCCGGCGTACCGCACGTAACGATGGTGCCGCCTTCTGCCCCACCGCCGGGACCCATGTCAATGAGATAGTCGGCATTGCGGATGACGTCGAGGTCATGCTCAATAACAACAACGGTCGCTCCTTGCGAAACAAGCTCATCAAAGACGTGAAGGAGTGTCTCCGTATCAAGGGGATGAAGGCCGATGGTCGGTTCATCAAAGACAAAGATTGTATCTTCCTGCCCCTTCCCCATGTCGCTGGCAAGTTTCAGCCGCTGCGCTTCACCGCCGGAAAGGCGGGGCGTTGCTTCTTTCAGCGTCAGATACCCCAGGCCCAAGTCTTTCAGGATGCGCAGTTTTTCCGAGACCTTCTTGAGCCCCTTGGCAGCCTCAAGGGCATCATCGATATCCATAGCCATGAGTTCCGGCAAGGAATATGCCGCGTTGCTTTTCTGCATCTTCTTTTTCACAAGGTCCGCTTCTTTTCGGTACCTCGTTCCATGACACTCCGGACAGGTAATGATCACATCAGGCAGGAACTGGACGTCAAGGTTGATTTCCCCCGTGCCATCGCAGAGCGGGCAGCGCAGGCTCCCCGTATTATAGGAAAAGTCCCCTGCTTTAAGGCCCTGTGCCTTTGCCTCCGGCAGGCGGCCGTAGACTTTGCGCAGTTCATCATGGACATCGGCGTACGTTGCCACCGTAGAGCGGACATTGATTCCTATGGGCGATGCGTCGATGAGTTTAATCCCGTGAATGCCTGACGCGTCAAGACGTGTCACATGGGGCGGAAGTGCCTCCCCTTTCGTTTGGGCAAGGACGGCCGGGATAAGACTTTCAAGAACCATGGTTGTCTTGCCTGAGCCGGAAACACCGGTGACCACCGTAAGACGGCCTTTGGGAAAGGTCACACTGAGGGGTTTTACGGTATGGATTCCACTTGTTTCCATATGGATGGTGCCCTTTTCAAAAAGTGCTTTTTTCCCGCAGGCATCACGGACTAAGTGGTGACCGCCTTTTTGAAGGAAAGGGCCGATCTTTGAAGTGTGACGCTTTGCCGTATCAGCCACAGTCCCCGTTCCGATGACGCGACCTCCTTTGGAGCCGGCGCCGGGCCCCATTTCAATGAGCCAATCACACGTAGACAGGACCTGCGTATCATGGTCTACAAGAACGATGGAGTTTCCGTCGCGGATAAGGTCCTGCATGACACCCATGAGGCCTTTGAGATTCTCCGGATGAAGACCAATGGATGGCTCATCAAGGATATAGAGGACACCCGTCGTTCGGTTCCGTACAGCCCGAGCCAGCTGCATCCGCTGCCTCTCTCCGTTTGATAAGGTCGCAGCTTCCCGGTCCAAGGTCAAATAAGAAAGGCCCAGATCCATAAGACGCTTGGCGTTTTCGAGAAAAGCATCGCAAATGCTTTGGGCCATGGGGCGCATGGTTTCAGGAAGACTTTCGGGAACTCCTTTGACCCACAAGACGAGGTCCTTCAAGGTCATATGCGTCGCGTCGGCAAGGGAGATCCCGCGCACTTTCGGGGCCCGCGCCTTTTCGGAAAGACGGGTGCCATGGCACTCCGGGCAGGTTTCCTGGGTCAGGAAGCGTTCGACTTTCTTCATGCCCTTTTCGTCCTTTACTTTGGCAAGCGCATTTTCGACGGTATAGATGGCATTATAGTACGTGAAGTCAAGTTCACCGGCAACGTTCGTACTTTTAGCCTTGTAAAAGATATGTTTCTTCACGGCAGGACCATGATAGACGATGTCCTTTTCCTTTGCTGTAAGATCCTTAAAAGGAACATCGGTCCGCACGCCCATGGCGCGGGCAACCTCCTTCATCAGGGACCACATCAGGGTCTGCCAAGGAAGGACGGCCCCTTCATCAATGGTTAAGGTCTCGTCAGGGACGAGGGCATCCACATTGACGGTCTTGACCTTTCCCGTCCCCTCACAGCGCGGGCAGGCGCCTTGGCTGTTGAAAGACAGTTCTTCTGCAGAGGGAGCGTAAAAATGGGCTCCGCAGGTCGGGCAGATAAGTTCTTGTTCCGCCGCGACGGCAAGGGACGGTGGGACCTCATGACCGTTTGGGCAGCGGTGCACCGCAAGACGGGAAAAAAGGAGACGCAGACTACTAAGAAGCTCCGTTCCTGTCCCAAAGGTACTGCGCATGCCAGGAACACTGGGACGCTGGTGCATGGCAAGGGCAGCCGGAACGTAAAGGACTTCATCCACGTCCGCCTTGGGGGAAAAGCTCATGCGCCGCCTTGTGTACGTCGACAGGGAATCGAGGTAGCGCCGGGACCCTTCCGCATAGAGGACGCCTAAGGCAAGGGATGATTTGCCCGATCCCGACACACCGGCAATGCCGACAATTTTTCCAAGAGGAATATCGACATCAATATTTTTAAGATTATGGACCCGCGCACCGCGGACCTTGATGGCTTCTTTCATGATTCCATCCCTTTTCTTTCCAGTCTCATTTTCTGCTCTGTTTCCTAAAGGCCAAACGCCCTGTCGTAGACAATGGTCCCTGCAAGCGGAGCCGCATCAGGAATGAGCTTTATGGCCATAAAATATTCTTTAGGAAAAGCTGCTGGCGGCGTAATTCCCCATTTTTCTGCCGCTTCATAACCCAACCGGCCATAAAATGCAGGATCCCCCAAAACGGCTGCATAAGCAAATCCCGCCTTTGCGGCAAGCGTATGACCTTTTTTTACAAGAGCGGTCCCAATCCCGCTTTTTTGAAAACAAGGCTTCACAGCAAGGGGCGCCAAGGCAAGGATGGTTTCTTGGGATACCCTTGCTTTTGTAAAAAGGATAAACCCTGCGGGCTTAGCTTCCCGTTCAGCCATAAGGGCTAAGTCTGGGAGAAAGGCAGGCCCTTGCCGCAGCCGGGCCACAAGCGCGGCTTCCGTCCCATCCGAATAAGAAGCCGTGGCAAAAGCCTGCTTTACTAGGTCCTCAATAGCAGTCCAGTCTTGTTCCTGTACCTTTCGAATCAGATCCATCATCAATCCTCCCTACCTTGTTGGAGTATCTTTCTGCTCCCTGCCTTTTATTTCATTAGGAAGGAAGCCTAGTCGGCTCAAAAAAGGCGTCGAGATCCCTCACGATGGCGCCGTCAATTTTTCCTTTACAGGCTAGTTCCCTCATGATGGCAATGGTCTTTTCATGTGAGAATCCCTCTTTATACGGCCTTTTTTCCGTCAGGGCCTGATAAATATCGAGACAGGCCATGAGGCGGTCTTCAAAGGAAAGTTCCTTGCTGCAAAGGCCCTTTACGTAACCGCTTCCATCCAGTTTCTCATGATGGAAAGAGGCCCAGTCCCGGATATCTTCAAACCCAGGGATTTCATCAAGGACTTCATAGGTCCAGCGGACATGGTTCTTCATGATTTGGAACTCTTCTGCAGTCAACGGCCCTGCTTTTTCAAGGATGGAAGAAGGCACCTGCAATTTTCCATAATCATGGAGGCTCGCCGCCAGAAGAAAACGTTCCTGCTTTTCTTCATTCCATCCATATTTTTGGGCCATGGCAAGGGCCTTCATGGCAATTCCGTGAGAATGGTCCTTCGTAAAGGAGGACTTATTATCGACAATCCGCTCAAAAAACCGGGTGATGGTAAGCATATCTTTTAGGCTGTACTCACAGGCATGGCTTGGTACGACCGATTTGAGGAGCCTATTTAGAGGAATCTCCTGGAGTTTTTGTACAGCCTCATAGGTCAGGTTCTTTTCAAGAAGGACCAAGGCATCATGGGAAAATTCGATATGTTCGAGCCCAAGCAGATCACGGACCATCTCCCTAAATCCGCTTTCCGACAGGGACAATAAATCGTAACGGATATCCATGCGGTCAGCAAGGTAGAGCACTTGGGCTCGCTTGTCAATGGCATCTTCCCTAAGCCCCATGGGGCCTGTTCCATTGGCCCATTCGTGGTGCATCATGACAACCCCTTTGATTTGGGAATAAAAAGGCATATCCTGCAAAAGGTCCTTCCCTTTTTGGGCATGGATACTGGCGTCATCTACAACCCGACCATTGGAAAAAGTGCCGCTGAAGGGTTTCCTATTTCGGGCAGCATCCCGCATTTCCCGAATGGTCTCTACAGACCCGCAGTCATGGAGCAAAGCAGCAAGGACAAAGGCCAGCCGCTCATCAGGGGACCACGGAAGGCTGCGCGTCATCAGGTAGGACAGATAGGCAACTCGCTTACCATGCCCGACCGTGGCGCCGACAAGGTCATGTTCCTCCCGGTCAAGGGCCTCAATCATGGGTAGGAAAAAATAGAGAGGATCAAGTTTCACAATAAGTCCTTTCTGTCAGCTGAGAGGGCATTTTTTTGAAGAAATGACCAAAGAGCCCTGCAGCCAGCCACAATATCACGATAGCTTGCTTCAAAGTCCCGGGTATACCAAGGATCGGCTACATCCCGGGGATGATCCGTATAATCAAGGAGCAGCGATAGTTTATGGTCCCTATCCCCACCACAGATGCGCCGCATGTCATGGAGGTTTTCCGCGTCCATGCCGATGAGATGATCATAGAAAGCATAATCAGCCCGCGTCAACAGGACTGCCCGCTTTCCTACAGGGTCAATGCCATGACGCAGAAGTGTCTCCCGAGCCGGCGGATAGACAGGATTTCCTACACCGCCAGCAATTTCGTCCGTTGTCGTTGCCGCGGAAGCAATGAGGAAATCTGCCTCCTGACCGGCCTTTTTGGCTATATCCCTAAAAACAAACTCCGCAACGGGGCTTCTACAAATATTGCCATGGCACACAAATAGGATTTTTACAGCCATTTTGAAAGTCCTCCTGCTGTTCGAGTCAAAAGTGACACCTCCTGTCTGCTACCGCTAAAAGGTTTAATACGCTGTTCAGCCGACTGTCTTATATGGCCTCCATCACGTCGAGCAGGTGCTGATACGTGTCGACGTCGTGGTAGACGACGTCCTTGTTGGATAGGGTCTTGAACAGTTGCTTTGCGCAGCTGATTTTTGCCTGCTCGATGGGCTTCAGGTTCAGGCTTTCCATCGTGCCCTTGGTCTCCGCGATGAAGAAGATGTGCTTCACGCTTCCCTTGCTGAAGGCGATTGCCCAGTCAGGCGCATAGTTGCCGACGGGCGTCGGTATCTGGAAGCCGCGCGGCAGCTTGGCGTAGACCACGACCTTCTCGTCCAGTTCCAGCTCTCCGGCAAAGGCCTTCTCGCCATCCGAGTCCGGGAACACGTAGTCTTGCACGTTCTTCTTGGCCTCGATTGCGCGGGCGAAGTCCGTGTTCTTCTCGGCCGTGAAGATGGCGCTGTCGTAGGTGCCTTCCGTCTGGTTGTACTGGATCTGCTCCACGATCATCGTGGCCTTCTCCTCGTCGATCAGACGGATGGCTTTGGCGATGAACTCCTCCGGGTTGTTCTGGTACATGGCGAAGGTCTGGGGCTTGATGCCCTTGAGGATTCGGGCGGTTGTCCGGCGCGTGAGCTTGGCTCCTTGGGCCACCTTGCCGACCAGATCGTAGCGAACGGAGCTGCCCTCCGCTCGGTCGAGGTTGTAGGTCACGCTGGTTTCCGCCACGAAGCCGATCCCGGCTTTGACCTTCTCGGTGCTCCAGTCCTGTCCCTGCTCGCCTTGGGTCACGGTGTATTGCAGCTTGGCGACGAACATCTTCTCGTCGATGTGCCGGATTGCCTTGGCGATGAGCTCCTCGCCGTCGAACGAGACGGTGTACGCGTACTTGTGGTTGATGTAACCCCAGAGGGTCTGGAACTCCTTCTTGTAGAAGTTGTCGTTGAGCGCGTTCTCACGGACCTTGGTCTCGTGGCCGTCGCTTACCATGCCGTCGAGCGCGTGCTCATCGAACACGCTTTGGATCAGCGCGTGCACGCCGTCCGCAATCTCCCTGCAGCTATCGGGAAGCGGGGCGAGTGCGTTGTTCGCAAGGTCCGTCCGGTACTGGTCCGAGACGTGGTCATCGTCGTCGATGTAGTCGTTCTTGATGAGGTAGCGGTAGATGTCGTGCGCCTGCCTGTCGCTGACCGTTTTCTCGACACCGTCCAGAACGATGGTCTTTCCAGCGAAGTAATCCTCGGTCGCCTTGGTCGGGCGGTCATAGAGGTCCTCGCGTATGCCGCGCTGAAGGTCGGCAACGAAGTCCTTGTAGCCGTCGCTTGCGATGACGGTCAGTTGGTTGACCTGCTGCACCGCGTCTCCCAGCATGGCCGTATCCATCCGGTCGCCATTCTGGTTCACGCAGAGCCTGAGTCCCCGTCCGACCTCCTGCCGCTTCTGCGTCGGCGAGTTGCCGCCGTGCTTGAGCGTGCAGATCTGGAAGACGTTCGGGTTGTCCCATCCTTCCCTCAGGGCCGAGTGCGAGAAGATGAAGCGCACGGGATTGTCGAAGGAGAGCAGCCGCTCCTTGTCCTTCAATATCAGGTCGTAGGCGGACGTGTCGTCGCTCTCGTCGCTGCCGCGCTTGAGCTTGCTGTCGACCTTGCGGCCCTTCTTGTCGATGCTGAAGTAGCCCGCATGCGTGCTGTGCACGTCGATGGACCTGAGGTAGCGCTCGTAGGGCGTGTCGAACAGCGTCAGGTACTCGTTCAGGATGTCCGTGTACTCCTGCTCAAAGATGTCGCCGTACTCGGAGTTCGTCTCGTTGCCGTCCTCGTCGTACTTGCGGTACTTCGCCACCTCGTCGATGAAGAACAGGGACAGGCACTTGACGCCCCGGTCGAAGAGCGCCTTCTCCTTCTCGAAGTGCGAGCGGATTGTCTCACGGATCTCAACGCGTCGCATGTCCGCCTCCGACACGTCGCCGGTGACCTCGCCCGCGTGAATCGTCACGCCGTTGGTGAAGCTCACCTCGCCCCGGATCGGGTCGATTGCGCTGACGTGGTAGCCGCGATACTGCTCCATGCCCTTTGACAGCGCGTACAGGTCGTCGTCCACGCCTACCTGCCGGGTCTCCCGGTTGATGGACTTCTGGTAGGCGATCTCGAACTCCAGCCGTGCCATCGGCGGCTTTCTCGGCGAGATCACGATTCTCTCCAGATACAGGTAGCTGTCCGTGCCGCGCAGGTTCTTGATGTCAAAGCCCTTGACCTCGATTCGCTTGACCAGTCGCTTGTTGTAGGCGTCCAGCGCGTCCAGCACGTACACGAGGTCGTGATGCTCCTTGTGCGTGGCCGAACAGGCAGAACAGCGGGTTGAACGCCTCAAGCGCCTTCTGGGTCGCCTTGCCGCCCATCTTCTGCGGCTCGTCCATGATCACGATGGGACGGTTGGCAGCGATCACGTCTATTGGGCGGCGGCTTCCGAACGAGTCGCGCCGGGAGAAGATGATCCTCGCCGCGTCGTTGCCCTTACGCCCCTCCACGTTCTTGTCCTTGTTGAAGGACGTGTTGAACGCCTGCGTGTTGATGATCATGACCTGAACGTCGGCACTCTGGCTGAAGGAATCGATGTCGGAGAGGCGCTTGGAGTCGTAGATGAAGACGCGCGCCTTCTTGCCGTACTGCTCCATGAAATGGTCCGACATGGTGTCAAAGCTCTTGCGCACGCCCTCGCGGATGGCGATGGACGGCACCACGACGATGAACTTGCTCCAGCCGTAGCGCTTGTTCAGCTCGAACATCGTCTTGATGTAGACGTAGGTCTTGCCCGTGCCCGTCTCCATCTCCACGTCGAGCGAACACGCGCCAAGATTGGTCTGTGTCAGAGCGTCGGACACGTGAATGTTGTTCCTCATCTGAATCCGCCGGACGTTCGCGAGGATCTGCGCTTCGCCTATCTGCACCCTGGCGTTGGCGAAGCCCATGGTCAGCTCCTCGTCGGACTTCGACCAGTTCATGATGTCGCGGTGGACCTCCACGTCCCTGCGGTAGGTGAACCGGTCGTTGTACGGCTGCCCCGCGAACACGTCCGCCACGCTCTCCACGGCATCCGTCTGGAAGGGCTGTATGGAAAATTTAAATCTCATCCGTCGGCCCTCCTTCCTTGTCCGCGTGCTGCAGATAGAACAGCTCCTTTTGCGTCTCGATCTCCGTGCGCAGTTCCTCCTCCGTCGGCAGGTACAGCTTGTACTTCGACGCGAAGAGCTGATCGCTCTCGTTCATGATCGAGTAGCGAGCGATGTCGGAATCCGTGTCCGCGCACAGGATGATGCCGATGGTCGGATGGTCGTCCGGCTGCTTTTTCCGCTCGTCGTACATGCGGATGTACATGTCCATCTGGCCGACGTCCTGATGCGTGATCTTTTTCGTCTTCAGGTCAATCAGGACGAAGCACTTCAGGATGTAGTTGTAGAACACCAAGTCGATGAAGTAGTCTTCTTTCTCGGTGTGGATGCGCTGCTGTCTGGCGACGAATGCGTACCCCTTGCCGAGCTCCATGAGGAACTTCTGCAGGTTGTTGATAATGCTCTGCTCGAGGTCCGACTCCAGATACGACGTGTCCTCCTGCATGCCAAGAAACTCGGCGATGACCGGGCTCTTGATGAACTCGAGCTTTTTCTGGTACTCCGCCGTCAGCTCCTGCATCTCACGTTTGACGGCATCCTGACTCTGCGTCTTCAGCATCCGGTAGTAGTACTGCGACGAGATGTTGCGCTGCAGGGTACGGGTGCTCCAGTTCTCAGTTGCCGCCTCCTGCGCGTACCACTGCCGCGCCTTCTCGTCGTTCACCTGGAGAAGCGTCCGATAATGCGTCCACGACAAAAGCGGCGCGGAAGATTTTCCACGCAGTGAGTGGAAAATCTCCGGGAAGGCACGATAGAACGAAAAATAATAGTACAGATTCGTCATCGTGAACCCTCTGCCGTACTTCGCGGTCAGCGCACGCGCCAGCTTCTTCATGACCTCGGACCCATATTCCGTGCGCCCATCCCCGTTAGCGATCTCCTCGGAGATGCGCTTACCGAGAAGCCAGTTCCGCTCCACAAGAAGCAGATTGACAGCCTGATAAGCATTCCCTTGAGCCGTCTCTATGATTCGTTCCGAATCCGCCACCAGATTGTCCGATCTATGATAGGCGATCCGCATGAGTTCTTCCGCCATCACAGCACCTTCCTTTGCGTCTGGGGACTATACGTCTCGAAAATCTGCTCGAAGTTGGCCATTACACTGTCATTTGCCATGCCGCTGTCGCGGAAGACGGCGTAGAAGGGATGGCGCTTGGCGATGGCCTTGACCGTCTCATCCGTAACGTCCTTATCGAAGCAGGCGATGAGATATCCGTCGGCGACCGAGAACACCTTCCGGCCGTCGAGCATCTCCTCATCAACCGATGAGGACAGCGTGATACCAAGATCCAGCATCACCTGAAAGAGCAGATCCTCCGGCGTGCGGTCCGGCTTGATGTTGTCCGCAAATAGGTCCAGCTGCGCCTGCTTCACGTCGGCGGGACGATAGTAGACATCCTCCATGTTCGAGCTGTCCACTTTGAAGACACGAAAACCAATGTCCAATTTCGTCGTTGTCAGAGGAGACTCTTCCTTAATCTTCTTACCCGCACGACGAATGCGCTCTTCGCCAATTTCGCAGATGGTACGGTAGCCAGCCTTGTAGACCTCGCTCTTTTCATCACAAACTTCTGGAAGCTGAACGAGTATGAACTTGCGGTTGCTACCATCCTCAGAGTTCATTTGCATTACAGCATGGGCAGTCGTAGCTGAACCGGAAAAGAAATCTAGAACGATATCATTTTCTCCGAGATTCGCGAGTGTCAGTAATCTTCTTAATAAACGCACCGGTTTGGGACCGCTGAAATAGCCGCCTTCCAAAAGTTCGGCTACTTCTTTCGCGCCCTCCTGGTTATGCCCGACATCTTTAAAAAACATGATCGAGGTGGGTGCCATGCCATCAAATTTGAGTTCAGACAAAAACCTTTTTAGTCTCGGTACTCCGTTACCATCTGCGCCAAACCAGATTCTATTATCTCGGAGTCTCTCCAAAAATGCATTTTTGGAGAGACTCCAGCAGCGCCCTGCTGGAGGCTCAACTACACGCCCCGAAGGGGTCGTGATAGGGTAGTCTCCAGAAGGACTGTACGTTTTCACCGATAAGTCACCCGATTGCCAGACCCCGCGCGGATCATTATCTGGATTGGAATATCTTTCGTTTGCCTCTTCTGTTCTCGGTAGTCTTCCTATTTTAAAATTGTCTATCTTCTTTGCAAACATCAAAACATAGTCATGACTGTTTGAGACATATTTCGCATCATTTTTAGGAGCAAATGCTCTTTCCCAAACTAATTGAGCAATAAAGTTCTCTGCGCCGAATATCTCGCTGCATATTTTTTTGAGGTTTTCCTGTTCATAATCATCAATTGAGATGAAGATCACACCGTCGTCACTCAACAGATCCTTTGCAATCCGAAGCCTCGGATACAGCATGTTGAGCCAGTCCGTGTGGAACCTGCCGTTTGACTCGTTGTTGGTTCGCATGTCGAACAGCAGGTTGCCATCATCATCCCGCTGCCCGCTGCGCTCGGCGAACTCCTCGCCGCTGATGGAGCTGTCGTCGTCGTACACAAACGCATCCGACCCCGTGTTGTACGGTGGATCGATGTATATCATTTTGACCTTACCGAGGTAGGTCTCCTGCAGGAGCTTGAGGGCGTCCAGGTTGTCGCCCTCGATGTAGATGTTCTCAGTGTCGATGCTGCCGGGCGTGCCGTCGCGTCCCACGGATTTCTCCCGGTCGAGGCGCAGCGTCTTTGCAATCGGCTGGTTGGCCAGCACGACGGACTTTCGCTTGTCCGGCCACGTGAACTGGTAGCGTTCCTGCGTGCCTTCAACGACAGTGGCGGCGATCTCTGACCTAAGCACATCCGCGTCGATCGCACGGACGGTCTCGCCGTTCTCGTCCTTCGTTTCCGTCACCGCGTTCGGGAAGAGCGCAGCTAGCTTCTCGTAGTTTTCCTTCGCCAAGTCAGGCGTGTGCATGTTCATCTTCTCCATGAGTCAACTCCTCCAGTTCCTTCTGATATTCTCGCAGGCGCGTGTAGGTCTCAAACTGCTTCTTGGGCTGCTGCTGTCGCCATGTTGCCGCCTCCGTCCTGCTGATCAGCATCTTTAGCTTCTCGATCCTGTCCTGCCTGTCCAGCCGCTCATCGATGGACAGATTTTCGTTCTGCCCTGAGGCGTCCTCCTCCAGCAGCGCGATCTGCTCGACCATGGAGTTCCAGATCTCGTCCAAGGTGAAGCCGTGCAGGCTCAGATGGACATCCGACGCCTCCATCCATGGCGTGCGGTAGAGCTTGCCGTAATAGAGCGCCAGCTGCCGCCTGCTCTCAAAGCACAGCAAGAAGACGAGCCGGTGCTTGTTCTGCCGGGCGATCGCCTCGGTGACCTTGCCGTCGAACTCCTGCTTCTTCAGCCTGACGGACAGCAGGAGGATCTCCTTGGTCTCGGCGCTTGCCGTCAGGTTCAGCGTCTGTTTGGTGAAGCTGTTCTCCACCATGATCCGGTCCACGTCGGATACGAATTTTTCCTTGAGTGCGTTTGTCAGCGCGAGGTGACGGTAGAACGCCTCCTTGGGCAGGCGTTTCCTCACCGTCGTCGCGGTTGGAAAGTTCATCATGTCAGAGCACCACCATGAAGCAAATCAGTTCGAAGTCGTCGAGTCCCGAGAATCCACTGGAGAGGAAGGTGGTCTGTCCGCAGCCGAAGAAGCTGTCGATGTCACCTTCGTCCTTGGCGTCGATGACGGACATGATCGCATCCTCCAGCAGCTTCGATATGCGGCCCATGTTCCGGCCGTCGTCCGTCGCCTTGTTGAACCTTCCGCAGAGCGCCTTGTCCGGCACGGATTTTCCCCGTGCGAGATGGCGCATCATGTCCAGCGTGTCCTTCGGCTGTAGGTGGTTGGTGACCACCTCGCCGTCCATGCCGACGTAGACCATGTAGAAGGGGTGAAGACTGTTCTGGTTCTGGATGTTGACCTGCTTGTTGACGTTCTTCAGGACGAAGATCACGCCGGGCTTGTCGCCCTTCACGACCGTGTGGATGCCGAACGGCATGTGGTCGATGTCCCCGTGCTCCTTCCTGTAGGCGATTAGATCCATGCGGAACTCGTTCAGTCCCAGGTCCATGATGGACACGCCGTTCGTCATATCCTCCAGGTCGACGACCTCCTCCTGCAGCTTTTTCAGCTGGCTGCGGCGGTATTCGAGGTCTCCCTTCTCCTCTTGGTCGATTGGGTTGTCGTCGCCCGTCGAGGTCATGACGGAGATACGCATCCTTTCCTCGACGCGTGACTTGAGCTGGATATATTCGTCCAAGTCGAGGTCGGGCCAGAAGTTGACGAGCTGGATCGCCTCGTTGCGGCTGCCGATGCGGTCGATTCGTCCGAAGCGCTGGATGATGCGCACGGGGTTCCAGTGGATGTCGTAGTTGATGCAGTAGTCGCAGTCCTGCAGGTTCTGCCCCTCGGAGATGCAGTCCGTCGCGATCAGGATGTCGATGTCCTCCGTGTCCTTGGGGTACAGCACGTCCCTGTCCTTGGACTTCGGGGAGAAGCAGGTCAGGACGTGGTTCATCTCGGCCTTGAACCCCGGAATCGTCGTCTTGCCGTCGACCGCCCCCGTGATGAGGGCCGTGTTGAGTCCCAGCTGCGTTTTCGCCATGCCGCTCACGTGCTCGTACAGGTATTCCGCCGTGTCCGAAAAGGCGGTGAAGATCAGGACCTTCTTGTTGCCGGGGTTGATCGGCTTTTCGACCTTCTCGCGGATTACGCGGAGCAGCTCGCTCAGCTTGTAGTCGTACTGCGGGGTGATGTCCTCCACCATGCCGATCAGCAGGGACAGAGTGCCGATGTCCTCGTCGATGTCCCGCTTCCATGAGAGGTAGTCCATGTCCCGAAGGTCGATGCGCACCTTCTTGCCGACGCCGAAGAAGTCCGTGTTCTGGTCGTCGTCGTCAAAGTCCGCCGCCTCGCCGGACAGGTCCGTCATCTCGTCAAGGTTGCCCGAGCCGCCATTCCGGAACGCCTCGATGGTCTGCGAGGTGTCATACAGGTAGTCGCAGATCCTCTTTACCGTCAGCAGGAAGGAGTGGACGGAACTTTCCATGCGCTTGAGGAGGTTGATGCTCATGAGGCGCTGGATGCCGATCTCACGGCCCATGCGGAACTTCTCCGTCTCCTTCTCGTCGAGATACTTGTGCAGCTTGCTCGGCTGGATGTAGACGGTCGGCGTGTAGATGGTCAGGTGCAGCGCGGTCAGGAGCTCGATCACCTCCTTGTAGTTGATCGCGGCCTTGCGATTGGTCAGCTTGGGCCGCAGGGATACGGGCTTCAGCCGCTTCGGGAAGGACCCGATGTCCGTCACGTCGTAATAGGTTTGGATGTGCTTCCGGGACCGGGCGATGGTCACGCTGTCGAGGACTTCAAAGAAGTCGTAGTCCAGGCTCGCAAGCAGATGATCCGTCGTGCGCTGCGCCTCGGGCAGCTTGCACCATGTGTTATAGACGGCCTGCGCCTGCCTGAAGATCGTGTCGATGTCCGATTTCGTCTTCAGCTTCCCGTTGATTTCCTCCGGGTCGCCGCCGTAGGCGAGCGCCAGCTGGTTGCGCAGGTCGTAGAAACGGTTGTTGACAGGGGTAGCCGACAGCATCAGGACCTTTGTTTTCACGCCGGGTTTGATGACGCGGTTCATCAGCCGCATGTAGCGGTTTTCCTTCTCGCCGCCTTGGCTGTCCGTTCCGTTTCCGTTGCGGAAGTTGTGGCTCTCGTCGATGACGACAAGATCGTAGTTGCCCCAGTTGATCCTGTCGATGGGCAGGCCGACGGCCGTGTTGCCGCTGTTGCGGGACAGGTCGGTGTGATAGAGGACGTCGTAGCGGAACCGGTCTTTTGCGAGCGGGTTGTTGATCAGGTTGCCCCGGTAGGTCATCCAGTTCTCGGAGAGCTTCTTCGGGCACAGGACGAGCACGTTCTTGTTCCTGCCCTCGTAGTATTTGATGACTGCAAGCGCGGTGAAGGTCTTGCCGAGTCCGACGCTGTCGGCAAGGATGCAGCCGTTATATTGTTCGAGCTTGTTGATGATGCCAAGCGCCGCGTCCTTCTGGAAGTTGAAGAGCTTGTTCCAGATGACGCTGTCCTTAAAGCCGGTCGCCTCGTTGGGGAGGACGTCCTCGGAGATGTCCTCCAGAAACTCGCTGAAGATGTTGTAGAGCGTCATGTAGTAGATGATCTCCGGGGGGTTCTCCTGATAGACCGTGGAGATCATGTCTATGACCTCGCCGGTGACGTCCTTGAGCTTTTCCTTGTCGTTCCACACCTGATTGAAGGTCTGCAGGAACTGGGTGCTTTCTGGGGATTCGACGCGCACGACGATGTTCGTCATGTTGTTGCCCCGCTCGCAGCCGAGGTCGACCGTGGTGAAGCTGTTCATGGGACTGTAGGCGTAGGTCTCGTCGCCGTCGGAGACGAGCATGAAGTTGTTCATGGAGTCCCGGGTGGTGTTCGACCTGAACTTCGCCTTGCGGCGCATCCATTGGGCGCATTCCCTCGCGACGGCCTTCTGTTTGAGCTCGTTGCGCAGGCGCACCTCGAACTCCGTGCCGTACAGGCTCTTCTCGCGCTGAAGCCGAGGAATGTAGAACTCGCGGCGTTCCTTCGGCGTCTTCTCCGCGACGAAGGTCGGAGACGTGAAGAGGAAGCGCAGCTCCTCGCAGGACTCCAGCTGCTCCTTGAGCTCCTGAAAGGCGTAGATGGAAAAGCATGCGGCGGCGATGGACACTTTGCTGCCGGAGCGGATCGTCTTTTGCAGGTCGTCTTTGACGACGTTTGTGGTGTTGTTGAATATTTCCATGCGTGCGTTCCTCGTAAGAAGACTTTTTGTGGCGGAGGTTCGTCATCCGCTGAAGCGGGCTTATTCCTCCGTTGTCTTGTCCTTTCGTTCCATGATGTCCTCGGGGCCGCAGTCGAGTGCCTCGCAGATTCTCAGCAGGACGTCGGTCGTGACGTTTTCGCAGCGTCCCATCTTCGCGATGGATGCGGCGCTGACGTCACTCATTTCCTGTAGGTCCTTTTTCTTGATGTTGCGATCGATCAGCAGCTTCCAGAGCCGGTTGTAGGAGAACTCGGAATGTAGTTCCTTCTTAGCTTGTTTCGTCTGCGTCATTCTTTTCCTCCTTGTTCCATGCCCAGCCGAACAGCTCGTTGCCAGCGGGCGAAAGTCTCAATACGGCGTTTTTCTCTAGTATCCGCTGCGCTCCGGCATCATAGGATGCGAGCGTATCGTAGACCAGGAACACCTGCTTGCCGTGTTCCTTCTGCTTCTCGTAGACGCGGACGATCTCGGAGAAGACGGGTTTGTCTATGTTTTTGAGAAGGATGGAGTCGTGGACGACGAACGGGATCGGGGCGGCCAGCATGTTGGCGAGATCGAAGTTGATGAGGCCACGGTACTGTGCGCCGGTTCCTCCGTCGTTCGGGGTGTTGAAGGTGTACTTGTTCAGCTTCTCGAGCCTCAGGATGGGTGGCAGATGCGTGGCGTCCCTCAGTATGTCGAGGCTTATCTCCCGCATGTTCTGGTTGATCGCGCTCTCGATGGTGAGCAGCTGCTCTTGGGTGACCGTATCCCTCGTTTTCGCGTAGTCCGCCGCCATGGCCTTCAGCCGTTCGAGCTCGTCGTAGTTATGGTTCGCTTCGCGGAAGTTGTTGAGTTCCGTGGAGAGTTGGGCGAACTCTTTCAGGATTGCCTGCGAGACGTTCGGGACGTTCTTGATCTCGGTGATCTGGTTCTTGATCCGGGCGATCTCGTCGCCCAGCAGCATGTAGGTGGTGGCGAGGTCGCCTTCCGTTTCCTTGAATTCGGAATCCAGTATCCTTGACAGCTTGTGGTGGAAGCCTTCGATCTCCTCGAGGGTGCGGAATTCCTCGTTGGGGAAGAATCGTTCAAGGTCGCTGAACGTCCTTTTGAAGCTGCGTTTCTGTCCCGTCATGTCCCTGCGAACGTCGTTCAGCTGGGTCTGCACGGCCGCTCTCTGCCGTCTGAGGCCGATCAGCTGCTCCCTGAGTTCGGAGCGTCCCGTCAACGACCTCCTGCCTCATCGACGCCTGCATGAGGTTGTCCGGCACAGGGTCTTTCTGGTTGACAAGGCGGCTGATTTTCTTTGAGTCCAGGCTATTCGTCCGATACCCGTTTTGAGCTACCTAGTCCTGATCATTGATGGCGCTGAGCAGGAACCGCGCGGCCGCTTCCTGCTTGTTGTCCTTGAATCCCGGCTGCATGGCCCGGATGTAGGACAAGATGTTCAGTTCGCTCATCGGTCCGCTCCTCCTTTGATGCTCCCGGAAAAACACTGGCAAACCAGTGGCAAAACGAAGGCAAAGACTTTCAAGCTCTCGCTTTTTAAGCTGAATACAGAAAGCGAGGGCAGTCAAGTGCATCCATAGTCAAGTATCAGTCTAACACATTATCGGGAATATTACTACGCATATTAACTGATAATTGCTTTATCGCTTAATTTTCTCTCAGCTTTCGAAGTCCCGAACATGACCTGAAACCGTTCTCCCGAATCCGGCTCGCCTTCTTCGCGGCCGCGAGGTGCGTTCGTAACCGGATGACGGACTAGCAAAGTTAACAGCGTGCCAGCTAGACGAACGGCTGGTCACCGACATGAGGCGGAGCCATCCGCATTGAGGTGACCGACTATGACCAATTTCACCGGCAGTCATTTGAGCGGTCTCCGCCTCGGCCTTAGCGCCGAAAGGAGCTGAGGCTCGAGGACGTGCGCGCGGTGCTTGCCGACAAGGCGCGCATCGGTCACACGGACCAGATCCGCGAGTTGCTCCGGAAGTATGGCGCGGACAGGCTTTCAGCAGTCGATCCGAAGCATTATGAGGCGCTGCTCAGGGATGTGGAGGGACTCGACGATGGCCGCTAGTTCCCATGCGATTCTCTCCGCGTCGAGCGCGGACCGTACGTGCTCGAACATGTGGGGGCTGCCAAACAGTCCTGCCCTGATCCGGCCGTGATGGTCGAGCAGCGCGTGGACTTCTCCCGCTGGGTGCGGCAGGGCTTCGGCACGGCCGATGCGCTCATCATCGCGGACGGGACGCTGCACATCATCGACTTGAAGTATGGATCCGGGATCGAGGTGTCCGCCGAAGACAACCCGCAGCTCAAATGCTACGGCTTAGGTGCCCTGGACCAGTTCGGCGATCTCTACGACATCGACGAGGTCAGGCTCACCATCTACCAGCCGCGTCGTCAGAACGTGAGCGAGTGGCGGCTGCCTGCGTCGGACCTGCTCGCTTGGGCGGACACACTGCTGAAGCCTGCGGCGGACCTCACGTGGGACGGCAAGGGCGACTTCGCCTGCCGCCCGTGTTCTCGAATCGAGGTGAGATCGGTAGGCAAATTTCATATTTCCAAACTTCTGGAAAATCAACAAACTACTTTTGCCTTTCAGATAGCCTACAAAAGACGAAACGCTAATTTTGGGCGGGATACTTACCAACAGATGTAGATGATCAGGGCAAATTTCACCTTCAAAAATTTCTACGCCCTTCCATTCACAAAGCTGTCGCTAGATGTCTCTTATTGCTAAC
>OHAT01001591.1_pt1 | contig 19339 bp, 18 predicted proteins | sample 1577141 | NCBI WGS metagenome assembly OHAT01 (sample SAMEA3541578, study PRJEB24748) | human gut metagenome | biome: human gut; feature: human-associated habitat; material: faeces | place: China | collected 2012 | reverse complement strand
CGGAAATGCTGGCGAGAATCCGGGCAGCGATCCGTCATTCGAGAGCTGGCTATCAGGGACCGGCAGGTGGAATGACGGGCGTTTTTGAGGCGAAAGACCTGCTGATCGATTACGATAAACATCGTGCCTATAAGGGCGGCTTAGATCTGAACCTGACACAGAATGAGTTTCGGCTGGTGAGCCTTTTGAGTCGTTATGCTGGAAAGGTTCTGACCTATGATTTTATGATCCGGGAAATCTGGGGACCAAACATGGAAAACAATAACCGGATTCTGCGGGTCAACATGGCGAATATCCGACGTAAGCTTGAGAAAAATCCGGCACAGCCGGAGTATATTTTTACAGAAATCGGCGTTGGCTACCGGATGATCGAGCCGGAGGGCTGACCAAGACGCGAAAACAGGAGGAAAAGAAAAGATGCGAATTGGAATGGGATATGATGTGCATAGATTGCAGGAGGGCTGCAAACTGATTATGGGCGGCGTGGAAATCCCGTATGAAAAGGGACTTTTAGGACATTCTGATGCGGATGTGCTCGTACATGCCGTGATGGACGCCCTGCTTGGAGCAGCAGCACTCGGCGATATCGGTAAGCATTTTCCAGATACGGATCCCGCCTATAAGGGAATCAGCAGCATTCTGCTTTTGCAGAAAGTAGGGGAGCTGCTGGAAGAGCACTGCTTTTTAATTGAAAATATCGATGCGACGATCATCGCCCAGGCGCCGAAGATGCGCCCGCACATCGACCAGATGCGCCAGAACATGGCGGATGCGCTCAAAATCGACGTATCGCAGATCAATGTAAAGGCGACGACCGAGGAAGGACTTGGCTTTACCGGAGCCGGAGAGGGTATTTCTGCGCAGGCGATCTGTCTGTTAAACAGTCCGATGGGACTCTACGACCAGAATGTGACCAGCGGCTGCGGCAGTTGCCCGCGTTGTGGCGTGCAGTAAGTCTGCCTGTCGCATGGCGCAATCTTTGTAAAGTGACGGGAACGTTGGGGCAGCTGTCAAAGCTGGCATCGGAGCCCTCGCCTACTGCATAAAATAAGAAAAGGGGACACTACCCTACTCAGCGCAGGCGGAACAAAAACACCGGCAGCCCTTGACAAAGAGAAGAAAATTTTTTATCCTAATTATAGTTGTGCAGATACTTCGGGAAGTTGCGAATTGCCAAAGCCGGAGCATCTGCGATATCGCTGAAATGAACAGATTAGAAAATGCATGGAACGGAAAGAGTATGCAAATAGACGGCGCCAGAGAGGGAATGCCATTGGCTGAGAGCAGTCCCCGCAGGTCTGTGCAGAAAGTGCATCCGGGAGCAGATTCTGCGAAGCCGACGGCATGAGCAGAGTACGAATTGCGCACGTTACGCGCCTGAGGGCAGGATTTGGAATCCTGAAACAGAGTGGAACCGCGGAATTTTTCGTCTCTAGGCTACAGAGGCGAAAAATTTCTTTTTTTATGACAATAGAAGGTTCACAGAGCGTGTATTCTATTGTATATTGCAAAGCAATGCTCCAAAGTCCGTGCATACACGAGACGTTGGGAACTGCTGTGATTATTCGAGAAAAGGGAAAGGAGAGTTTCGGATATGGGAATCATCGGAAATGTAAAAGAAGAGATCCGGCTGATCAGAGAGCGGGATCCGGCGATTCATTCTTCCATGGAAGTTTTTTTATATCCGAGTTTCCGGGCGATGCTGCACTACCGTGTGGCGCATAAGCTGTATCTGTCCGGACATTATTTCCTTGCGAGATGGATTTCACAGCGCGCGGTGCGCAAAACCGGCATTGAAATCCATCCGGGTGCGAAAATCGGAAAAGGCTTCTTTATCGACCACGGAAACGGCGTTATCATTGGAGAAACCGCAGAGATCGGCAATAATGTGACCCTGTATCAGGGTGTGACACTGGGCGGAACCGGAAAGGAGCAGGGAAAGCGCCATCCGACTGTCGGCGATAATGTCATGATCAGCGCGGGCGCGAAGGTGCTTGGATCCTTTACAATTGGGGAAAATTCCAAGATCGGTGCGGGAAGCGTCGTGCTTTCAGCGGTGCCTCCCAACTCTACGGTAGTCGGTGTCCCGGGCAGAGTGGTGCGCCGGTACAATCAGCCGCTCCCGCGGGAAACTCTGGATCAGGTGCATTTACCAGATCCGGTGCGGGAGGACATTATGACGCTGCAGAAAGCAAACAGCGAGCTGATCAACCGGGTTCTCGAGCTGGAAGTGGAAGTGAAGCGTCTGGAAAAAGAAAAGGAATCGAAAAACAATATGAAAGGAAACGAAAAACAGCATGAAAATTTATAATACATTGACAAAGAAAAAAGAAGAATTTGTACCGATCGAGCCCGGAAAGGTACGCATGTATGTATGCGGTCCGACCGTTTACAACTTTATCCATATCGGAAACGCGCGTCCGATGATCGTGTTTGACACCGTGCGCCGCTATATGGAGTATAAGGGCTACGAGGTAAACTATGTCAGCAACTTCACCGACGTGGACGATAAAATCATCAAAAAAGCGGTAGAAGAGGGCGTAGATGCGAATGTCATTTCCGAACGCTATATTGCAGAGTGCAAAAAGGATATGGCTTCCTTAAATGTCCGTCCGGCAACAACCCATCCTCAGGCTACACAGGAGATCTGCGGCATGGAAGAGATGATCCGCACGCTGATCGAAAAAGGCTATGCCTATGCAGCGGAAGATGGCACGGTTTACTACCGTGTCAGAAGCTTCAAGGATTACGGCAAGCTTTCCCACAAAAATCTGGATGACTTAGAGGGCGGCAAGCGTTCCCTGCTGGTTTCCGGTGCAGACCAGAAGGAAGATCCGCTGGATTTTGTCCTCTGGAAGCCCAAAAAAGAGGGCGAGCCTTTCTGGAAATCCCCGTGGTGCGACGGCAGACCGGGCTGGCACATTGAGTGCTCAGTCATGAGCAAAAAGTATCTGGGGGATGAAATTGACATCCATGCAGGCGGCGAAGATCTGATTTTCCCGCATCATGAAAACGAAATCGCGCAGTCCGAGGCTGCAAACGGAAAACCCTTCGCACATTATTGGATGCATAATGCCTTTTTAAATATCGACAACCACAAGATGAGCAAATCTGCGGGCAATTTCTTTACCGTCCGCGATATCGTTGCAAAATATGATCCGATGGTGCTGCGCTTCTTCATGCTTTCCGCCCACTACAGAAGCCCCTTAAATTTCAGCGCAGAGCTGATGGAGGCCGCTGCAAACAGCCTGGAAAGAATCCGCACTGCAGTTGCTACTCTGCAGTTTAAGGCGCAGAACGCAGAAGACAGCGAGCTGTCAGAGCAGGAGAAGGAGCTTCTTGCACAGGCAGCAGGATTTGAAGCGAAATTTGATCAGGCGATGGACGATGATTTCAACACCGCGGATGCAATCGCAGCGATCTTCGAGCTGGTAAAATTTGCCAACACCTGCGGTGATGCAGAGCACACCAAGGCATTCTGGGAGGCTCTGAAAGAAAAGATCACAACCCTCAGCGATGTCTGCGGTCTGATCGTAGAGAAAAAGGAAGAGCTGCTGGATGCAGACGTGGAGGCTCTGATTGAAGAGCGTCAGGCTGCCCGCAAAGCGAAAAACTTCGCGCGCGCAGATGAAATCAGACAGCAGCTTCTGGATATGGGCATCGTGCTGGAGGATACCAGAGAGGGCGTAAAATGGAAAAGAGCATAGACAGTTACTTTACTGAGATACTCGGGGTGACATACACTAATCCAAGGGAGTATTCACCGCTTTCACTTGCATATATAGGTGACAGCGTGTTTGATCTTCTCATAAAGACCCTTGCTGTCACAAAGGATAACAAGCAGGCATACAAATACCACAAAGAGGTGAGCCAGCTTGTGAAGGCGGAGGCTCAGGCGGGATATATAATGTATCTTCTGGACAACGGACTGCTCACCGAGGAGGAAGAGTGGATATACAAGAGAGGCAGGAACACCAAGACTCATTCAACAGCCAAGAATGCGACTGTTGGACAGTACCGAATGGCAACGGGCTTTGAGTGCCTTATAGGCTTTCTGTATCTTGATAAGCAGTATGACAGGATGTTTGAGATCACGAGGATCATACTGAACCATGATCCAGTTGAAACGGACAGGGCAGAACAGCAGCACAAGGATCCGGGCAAAGCAGCACAGGAAGATACAATAGAGGGTACCTCAACACTTGAAAAGAGTACAGAGAGTACAGAGAGTACAGATGGAGAAAAAGATGCAGAATAGAGAATTTGAGAATAACATTAAGACAGAGAGCGATGAGGAAGCATTTGTCATAGAGGGAAGAAATGCAGTCCTCGAGGCTTTCAGATCAGGCAAGACCATAGATAAGCTGTATGTCCTTGACGGATGCAGGGATGGAATCGTGAACAGCATAGTCAGGGAGGCGAAGAAGCAGGATACAGTGATAAACTACCTCTCAAAGGAAAAGTTAAACCAGATGTCACAGGCTGGCAAGCATCAGGGAGTGATTGCACATGCAGCGGCATATAAGTACGCAGAGATAGAGGATATGTTTGCACTGGCTGAGAGCAGAGGAGAGGATCCATTTTTCTTCATACTTGATGAGATAGAGGATCCACACAATCTTGGTGCGATCATCAGAACAGCGAATCTCTGTGGTGCCCACGGTGTAATCATACCTAAGAGGCGTGCAGTCGGAATCACAGCTACAGTTGTAAAGGCATCAGCGGGAGCTATCAATTATACACCTGTTGCAAAGGTGACAAATATCAGCAAGACCATAGAGGAGCTGAAAGATAGAGGCATGTGGTTCGCCTGTGCGGATATGGACGGAGAACTCATGTACAAGTGTAACCTCACAGGTTCCCTTGGACTTGTCATAGGTAACGAGGGAAGCGGCGTCAGCAGACTGGTCAAGGAGAAGTGTGATTATGTCGTATCTGTTCCTATGAAGGGAGACATAGACTCACTCAACGCGTCAGTTGCTGCCGGAGTTCTGGCTTATGAGGTCGTAAGACAGAGGATGAACAAGTAAAGGTAGAGTATATGTATTCGGAATTATCAGATAATGAACTGCTGGAGCTTATAAATGAACAAAAGGATAACGATGCTATGGAGACACTTATCAAGCGCTATGGCCCAATGATAACGGGACAGAGCAGAAGCCTTTATATCATAGGTGCTGATGAGGAGGATCTTATACAGGAGGGCATGATCGGACTGGTCAAGGCTGTGAATAATTACAGACCTGACAAGGGCGCGACATTCAAGACCTTTGCGTTCATGTGCGTGAGAAGGCAGCTCATTACCGCGGTGAACAATTCAAACAACAAGAAAAACGGACCGTTGAACTACTATATATCGATCTATGGCGATGGCGGGGGAGATTACTCCAGCCCGCTTGATGAGATAGATTCGGGTGTCATAACTAATCCTGAGGATATCATGATGGCGAAGCTGCGTGAGTCAGATCTTATAAAGCTCATCGACAGTAAGCTTTCTAAGTTTGAGAAGCATGTTCTTGACGAATATCTAACAGGCGCTTCTTATGAAGTGATAGGGGAGAGACTCTGCAAACCGGCAAAATCCATAGACAATGCGGTTCAGAGGATCAGAGCTAAGCTCAGGGATGTGTAATTAGAATAATAAAATTTTAAGTTGTTTAATCAAAGACAGGAAGCGGCATAGTGCCGCTTCCTTTTTTGCAAAAAATTAGCTAATCATCGGATTAAGGAGTGGTGACATGAGAGCGGAGAGCAAAGCTAAAAAAGGTAACGATGTCATGAGTGAGTGGAATAAAAAGTGGGCTGATGGAATATATGAAGCTGAGACTGCGGGCGGAAAGTAAGTGATCCGGTCTGCGGTGGATAAAAATAAAGCCGCTCAGGGCGGCGTAAATACGGACAAAAAAATAAAAGCTACTAACGGGAGTCGGACCCGTGACCTCAACATTACCAATGTTGCGCTCTACCACCTGAGCTATAGTAGCTTGCTTTTCAAAAGCAATAATAACTATAACAAAATGGACATCAAAAATCAAGTAAAATATTTACATTTGTGCGAAAAATAATGACAAATCAAAAGATAATTGTGGTACAAGCAGTAAAAGTATGGTAAACTAACTGTAATCGTGTGCAAATTCGGTTGCAGACATTTAGAATTATCAAAAAAAGCGGGAGGCAGTTTGGAAATGGCTGAAGAGATGACAGGTAAGAATTTCATTGAACAGATAATTGAGAAAGATATCGCAGAGGGTAAGGTGCCGAAGATCGTTACCAGATTCCCACCAGAGCCAAATGGATATTTACATATAGGACATGCCAAGTCAATACTTTTGAATTACGGACTGGCACAGCAGTATGGCGGACAGTTTAATCTCAGATTTGACGATACCAACCCTACAAAGGAGAAGACAGAGTTCGTAGAGTCAATACTTGCAGATGTCAAGTGGCTGGGAGCAGACTTTGGAGACAGAGTGTTCTTTGCATCAAATTACTTTGACCAGATGTACGAGGCTGCCATAAAGCTCATCAAGAAGGGCAAGGCATATGTGTGTGACCTCACAGCAGATGAAATCAGAGAGTACAGAGGAACCCTCACTGAGCCGGGCAAGAACAGCCCATACAGAGACAGAAGCATAGAGGAGAATCTTGATCTGTTCGAGAGAATGAAGAACGGTGAGTTCCCTGACGGAAGTAAGGTACTCCGTGCAAAGATAGATATGGCAAGCCCTAACATCAACATGAGAGATCCTATTATCTACAGAATAGCGAGAATGAACCACCACAATACAGGTGACAAGTGGTGCATTTACCCTATGTATGACTTTGCACATCCTATCGAGGATGCCATCGAAGGTGTTACACATTCTATATGTACACTTGAGTTTGAGGATCACAGACCTCTGTATGACTGGGTGGTTATGGAGCTCGGTTACAAGGATTCACCTGAGGGCACACCAAAGCAGATAGAGTTCGCAAAGCTTTACCTGACAAATGTCATAACAGGTAAGAGATACATCAAGAAGCTTGTCGAGGACGGAATAGTAGACGGATGGGATGACCCACGTCTTGTAAGTATTGCAGCCCTCAGAAGAAGAGGCTTCACACCATCAGCTATTAAGAAGTTCATGGAGCTGGTTGGAATATCCAAGAGCCAGTCGTCTGTTGATTACGCTATGCTTGAGTATTGCGTGAGAGACGACCTGAAGCTCACAGCCAAGAGATACATGGCAGTTGTTGATCCTGTAAAGCTTGTCATCGACAACTATCCTGAGGATCAGGTTGAGTACCTCGATGTCGAGAACAATCAGGAGAACGAGGAGCTCGGAAGCAGAAAGGTAGCATTCAGCAAGTATCTGTATATAGAGAGAGAGGACTTCATGGAGGAGCCTCCTAAGAAGTATTTCAGACTGTTCCCTGGCAACGAGGTTCGTCTTAAGAATGCATATTTCGTAAAGTGCGTGGGATTTGAGAAGGACGAGGACGGCAATGTCACAACAGTACATTGTACATATGACCCAGAGACAAGAAGCGGTTCAGGCTTTGAGGGACGCAAGGTCAAGGGAACCATTCACTGGGTATCGGCAGAGAGCGCAATAGATGCAGAGGTTCGTCTGTATGAGAATATCATCGATGAGGAGAAGGGGAAGCTCAACGACGATGGTACATTGAATCTCAATCCAAACTCACTTGTTATCAAACAGGGATGTAAGCTTGAGAAGGCATTTGAGGAGGCTCAGCCGGGAGAGGCATTCCAGTTCCTGAGAAATGGTTTCTTCTGTGTTGACTCAAAGGATTCTACAGCGGAGCATCCTGTATACAACAGGATCGTGTCACTCAAGAGTTCTTACAAGCCGGGCAAGTAATTACCGGGGATGCGTTTATAATTTATGATGTGGGGATTGGCGCTTATCCTGTGGGGGGATATGCGTACATCAAAATAGGTGATTGGAAACAAAAATATGAAAGATGAGAGTAAGAAGGTATACATACTTTTGTCAAAGACAAAAACAGTTCCTTCAAATCTCATAAAGCTTATGACCAGAGAGCCGTATTGTCACACATCTCTGGCACTGGACATAAGTCTTGATGAGATGTACAGTTTTGCAAGGAAAGGTGTATACAATCCATTTAACAGTGGATTTATCAGTGAGAACATAGAAAAGGGAATATTTGGAAAGCACAAGGGAACCAGATGCGCTGTGTATGAGCTGAAGGTCACGAGTAAGCAGTATGACAGGATACAGCAGGAGCTCGCCAGATTCAAGAAGCATCCGGACAGATACGGATATAACTTCATGGGTGTATTCAGCGTATTTTTCCATCTTGCGTATGAGAGGGAATACAATTTCTTCTGTTCACAGTTCGTGGCATCGGTGTTGAAAAATGCTGGTGTGGATATATTCCACAAGAAACCGGGACTTGTCAAGCCGGGGGATTTCAGAAGGTGCCCTGAGCTCAGACCGATATTTACCGGACTTCTCACAGAATACAGAGCATATCTCCATGAGAGAATGAAACAGGCTCATGGCATAGAGAACACAGGCAGAAGGCCTGGCATGATAAAGCCGGCGCTTCCGGATGGTCTCATTGCATGGAGAGTCAGTTAAAATAAGCCGCTTTACAGATATGTAAGGCGGCTTTTATTTATTGTCATGTGTTTATTATTCTACAAATGTGTGGCCAATCTTGATGATCCCTCTCGGGAGGGCGTCCTTGGAATTCTTCCATGGCTCGTTCTTGTATCTGTAGTCAAACTTGTCTATGAACCAGCTCAGGTCACCATTGACACGTTCCATATTGTCAAAGTATACCTTGTTGAGGATTTCGATGAACTGCGCATACTGTTCCTTGCTCAGTTTGTTCTGGCCTGTCTTGTACAGTATTCCGTAGTGGTATGTACAGAAGCCTTTGCTCGTAGCAAATTTGTCCCTGAACTCGGAATCTCTTTTCCACATATGGAAGATAGTGTCTACATAGCGTATGAACATGTCATCCATACGTCCACAAATGAAGCAGCTTTTCTCCATATTCTCTATATAATCGACAACAGGTGCATTTGGTGTGTTCTTGCCGAACAGACCGGCTTTGGCGGCGGGACCTTTGGCAGCCAGCGCCCTCATATCTTGTATAGTCTTATTCATATGGGTGTTCATCATGAGTGCCAGACCCAGACGATTCTTTTCCTGATAGAGCATTCTCAGATGATGACTGCAAAAACCAAGCTTGTCAGTCATGGCACGGTTGTCGTCCTCCATGTAGCTTGGCCCCATCGTATATTCAATTGCATTTCGTTCAAGATCCTTCTGCATCTGGCACATAGGGCATTCGCAGCCGCTGTCAAATGCATCGTTTACTGGTATAGTGTATATCTGTTCAGCCATAGATCCTCCTGTTTGTGATAGTGTCAGTTTTTGCCACACTGCTTATGTGACATTGAAAATAATATACAGGTATTATACAATAGCCTGGAGAAATTTATAAGACAAAAAGCACAATTATACAAATATGAAATGGCAGGTGTACGGAAGATGAATGTAAGTTGTGATGGCAATATAGTTACGGTAGACGGAGTGAAGGATTTCAGACTTTCTCAGATACTTGAGTGTGGTCAGTGCTTTCATTTTGACAAGCTTGATGATGAAGTGTATGAGGTCATAGCATTTGGCAGGGCTGTGAAGATGGAACAGTCAGGCGGCGTGCTCAGGATATATGGTTCATCCATGGAGGACTATGATGGAATATGGCGCCCTTATCTGGATATGGACAATGATTACGGCCTCATCAAGGAGAGTGTCATAAAGGCGGACAGCGCACTTCAGACGGCTGTGAATGAGAAGGATGGAATACGAATACTCAATCAGGACTTCTTTGAGACGCTTATATCATTTATCATATCCCAGAACAAGAATATCCCTCAGATAAAACAGTGTGTAAAAAATATATCGCATAGATTTGGTGATGAGGTCATAGGATATAATGGCGAGGCATTTTATGTGTTTCCTGATGTAGACAGACTTCATGAGGTCACAGAGGATGAGCTCAGGGAGTGCAAGGTCGGATTCCGTGCTCCATACATAATGAATGCGACGGAGGCGGTGTACTCGGGAAATGTCACAAAGGAGAAGCTTGATGCACTTGACATAGAACATGCAAGGGAACTTCTCATGACGATCAAGGGAGTAGGGGAGAAGGTTGCAAACTGTGTCCTGCTCTTTGGACTTGGAAGACGTGAGGCTTTCCCTGTGGATGTGTGGATGAAGAGGATCATGGAGAGCATGTACTTTGATGGCAAGGACACAAAAAAGCCGGAGATAGAGGCATTTGCCGTGAAAAAGTTCGGAAATCTCGGGGGATATGCGCAGCAGTATCTGTTTGACTATGCAAGAACGAATCTTTTTAAGTGATATGTATTACGGTAGATGACAGACATATTTTTATATATTTTTTAGAAAATAAGGGTTGATTTTTTTATAGAAATGGATAGAATATAAAACAGTGTTAGCACTCACATAAATTGAGTGCTAAAAACAAGAATCAGAAATATAATAAAAATAAATCAGGAGGTATATATCATGAAGTTAAGACCACTTGGAGACAGAGTAGTATTAAAGCAGTCAGTAGCAGAGGAGACAACAAAGTCAGGAATCGTATTACCAGGCCAGGCAAAGGAGAAGCCACAGTATGCAGAGGTTATAGAGGTTGGCCCTGGAGCAGTTGTTGATGGCAAGCTGGTTCCTATGGACGTTAAGGTTGGAGATACAGTTATATATCAGAAGTTCGCTGGTTCAGAGGTCAAGCTTGACGACGAAGAGTACATAGTTATCAAGCAGGACAGCATCCTTGCAATTGTTGAGAAGTAAAAGCATATATCCAGACAGCGTGAGCTGCGTGAGACATATGCGGATGATATATGGATAATATATGTAATATAACATGGAGGTAGATAGAAATGGCAAAGGAAATTAAGTACGGTGCTGAGGCTAGAAAGGCACTTGAGGCAGGAGTTAATCAGTTAGCAGATACAGTAAGAGTTACACTTGGACCTAAAGGAAGAAACGTTGTACTTGCAAAGTCATACGGTTCACCACTCATCACAAATGATGGTGTTACAATAGCAAAGGACATAGAGCTTGAGGATGCATTTGAGAACATGGGTGCTCAGATAGTCAAGGAAGTTGCAACAAAGACAAACGATGTTGCAGGTGATGGTACTACAACAGCTACAGTTCTTGCACAGGCTATGATCAATGAAGGAATGAAGAATCTGGCAGCAGGTGCTAATCCTATCGTTCTCAGAAAGGGAATGAAGAAGGCTTGCGACAAGGCAGTTGAGGCTATTCTTGATATGAGTGAGACTATCAGCGGAAAGGATCAGATCGCAAGAGTTGCATCTATCTCAGCTGGTGACGATGAGGTTGGACAGATGGTTGCCGACGCTATGGAGAAAGTGTCAAAGGATGGAGTCATCACAATCGAAGAGTCAAAGTCAATGAAGACAGAGCTTGACCTTGTAGAAGGTATGCAGTTCGACAGAGGTTATATTTCAGCTTACATGGCAACAGATATGGAGAAGATGGTTGCAGAGCTTGATAACCCATATATACTTATTACAGATAAGAAGATCTCAAATATTCAGGAGATCCTTCCACTTCTTGAGCAGATCGTTCAGAGCGGTTCAAAGCTACTGATCATCGCTGAGGATATCGAGGGCGAGGCTCTCACAACACTTATCGTCAACAAGCTGCGTGGTACATTCCAGGTAGTAGCTGTAAAGGCTCCTGGTTATGGCGACAGAAGAAAAGAGATGCTTCAGGATATCGCTATTCTTACAGGCGGTAAGGTTATATCTGAGGAGCTTGGATACGAGCTCAAGGATGCTACTCTTGATGACCTTGGCCGTGCAAAGAGCGCTAAGATCACAAAGGAGAACACAGTTATCGTTGACGGCATGGGCGCTAAGGAAGATATCGCAGGCCGTGTAAATGTCATCAAGGCTCAGCTTGAGGAGACAACATCAGAGTTCGACAAGGAGAAGCTTCAGGAGAGACTTGCAAAGCTTGCCGGTGGTGTTGCAGTTATCAGAGTTGGTGCAGCTACAGAGACAGAGATGAAGGAAGCTAAGCTCCGTATGGAGGATGCCCTCAATGCCACAAGAGCAGCAGTTGAAGAGGGAATCATCTCAGGTGGTGGTTCAGCATACATCCACGCTGCAAAGAAGGTTGCAGAGCTTGTAAAGAATCTTGAGGGTGACGAGAAGACAGGTGCTAAGGTGGTTCTCAAGGCTATGGAGGCTCCACTGTTCCACATCGCAGCAAATGCAGGACTTGAGGGATCAGTCATCATCAACAAGATCAAAGAGTCTGAGGTTGGCGTCGGCTTTGATGCGTACAATGAGACATATGTCAACATGATCGAGGCAGGAATCATCGATCCTGTTAAGGTTACAAGAAGTGCACTTCAGAATGCTACATCAGTTGCTTCAACAATGCTTACAACAGAATCAGTTGTAGCTGATATCAAGGAAGATACTCCAGCAATGCCGGCAGGCGGAGCAGGAATGGGCGGCGGAATGGGCTTCTAAGGAATAGAGTCTGACACGATTTCGCAGTAAAATGCAATGACTAAAATAAAAGAAGATCACATCATCCGTAACCGGGTGGTGTGTTTCTTTTTTATACAGGTTAATTGACACTAATCGGCATGTGTGAGATAATCAAAACAGATATTTTTCGACTAAGGGAAAGTATGGGTTACAAAAAAGTTATAAAAGAAAGGCAGGAAGAGATGGGAGAAGATAACAACAGCTTTGGTGGCTATCAGCCAACAGAAGACAACGGACAGGTGGGACAGCAGAATCCATATGAAGGTGCGCCTCAGTATGGACAGAATTATGGTCAGCCGGGTGGACAGTATGATCAGAATTATGGACAGCCGAATGGACAGTACGATCAGAACTATGGGCAGTACGGCCAGCCAAATGGACAGTATGGACAGGGCTATGGACAGCCGGGAGATCCATACGGACAGAATTATGCGAATCAGAATCTGAACATGGGTGGGGGCCCTGCATATCCACAGAACAACATGCCACAGGAGAGCAAGGGTGTATCCATAGCATCTATGGTGCTTGGTATTTTCTCACTTACATTTGGATGTTGTATCACATATGTGGGAATTGCCACAGCCATTGCGGGACTGATAACAGGTATCATAAGTCTTAAGGATAAGAAGCCTGGCAAGGGAATGGCTATCGCAGGAATTATAATGAGCGCAATAGCACTTGTGTTCCTGGTGTTCTGTATTATCCTGGTTCTTACATCGGACACATATCAGGATATGGTGGATGAAATACTCAGACAGATACAGTCAGGAAGCTATTAAGAAAAGTCGTACATCTGAATACAGATAAGGACTGGAGAGGTCGCCGGATTTCAGGCGGCCTCTTGTCATGTGTGTCAAGCTGATAATATTTGAACGTTTAATACTGTGTGGGTGATTGAATCTAAAGGCCTGTTAGTGTTATTATTATGAGAGTGCGAAGATATCAGTATGGAGGATATGTAATTATGGAGAATGATTATATTATTGGAGATACAGACATCAGGCGTCTTATCGTGAAGGCGTTGGAGGCAAGAGAGAGGGCATATGCCAGGTATTCACAGTTTAAGGTCGGAGCAGCACTCCTGGCAGGTCGTGAGGATTATTCGGATGAAGCGGAATGTGTTGGCGGAGAATCGGACAACAACGATAAAAACGCGAACGGATACAGGGTATTTACAGGCTGTAATATAGAGAACTCCTCATACGGTGCAACCATATGCGCAGAGCGCGCGGCGGTGTGCAATGCAGTGAGCAGTGGCTATAAAGATTTCAAAGCGATTGCTATTGTCGGTGGCCTGAATAGTACAGGGATAAACGGAATAACATATCCATGTGGGATATGCAGACAGGTGCTCTCAGAATTTTCTGCGGATATGTATGTTATCGCAGCACGTTCAGAGGATGATTACGACATGAGAAGATTGTCAGAGTTTCTACCAGCTTCATTTGGTGCCGGACAGATGGAATAATGAAGTACGCTGATGTGTGCATGTCATCACGCAAATTCATGGCGATATAAAAGCGTATATCGAAAAAATATATAATGACATAAAAAAAGATATAGAAGGAGAATATGAATTGGGAAATATCAAGGATGTAAAGGCTTACAGAATAGTTGAGGAGAAGGATCTCCCGGAGGTACATGGCAAGGGCTATGTGCTGGAGCATATAAAGACAAAGGCAAGGGTTCTCATCATTGAGAATGACGATGTGAACAAGGTGTTCAATATAGGCTTTAGAACACCTCCATATGACGATTCAGGAATACCTCACATAATCGAGCATTCAGTGCTCTGCGGTTCAAAGAAGTATCCGGTCAAGGATCCATTTGTCGAGCTGGCAAAGGGCTCACTGAACACCTTCCTGAATGCCATGACATATTCGGACAAGACGGTATACCCTATAGCGAGCTTCAATCATAAGGATTTCGAGAATATCATGAGTGTGTATCTGGATGCTGTGTTCTATCCGGATATTTATATACATGATGAGATCATGAAGCAGGAGGGCTGGCATTATGAGCTTGACTCTGTGGATGGAGATCTGAAGTATAACGGAGTTGTGTACAATGAGATGAAGGGCGTGTATTCAAGTCCTGAGTCTATTATGTACAGGGGTATAGAGTCATCGCTCATGCCGGACACTCCATACGGCAATGATTCAGGCGGTAATCCAGAGTTTATACCTACACTTACCCTTGAGAGATTCAGGGACTTCCACAGGACGTATTATCATCCATCGAACAGTTATATCTATCTGTACGGCGACTGTGATATGGCAAAGGAGCTGGAGTTTATAGATGAGGAGTATCTGTCACATTACGATTACAAGGAGATTGATTCAGCGATACCTCTTCAGAAGCCATTTGACGAGATGAAGGACATCACCATGGATTACTCCATAGCTGACACTGATCCTGAGGAGAACAATTCCATACTCACATACAGCAAGATAACAGGACTCAGCACCGAGAAGAAGAAGGTTACAGCCCTTGGAATACTTGAGTACGTGCTCATGGATGCGCCGGGTGCGGTTTTGAAGAAAGCACTGACTGATGCGGGAATAGGTGAGGAGGTCTACAGCTCATTTGACAATGGCTGTCAGCAGACCACATTCTCCATCATAGCAAGAGGCGCTGATAAGAATGACAAGGACAGATTTATAAAGGTTATAGATGACACATTTGAAGAGCTCAGCCACGGTGTAGATAAAGCAGCTATTGAGGCAGCAATCAACAAGTTTGAGTTCAAGCACAAGGAGGCCAACTTTGGAAGGTTTCCTAAGGGACTCATGTACGGACTGGATGCGTTCAACAGTTGGCTGTATGACGACACCAAAGCACTCATGTTCTTCGAGATGAATGATGTGTACAAGGAGCTGAGAGAGGATCTTCAGAATGGATATTTTGAACAGATCATAAAGGAATGTTTCATTGACAATACATTTGGCCTGTATCTCACTATGAATCCAAAGAAGGGGCTTGACCAGGAGAACGAGAAGAAGATCGCTGATGAGCTGGCTGCATACAAGGCTACACTCAGTCGTGAGGAGCTTGAGAAGATCGTGGAGGATACAAAGGCGCTCAAAGAGTATCAGGCAACCCCTTCATCCGCAGAGGATCTTGCCAAGGTTCCGCTTCTGGCGATAGATGACATTGACAAAGAGGCTGAGAAGCTCAAGAATGTTGAGTCTGAGATCGGCGGACTTCCGGTTGTAAGCCACGATATATTTACAAACGGTATAGGATATCTGAGGTTCTATTTCAATATAAATGATATAGATAATGACCTTGTGCCATATCTTGCTGTGCTGTCATGCCTGTTCAAATATATTGACACAGAGAAGCATCCCTATGGACAGCTTTCAAATGAGATAGACAGTAATATAGGTGGAATAGAATTTGATATGGTTGGATATGCCAGTGACACGGATATCAAGAAGTTCTTCTACGTGTCAATGAAGGCACTCTATGAGAAGCTTCCATATGCCGTTGAACTGATGAAGGAGATTATGTTCTCATCTAAGATCGATGACAGGAAGAGACTGAAGGAGCTCCTGACGGAGGAGAAGTCCAGCATGAAGAATGGCATGGCTGCATCGGGACATGTGACCGCATACACCAGAGCCATGTCCTATATAGATGAGGGAGCAAGATTCACGGATGAGACCTGTGGAATCGCTTATTATGAATTCCTGTGTGACATAGTGGATCACTTCGACGAGAAGTACGATGACTTCATTGAGAAGCTTCAGTATGCTCTTGCAGAGGTCCTCAGAAAGGGTGCGCTTACGGTTTCATATACAGGAGATGAGGATGTGACAGATCTGCTTGAGGAATCATTTGCCGACTTTGGCATGGCACTCTCCACAAGACCTGCACATAAGGATGTGAAAGTATTTGAGAAGGAGCTTAAGAATGAGGGCTTCAAGACTGCAAGCCAGGTTCAGTATGTTGCTATAGCGGGTAATTTTGAGGATGCCGGTTACAAGTACGACAGCTCACTGAGCGTTCTCAAGATCATATTCTCATATGGTTATCTGTGGGAGAATGTCCGTGTGAAGGGCGGCGCATATGGTGCCATGTGCTCATTCCTAAGGAATGGAACATGTTATATGAGTTCATACAGGGATCCAAACCTCATGGAGACATATGACATATTCAAGAATGCGTATAAGTTCGTGGAGAACTTTGAGTGCTCAGACAGGGATATGACAAAGTATATCATTGGAACCATGGCTCAGATAGATGCACCTACAACACCTGTAGCAGAGGGCATAAGTCACATGGCGAGATACTTTATGGGTGTTACAGATGAGCAGATTCAGAGCGAGCGAGACAAGATCCTCTCCACAGACAGAGATGCCATCAGAGCTCTTGCTCCACTCGTAAAGGCTGTTACAGATTCAGGAATCATCTGTGCCATCGGCGGTGAGAGCAGGATAGAGGAGAATAAGGACAACTTCAAGGATGTACTTGCAATTTTCTAGGTATAGCCGACAGTCGATATAATGAGCGCAAGTGAGTGGGCGTGCTTGCATGACTTGCGAGCGGCGAATTAGGGTCATGACATAGTAAAGCTAGATGCGTATGCGTAGGTTAGCTTTCGCATGCAGGATGAAGGAGATATATGAATAAAGAATACAAATCAGGCTTCGTGTCCATCATAGGCAGACCAAACGTTGGAAAGTCGACACTTATGAACAGACTGATAGGACAGAAGATAGCGATAACAAGCAACAAGGCACAGACAACAAGAAACAGGATACAGACTGTGTACACAAGTGATAAGGGACAGATCATTTTCCTGGACACACCGGGAATAAACAGGGCGAAGAACAAGCTTGGAGAGTACATGCTCAAGGTTGCTGAGAGTACACTGGATGAGGTCGATGTGGTTCTCTGGATAGTTGAGGCCACAACATTTATCGGTGCAGGAGAGCGGTATATCATAGAACAGCTCCAGCATGTAAAGACACCTATCATTGTGGTTGTGAACAAGATAGACAACGTGGAGGAGAGCATGGTGTTTGAGGCGATAAATACCTACAAGGATGCCTGTGACTTTGCGGAAATAGTTCCTGTGTCGGCATTAAAGGGCAAGAACACAGATGAGCTCATAGACACCATTATGAAGTATCTTCCGTATGGACCACAGTATTATGATGAGGACACGATCACTGACCAGCCGGAGAGACAGATCGTTGCCGAACTCATCAGAGAGCAGGCACTTCGTCAGCTTGACAAGGAGGTTCCTCACGGAATTGCGGTGGTCATTGACTCCATGAAGGAGAGACCAGATGGCGGACTGATCGATATTGATGCCACTATCATATGTGAGAGGGATTCTCACAAGGGAATCATCATAGGAAAGCAGGGCGTCATGCTGAAGAAGATCGGTACTCATGCGAGATATGGAATAGAGAGACTTCTCGACACCAAGGTCAATCTGAAGCTTTGGGTGAAGGTCAAGAAGGACTGGAGAGATACAGATACATTGCTAAGGAACTTTGGGTTTAGAGACGAGTAGTGTGTGCAAACAGGATCGGTGAATGTGCAGTCGCTGCGGGCAGTGCACAGTTTGCCGATCTTGTCATGTTAAATTTGTTATGGAGGTGGATATACAATTGAGAGAAGAAGTAACATTGCATGGAATTGTACTGTCCAGCAGCCTCCAGAGCGAATATGACAGGAGAATGGTGGTCCTCACCAAAGAACGGGGCAGGATCACAGTATTTGCAACAGGTGTGAGGAGAGGAACGAATCCGCTCCAGTCCAAGACACAGATGTTTGTCATGGGAAGTTTTACATTGATCCCGGGGCGGGATTCATACAGGCTTGTGAATATAGATGTTGACGAATATTTTCACAAGCTCACCATGGACATAGACGCGTATTGCTATGCATCGTACTTCTGTGAGGTCATGGGATTCATGACCCATGAGGGTGACAGGGCAGCAGATTATCTCAATCTGTTATACGTTAGCTTGAAAGCTCTTGAGAAAGGGCAGATGCCGGCAAAGCTCATCAGGTGCGTGTACGAGATAAAGCTTATGGATGTGTTCGGACAGGGGATACAGAGCTTCCACTGTCCGGTATGTGGCAAGGCTGAGGTGTCAAATGTATTCGATGCAGCATCGGGTGGACTTCTCTGCGATGGATGCAGAGGCAGGGCAAAGCATCCACTTCATCTGTCAGACGATGCAGTATACACGATACAGTACATAAATGGTGCGCCACTTGGCAAGATGTACAACTTCAATGTGTCTGATCCTGTACTGGCGGAGATACAGCTTGTGTCAAAGCAGTTTATGGATATGTATGTGGACAGAAAGTTCAAGTCGGTGGAGATCATAGACTCATTGCCGTGACATAATGTAATTATAGGAAAAGAAGAGAATCACATCACAACAAGTAAGATTCTCTTCTTTTTGTTAATAGCCGGCCTGAAGATGTCAATATTAAAGAGTGTGTATTATTTTGGAAAATGTATCCATAGCACCGGGAAGCTTTTCGTACGGTATAGCACTGAAACCAAACAGGAGCTGGTTCTCCGGACAGAGATTTTTCCTTATCCAGAATGGTTCGGTGGAGAAGATTCGTATGCCTTTCTGCTCAAAAGTTGATATGAGCTCTGTCTGTGTAAGCTTTGAGTTCTTAACCTCTGCCACAAAGTGGAGACCGGCTCCGACACCATACATGATCACACCATCTTCAAGATTCTGTTTCACATAATTCAAT
>OHAT01001583.1_pt1 | contig 19387 bp, 20 predicted proteins | sample 1577141 | NCBI WGS metagenome assembly OHAT01 (sample SAMEA3541578, study PRJEB24748) | human gut metagenome | biome: human gut; feature: human-associated habitat; material: faeces | place: China | collected 2012 | reverse complement strand
CAAAAAGATCGCGCGGCGGATCGCTGTCGAGCTTGGTGCAAATTTCACACTTTACGCTTGATTTTTCTCCGTTTTGTTCATAGCTATTCTGAAAATATTGTAGTAGTGTGTGTTGCTACAGAGGGAGGTGGACGGCATGGCAAAGAAGCAGACCAACGGAAATCTTGCGCTGGAACAGCAGCGTGTCATCGTCATCCCGGCGCACGATGAGATCGTCGCGCGGAAGCTGCGCGTCGCAGCCTATGCCCGCGTCAGTTCCTCCAGCGAAGATCAGCTTAATTCCTATCGCGTCCAGAATCAATACTATTCCGAACTCATCTCCGGTAATCCGGATTGGGAAATGGTCGATATTTACGCCGATGAGGGCATCACCGGCACGTCGGTTGAAAAGCGCGAAGATTTTCAGCGCATGATGCAGGATTGCCGGAAAGGAAAAATCGACCGCATTCTGGTCAAGAGCATCTCCAGGTTCGCCCGAAATACAAAGGACTGCCTTGCAGCCGTTCGGGAACTCAAAGAGCTTGGCGTCAGCGTCCAGTTCGAAGAACAGGGCATCGACACAAGCAAGGTGTCCAGCGAGATGGTCACGGCGATCATGGCGTCGTTGGCCCAGAAAGGCAGCGAGTCGATTTCAGGAAATGTCCAGTGGGGTTACCAAAAACGTATGGAGAGCGGCAAGTTCAATACTTGCAAAGTGCCCTATGGCTTTACCCTGCACGAAGGAAAAATGTCTATAAAAGAAGACGAAGCAGCGGTCGTTCGATCCATCTTTCAACTGTATCTAAATGGACTAAATGGATACGAAATTGCAGACGCCCTGTCCCAACAGGAGATTCCGCCGGGACACGAAATGGGAACATGGAAGGACTCGTCGATATACTACATTTTGAAAAATGAACGATATGCTGGCAAAGCAATGGTCGGGAAAAGCTATTCAACAACTACATTCCCGCATAAAAAGGTCAGGAACCACGGTGAACGAGAAATGTATCTGCTGCCAGATAGTAATCCGCCGATTGTATCTGTGGAAATATTTGATAGAGTACAGGCGCTTTTGCAATCAAGAAAAAACGCACACATTGGTTCAACGAACCAGCCGTTCAGCAGAAAACTGTACTGTGCGAATTGCGGACGGTCGCTCAAGCGGAAATTTACAAACGATAAAATGTATTGGGTCTGCAATACGCATTTCCAGAATGCTGCATCATGCCCTACACCACCATATCACACGCCGGATATAGAACAGGCATTCTGCCGTCTGTACTACAAACTCAAACACCACGGAGAATCCATCTTCACGCAGATGCTCTCGAATCTCCAAAAGATCCGCTATAGCCGAATGCTCTGGAGCGAGGATGTTATCTCTCTCAACAAAAAAATATCCGATATTCTCAGTCAGGTTCAATTCCTAGCCCAGCTTCAACAGACTGGCGGCGTTGATCCTGATACTTTTATATCTTCCAACAACAAGCTTAACGAACAGCTCCGCAGGCTGAAACAGGAAAAAGCAAGGCTTCTCGACACCGACAGCGACAATCTGGCAGACCGCACCCGTGATCTTATGGACGCGCTGGAGGACGGGCCGGATTTCCTCGACAGCTTTGATGCGGAGCTGTTCGATGCGCTTGTCGACAAAATCATCGTGGACAGCAACGGGCGCCTGCGGTTCCGCCTGAAAAACAGGCTGGAGCTGACAGAACAGATTGAGAGGACAAAGCGGTAATGGGAAATCGGAAGCTGCCGTTTGGCTATCAGATGCGCATGGGCGAGATCGTCCGGAACGAGCCGGAAGCCAAAGCCGTGCAAGACATTTTCCTGCAATATACGCTCGGCGCATCGCTGAAGGAGATCGCAGCGCAGATGAACAAAACCGGCCCCACCTATGACGAGGGCAAGAGCTGGAACAAGAACATGGTCGCACGGATCTTAGAGAATGACAAATACACCGGCGCAGACGATTATCCAAAGCTGGTCGATACTGCATTATTTGAAGCGGCATCCACAAAACGTCAGACCAAGCAGCGCCTGCCGGAGCGAACGCCTGCGCAGAAAGCGCTTAAGCGGGTCTGCTCCAAGCCGCCTACGTCGGAAATCGAGCAGCAGGTCACGCGCCTGCTTGGCAGGCTGACAGAACAGCCGGAGCGCATCACGCAGCCAGAGCGAACACCCAAACCGACGCATACAAATACGCAAGCTGAGTTGGATGACATCCTGAACACCCAGCCACTCGACGAGGACGCTGCCAGAAGCCTGATCTGCAAGCTGGCACAGGAACAATACGATGCCATTGGCAATGAAGAATACGAAACCGAGCGCCTGCGGCGGCTGTTCACCGCTTTTGAATGCACGGCAGAACTCAACGCGGAACTGCTGCAAAGCACTGTCTCCACCGTGCTGGTGACGCGACAGGACGTGCGGCTGCAGCTTAAGAACGGACAGATCATCGGAAAGGGCGATTTGGTATGACAGATGAAAAGCAGCGCATCATTATAATCCCACCAAAACCAGAATTGCAGCAAACGGCTGCGGTCACAAAGCAGCTTCGCGTTGCGGCATACTGCCGCGTCTCGACCAAGGAAGAAGAACAGGCCAGCAGCTACGAAGCGCAGTGCGAGTATTATACGGACAAGATCATGTCCAACAAAGAATGGACAATGGCTGGGATCTTCGCAGACGAAGGCATTACCGGTACATCTACAAAAAAGCGCACAGAGTTCCTTCGCATGATCCGCCAGTGCAAGCAGAAAAAGATCGACCTCATCCTTACGAAGTCCATCCAGCGATTTGCCCGCAACACGCTGGACTGCATCAACTACACGCGCATCCTCCGACAGCTTGGCATTGGTGTCCTCTTTGAGAAGGAGAATGTCAATTCTCTGCCGCCGGACAGCGAGTTCATGATCACGATGTACGGCGCAATGGCCCAGTCCGAAAGCGAATCCATTTCCGACAACATCCGGCGTGGCCGGCAGATGCACGCAAAGGTCGGAACGCTCAAAATTCCCTGTCACTGGCTTTACGGCTACAAAAAAGATGCAGACGGGAAATTCTGCATCATCCCGGAACAGGCAGAGGTGGTGCGCGAGATCTATGAGCGATACAAGGACGGCGCAAGCCTGCGCAATCTGAAGGACTGGCTGGAGGAAAACCAGATCAAGACCGTCCTTGGCACAGCCGACTGGTCGATCTCCGTTATAAAAGGCATCCTGACCAATGAAAAGTACTGCGGCGACGTGCTGCTGCAAAAGACCTTCTGCACGGATGTGATCAGCAAGAAGATCGTCAAAAATGTCGGCCAGATGGCGCAGTACTATATGCCAGATCACCACGAAGCCATCGTCAGCAGGGAGCAGTACAATGCGGTGAAGGCTGAAATGGCAAGACGGAGCGCCCTGCGCAGCCCGTCCAAGGAGGCGGTCACCGGGCGCTCCTGCTACACCAGCAAGTATGCCTTATCCGACAGGCTGTTCTGCGGCGAATGCGGCACACTCTATCGCCGCAAAACGCGAAATGTAAAGGGAAATATCTATCACGAATGGCGCTGCATCAGCCGCTTGGAATACGGCAAGAAATACTGTCACGAGTCCCCCACTCTGCGGGAGATCCCGCTGCAAAATGCGATTCTGGCGGCAATCAACTCCGCCATGAGCAACAAACCGGCCCTGCTCGACCTTATCAAGAATGCAGTTTCCTTAGAGCTTCTGCCGGTGCAGGGTCAGACCATGAGCCTTTCCGATATCGAACAACGGCTGGCGCAGCTCGACGAGCAGTTCCAGTGCCTGCTGGCGGAAGCCATTGATGCCGAGGATAAAGAAGCCTGCAACGCACAGTTCGCTGAAATCCTGGCTGAGCAGACAGCACTCAAAAAGCAGAAAGAAGCGATCCTGCAAGGCAGTGCCGACGCAGACCGCGTCAGCACCCGCATGAAGCAGGCAGAGCAAGCTATAGAGAACACCGCATCCACGATCACAGAATGGAACGAAAACGCCGTCCGGCAGATCGTAGAGCGCGTGACAGTCCTCTCCGCCGACGAGATTCTGGTACGGATCAAGGGAGGCGCGGAGATCAAGCAAGCGATAAATAGGTAAAAGGAGATCGTATATGGACGAAAAGGCCGTGCAAAGCAGCCGTTATCTGTGGGCTGAAGGCACAGTGCAGCGGCACTATGCGGACCTGCTGAATCAGATCGTGCCGGAGCCTGATGCCCAGGCAACCGCAGAGTGGATACGCTTTGCGGAGGAACTTGCAGAAGCCGCGGAAACGTCACTTGAAAAAGAAGCAGATGACCTGATTGCAGCATTTCACAATTTGAAAGAGCATTTCCCGCCAGAGATCGTGTCCTGCATCTACCAGATCACCGACACGCAGCATTCTGCGCTGCTGCCTAATGAGTTCGTAGCGGCAGCGAAAGCCCTGCAAAATGGTGTGTCCGCAGAAGAAGTCATAAAGATGGCGGACAGCGGTCAGTTTGAGGGTGGCATGATGCCGACGATGGCATTATAATTATCACAGGGAGATGAAACGATGATTTACGCAACCGGCGATCTTCACGGAAATCCACTTCGGTTTCAACCACAGTACTTTCCGGAGCAATCGGAGCTGACCAAGGACGATTACATGGTCGTCTGCGGCGATTTCGGCTGTGTCTGGAACGGTGACAAGAGTGACGATCCGCAGCTCGACCGTCTGGAAACCTTGCCGTTTACGGTTCTGTTCGTAGACGGTAATCATGAAAACTTTGATGCTCTGGATGAATATCCCGTGGAGCAATGGCACGGCGGAAAGGTGCATAAAATCCGCCCGCACGTCATTCAACTAATACGAGGACAGGCGTTCGAGCTGCAAGGCCGCACCTTCTTCACGATGGGCGGCGCACAGAGCCACGATATTGTAGATGGCGTTCTGGATATGGATAGTTCGGATTTTTACGAACGATACGATTCCCTGCGCCGCAATCACGGTCAGTTCCGCATCAACCACATTTCATGGTGGCAGGAGGAACTGCCGTCCGACGAGGAATACGCCGAAGCCCGGCAGATGTTGGAACGACTGGACTGGAAGGTCGACTACATCATCACACACTGCGCACCGACAGCGATTCAGCAGAAGATCAACGACGATTTCAAGCCGGACAAGCTGACGGACTTTCTGGAAGAAATCCGATGCCGCAGCCAGTTCCACTACTGGCTGTTTGGGCACTACCACGACAACCGGATCATTGATGAAAAGTACGTCCTGCTCTATGAGCAAATGGTGCGGATATTATAAAAACAGGGCAAAGAGAACCACGGTCATAGGACCGTGTTTTTCTTTGCCCTGCAAAATGGTGAGATTATCAGTGTGATGTATTTAGCAGCGCTGTTGTCCGCGCATTGACACCCATAAGCTCCCGCTGTGTCTGTCGGTTCGCTTGGCACAGGGGCATCAGAAAATTCACAGCCTTTCGGATCTGCTGAAGGTCAGAGGGAGTGAGAGCATTCTGGTGCAGATGCTCCAAGACACGGCTATAGGTGTCTTTCAAAGGCGCGGACACGGCAGGCTGAAAGAAATAAGTTGAGATCAGGCCGCCGATCAGGGCGACTTCGTTATCAGTATACTGCATGATTGCTCTCCCTTCGCAAGAATCAAACGAATGAAGTAATCATACCACAAAATATTGTAGCAGGCTATTCGCAAAACGACGAAATATATGATGCGCGCCTGCAGCTAAAGATAAAAAGCAGTTGAAAGTGGTCTACATTCTGCAAAAGTATGCGCTATACTGCTCCACTCCGAAGATAGTGCGTAAGAATCCGCAAAAACTGTGCAGCTGTCGGAGCTGCCATCAGCGGGCAGCAGGTAAGACTACGCAGAAACGCGGCGTTTTTGTGCCAGGAGGCGCAGGCAAACCCGTCAATGTTTCGGACGACCTGAAGCGGATTGGTGTTGTATTGGTCTGCCACTTCGGGATATAGCCGCTGCGATGGCTTTACCAGCCAATGCGGGTTGAGCGCGGCAAGATAGACCGAGTAGGAAAGATGGAAAAATGCGGTGTTGGTTGCAGAGAAACCGAGTCGGTACAACAGATCATATACTTCGACAATGTCTGTTACGGCGTTCATGCTGCATCCGTCCCCTCCAGTGCTTGAACACGATCCATAAACTGTTGAACCAGAGCGCCCTGCGCCTCCGCATCCAGCATGGAAAAGAGAAACAGCAAGGTCGGGGCGGAGGCGGCATATCTCCCGCGCTCCAAATCACTGTATGCGCGGCTGGAAATACGAAGCTGCTCCGCCATGGCCTCCTGAGTCAATGCCTTCTGCTGCCGCAGAGAAGACAATTCTTCGGAAAGAAGCTCTGCGAGCAGCGCCGGGTATGGTTTCATTCTGAAGACCTCCATAGTTTATAATAGATCGACTATGGAGATTCTATGTCGAAATGAAGCACGCTTCCACGAAGTACGCTTCGTGCTCGCCGTTCAAATCTTGTGAAAAAGCCGAGTTAAAGCACGCAAAACAGTATTTATTCGGTGAAACAACAGAATATCCAATGCGCACCAGCGCGGAAAGGAGAAGCCATGAACGTCAGAAAACCTGTGGATTACGGCACGATGTACCGGGAATTGACTGCAATTCTTACGCAAAATCTTTCGCAGATGGACGAAGTGTACGCCATCGGCAAGGCCATCAGTCAGCGCCCGGAGAAGGGCGCGGCGGTCGCAGCCGCAGAGTTCTTGCAGGCGAATTTCCCTGACCGCACAGGCTTTTCCCCACGCAACGTGCGCCGGATGCGCGTTTTTTGCAAGACCTATGAAAATGACCAAACGCTCCTCCGGCTGGCAATGAAAATCGGCTGGACGCTGAATGTGGTCATTATGGAAGCGGAGCTGACAAGCGAGGCTCGCAAGTGGTATCTGAAACAGGCACGGGAGCGGCAGTGGTCAAAGAAAGAACTGCTGGACATTCTCAGTAGCGGCTTCGAACCGGATACGGAAGCAGATCATGAAAACTCTTCTTTGCGTTTTTCTGAGAGCTGCGGTATAATAAATCAGAAAATGAAGGAGCAGCCGTTAAGCCACCTTGCTATTACATTATCGAAAGCCATGCAAGTGCGAACCTTTCGGTCTTCATTCTGGAAGCGACCAAGGAACTGGTTGGATTTGCTGCTTACTGAGATATGCTGGACGGCGTACTGGTTTATATGGAGTATATGGAGAGCGCACCCAGCGGAAATCCGACGATGTCTCGGTCGAGAAAGCACGCCAGTATCGGTGCAGTGTTGCTGGTCTTCAGGACTTCGCATTCCATACCTGAAAGAGGTCTGACAGATGCAGAATGAAAAATATCTGGAGCTGGACGCGCTTGCTGCGCCGAACGGTTATGTCGCACCTCCAATGAAAGAAGATCTGGCTTACGTTGTCTACTTCCGCAAGACCTGTCAGCGGTATCAGATCGACTTCGCAAAAGCCGATCCGGACGAACGCGACTTCGTGATCCATATGGCAGAGAAAACATTTTTACAGAAGCGTGCTTGATTTTGTAGTTGATCGGAGTCACTCCGACAAGATGTGTGTTCATCTATAGTGTAGTGAAAACACATATCATCTGAACACTTTGGATCAATTGGCGAAAAGCCCAGTTGTTTCAAGGTGTTCAGGCTTTTTTACGGTCGGAAATTTTCTAAAAACTCCATGGATCAATGGCCGCTTTGCAGAGGTTCAAACGGGATTTGAACCTCTGTTTTTCCATATTCAAGCGGATTTTCAGTGGCAGCGCCCTTTTTCAGAGGGCTGCAGCGGCTGGATTTCAGAAAAATCGAAGAATAATCTTTCACAAAGTTATGGGCGCTGGATTGTTGGTTTTCACGAACCAATGACCAGCGCCTTTTTTGCGCTCAAAAAGGGCGCTGAGAATGGAGGTGTATTGTATGATAGCAAAATGGCGGCATCCCATTGATACAATGAGATGCCGCCATCTTTAACAGCCTGACTCGGAATTTAGAGCTGGGCTGCTTGCTTATTCAGAAAAAATCAACGCTCCAAAGTACTTCGGAAGATGGAAATCGGGCCGTTCCGCGTCCACGCGGTTCCACGCAAGATAATGCTCCTGCACGGTCAGATCGCCGCATTTGTAGAAATTGCCCCGGATTGTTCCGGACGGAGCAAAATCCGGGAAGAACAGCCGCAGCAGCTGAAAAGGAAGCTCATACGTCACATCCCAGCCACTGGGCGTTCTTTCGCTGGCTGCATGCAAGGTCTTTGCGCCGTCCGGAAGCAGGATCCGCATCAGATCCTCTCTTCCGGTCCCAAATCCGAAATAGATGCACAGGCTGGGGTTCAGCTCAATGTTGATATATCGCGCATCCTGCTCTGCGGCGCTGAAGAAAAACTCCAGGCAGCTGTCCTGACACGGCTGGTCAAGCATGCCGGTATTTTCTGCGCGGATCGTTGGTTCCTCCGCGTGAAGGCGCACATACAACCGGCTGTCATCGTACGCAAGCTGCGCGTAGGCGCTGATCTGCTCACAGGGTAGCCACAGTTTCTGGTCGATCGGCGCTTTTTCGATCTTATTCCAGTCCGGTTTCCCGGTGATTTTTTGAATCTGATATTGTCTGGTCATCTTTTTCCTCTTTTTCCTTTCTTCGTTTTCCGTGTCAATGCTTCGAGAAGATTGCCTCAAGCGTCTGCAAGACGGCTGCCTTTCGGACATCCTCGTATTTGCAGTCAAATAACTGGAGATTCAGCGCTCCAGTGCTGGTCAGGATGTGAAATTTCTCCGCGAGTACACCATTTCTACTCACGCCCCTGCGGGAGGGGCGACCGTGCTTCTTCGCCACACTGAAATAATCGCTGTAATTTCTACTCACGCCCCTGCGGGAGGGGCGACACTGATCATCGGCAGCGTGGACACGGAGGTCGTCACATTTCTACTCACGCCCCTGCGGGAGGGGCGACCCGAACAACGGCGCGGGCTTTTGCTTGCGCAGGCATTTCTACTCACGCCCCTGCGGGAGGGGCGACTGACGGAGATCACGCTTGCGGTGCTGGCTGAAACATTTCTACTCACGCCCCTGCGGGAGGGGCGACCACTTTGAATCCTGCAACGCGGAAAATCCGAACTGATTTCTACTCACGCCCCTGCGGGAGGGGCGACGGCAGACGTTCCAGTACCACCAGTATCTCGGCTTTATTTCTACTCACGCCCCTGCGGGAGTGGCGACCACTATTTCGTGGTGGATTACGCAGGCCGCCAGCTATTTCTACTCACGCCCCTGCGGGAGGGGCGACCTCCAAGCGCCGGAAGGTGTCTCGGACGTGCCAATTTCTACTCACGCCCCTGCGGGAGGGGCGACTATTCTGTCCTTCTTCTGGGAACCGGGCATCAAGGTATCCGCACTTTCCGCCCAGACCTGCTCATTGGTCAGCAGTGCAGCCCGACGCAGGCAGAACCCTGCGTGAGACAGTCGGGAAAGAGGAATCGGCTCCCACTCATCCATGGCAGAACCAGTCTTCGTCTGCGGGAAGCGCGTCCCAGACTACCGGCTCAAAGGCGCTTGGCTTGAACCCGATCTGCACGCCCTTGGGAACCCTGTCCAGAGAGACAAGCGCGTCATAATCCCGATAGCTTCTGGGATAGGAAACGGAAGCTTTTTTCGTGACCTTGACCAGATCAAAGAGCTTGTGGGCCGGGGCGCAGCCCAGTTTGGCCTGACGGATTCTCTGCGCCGCGTCGGTATCCGTGCCAACGTGCCTGAAAATAATCAGCGGAGAAACGACGGCCATTTCGCCCTTGCTGGCGGAGTGGTCATGCTCGTACATATTCAGAATGGCTTCAAACAGGACATTCAAATCTTCGTCATCAAACCCGGTCTCTTCAGCCAGGTTGGCGCTGACGAAGCCGCGAACCTCATACAGGCCGAAGGGGATGATCTGCTTGCGGCCCATTGTGCGAAGCTTGTCCTCCGGCTGCTCCTGCTCCCATGCCGCGTAATCCTCTACTGTAGCGCCATCCTTTACCTTGTCGGCGACCGCCATACGGGTGATGGAAATGTCCAGCGGAAGAACGGCGTCCAGACTTTTTCCGTAGGTGATCTGCACCGGCCCGCGCACCTGCCCCGCGTTGGGGCCTGTGGACATGACTGCGCCGAAGGTACGTACATCGTAGAACAGCTCACAGGCCTTTTTTCTGCCCGCGTAAACGGCTTCCTTTGCCTTTGCGCAGTCTTCAACACCGGCTGCCCGCTTGGCCTCCGCGATATGGCGGTTGATGTTGGTCGCCTGCTGGATGATGATGTTCATACCGGGCTCGCCCTGATGGGCCAGCTCCACGTAATTTCGAATGCGGCGCTTGGTTGCAGCGTCGGTGATGAAGCCCTGCATGGTCTGCGGATCGAGCCGGGGCATATTGCCCATGTCCGGGTCTCCGTTCGGGTTACAATTTGTGCACGCAACGTAATACATGAACTCATATCGGTTCTGAATTGCCATAAGATACTCCTCCTTTTATTCTTCTGTCGCGCCGGTCTTTTCTCTGGCGGCGGCGACGTTTCTGTTTCTCTCCTGATTGAGCTTCGCGCCCATCTGATAGTAGCCCAGCGCAAAATAGGACTGCTGTTCCAGATTCAGCGTAGCAGGAATGGACGTCCCCAGCGCGACGGAAATTTCCTGCAGCTTCTCGCGGTATTTATCGGCGAGCCATCCGTTTTCGATCTTTTCCAGATGGTGATTTGAGCGGCTGCTGAGCTGGCCGATGACCAGCGCGGGCATCTGAATGGCGGAGGCGTAGTACCGCTCCACAATGCCGGTATTGACGTCCGGCATAGCCGTCCTCTGGATCGCCGCATATACGGCCATCAATCCGCCGCAGTGATATGCGGCATTGCGAAGATGCAGATTGTATGCTTCCAAAATTGTTCCCTCCTGATGATGGATTCGATTTTTCCGGAGCAGCCAGACCTTCAGCCATTGGCAGGCCAGACTGTTGGGCAGGGTGCTTCGCGTGTCGCTGTCGTCGTTCGACAGCAGCTCCGAGCGAATATAGGCCAGCGCCTTTGCCGCGACGGCATCCGGCAGGCATCCGCCTGACAAAATCGCCTGCACGACCGCCGGGGTGATCCCGGCCAGCTCCTTTGACAGCCGCTCAAAGGGTCGGCTGTCGGTTTTCTGGAATTTTAAAAGACGAAGCAGACGAGCGGCCAGCTTCACAGGCCTGATGTTTCCGGTACCGCCCTGATTGGTCAGTGCCAGATCGGCATACCATTGTCCCAGATTGCGGCGAAGATCCGGATAGCTGCCTCTGTCATATCTGCGGATCATAACGCGGCTGTTTGCGCCGGACAGCAGCAGAATATAGTAGGATACGTTGTCCAAATTGGGAACAGGCTGCCCGGAATAGACGCTTTCCGGAATTTGATTCGCCTGATTTCGCGCTGTCAGCTCGTTGACGGCGGCTTCCGGCTCTGCTTCCTCGTCCGTTTCATCCTCCGGCAGATCATAACCAAAGTCCACAGTATAAAGCGGATCATCCTCCTGTGGAATCTCGCGGTCAAACCAGTGGACAAATTTCATCCCTGCAAGGATCGGCGCATCCTTCAAAAGATCATCCAGCGCAGCCTTCACGACACTGAAAGCCTCTTCCGAAACAGGTGCGTTCGCCGCTTTTTTCTGGTTATAGGAGCAGAATGCCGTCTTGTCAAAGCAAATCAGCGCATCCCCGCTCGCGTGCCCTCCGACGACTCGCAGGCCCTGTATCGGCGTGGTCGTCGTCATGGGAACCGTCGGTTCGCCGGTGATCAGGCACAGGGCGGATGGGCGTTCGTCCGCCGCAGAAAACTGCTTTCGGTAGGACTTCCACCATGCGCGAAGTTTTTCCGATTGCAGGATAGACTGCCCGTTGCCCCGAAATGAGATCCGATCTCCCGGCTTGATTTTGGCCCGATCCAGCTCTGCGCGAACGGCCGCCGCAAGTTCAGGCGTTTCCAGTGCACGGACGCAGACCTTCAGCAGCGGTTCTTCCTCTGCCGCGCTGCGGAGTGCCTCCAAAAAGAATGTGCTTTTGCTTCCGGGCTCCTCGGGAATGACGACAGAGCGCTTCTCTGCAAGAACATTGCTCTTATCCTTGCCGTTGGCCAGACTGCCGATATCCGGGCATGGAACAGGCTCATTTCCACCCAGATAGACGCTGACACGGTCATCGCTTTCAGAGAGGGAAATATATGCCTTCATGGTTTTCCCCGCGAATCCCGGCGGCAAAGCCAGCTGGCGGCGTACTCCGTAGTCATATAGTGCTTTCAACATAGGCCTTCCCCCTTCAGAACCTCCGGACTGTCATAGGGCGGGATCAGAATCACGCCGTTCTCCATGACCGCGTGGAACAGGGACATTTTGATTTTCGTCTTTTTCGTGACCTCCACATCATCCGGCGCAAACAGGTCGTAGACCATCAGCCCTGCGTCCATCGACTGCTGGATAGGCGAACGCGTCCCGTCGCTCTCCTCAAAATAGCAGACAAACTCGCGCATTCCAAGCTCCGGTTGATGGAAACATTTTCCCGTTCGGATGCGCCGCAGCGCCTGCTCATACAGTTGGAGCTCTTTTCCCGCAAAAGCCGGGCGGGGAATGATCGACGCCGCGATCCGGTAGCGGACGTCCTGCAGCGCCGTCGTCTGCCGCTGCGTTCGCTCCTCCTCGGTGGAGATCGGCTCCGAACCGACGGTACATTTGACCTCGTTGCGCTTGAAGCTGATATAGCGGATGGGGTTCAATACCTCAATGCGGTTGATCTGCCAGCGGAACTCCCGTTTTTTTAGATAAATTGCAGAAAAAATCCCTCTGGCGGCTGATGGGGTTGGAAAGGGGTAGGTCAGCCGCTCGACTTTGCTGTATGGAGCATTGAAAGCAGCGAAATTTCCCCAGACCTCGATTGTGATTTCTTTCAAATAATGTTCACCTCCATGATTTGTTCGCTCTGCTCCGGATTACGGGCAGAGCATTCAAATAATACTATACCTATTTCTACTCATCAGCTTAGTGTAAGCTGTCATGTATAGTATTATAAACCGTGAAATGGATGTCAATAGTTTTTTCCAAAAATAGAATAGCACACCAGCTGTCCAATAATCCGGACAACCAGTGTGCTTTTTTTCAAAATATAGAATCAAATCGTTCTTCCTGCGGAAAATGCAGGCCCAGCTGCTCAGAATACAGGTCCTCATACTGCGGGCACAGCAGATAGACATTGCTGCCTGCGGCCTGTTCGGCAGACTGTTCTCTGCCACGGCGGGCAAACGGAATCTGTTCGGCATACAGGGCCAGATTTTTTGCAAAACAGGTCAGGGTGATCGGCGCTGCCTGCTTCAGCAGCGCGCCGGTGACGCCCTGCGTTCGCAGCTGCTCTGCGATCTGTTCATACAGCTTCCGCTCTGCGGCATAGGGAACAATGACCTGCGCACCGGCGCTGGCGATCAGCTTGTATTGCGCCGCCGTTTCTGCAAAGGCCCGTGCGTCGATTGCCTTCGTCAGCTCCGGTTTATCGACCGTTCCATCAAACAGCCGCCGGTAGTATTCCCGGATGTTCTCCGGGTCATGGATGGAAAACGGCGGATTCATTTCCTGTACTGTGACCGCAGCATTGTTGTACCAGTTGTCAGGATACGGTATACGGCTGTCCTCCGGGCGAAATACGATCACTTGCCCCATAGAACCGCAGCCGTTCCGGTTGCAGCGTCCGGCAGCCTGAATGATGGAATCCAGCGGAGCCAGCGCGCGATACAGCGTTTCAAAGTCAAGGTCTACCCCAGCCTCGATGCACTGGGTCGCCACGACCCGGCAGGGCAGCTTCTGCTTCAGCCTCTGACGGATGATCTCAATTTGCCGGCTCCGGTGCGCGGGGCACAGGTCCGTGGTAAGAAAGAAAACCGTGTCTTCGGGACAAAACCGTGACAGTACGTCAGCGATCTGCCGGGCGTGACGGCGCAGATTGACGATGGCGCAGACCCGCGCACAGCCCGCCATTTCCTCCGCAATGGCTTCGAGGGGCGTTTCATTCCCGATCCGCCATTCCACATTCACCCGCTTCAGAGCCTCGAACAATTTTCTGTGCTCCGGAAGGATCTCACAGGGCGTCCAATTCAGATCCTTTCGCGCGGCAAAATCCGGCTGCGTCGCTGTAGAGAATACCATGGTCGTGTGATAGCGGCTACACAGCGCATTCACTGCGCGAAGCGTGGCAGAGGTCAGACTGGCGGGCAGGCTCTGGGCCTCGTCAAATACCACAACGCTGCCTGCAATGTTGTGGAGCTTTCGGCAGACGGTCGGGCGGTCTGAAAACAGAGCTTCAAAAAAACGGACAGACGTGGTGATGATGACCGGAGCGCTCCATCTGGCGGCCAGCTCCCGGGCCTCCTCCGGTAAATCACTTTGGCTATGGTCGACCAGCACGTTTGGAATGATTTTAGCATACGTATCTGCATTCTGTTCCGCCAACGTCAAAAACGGGAGGACAATAATGATCCGCTTTTTCCCATGCTTCAGGCAGTGCCGCAGCGCAAAGTGCAGCAGCGCCAGCGTTTTTCCGGTTCCGGTAGGCGCCGTCAGCGTATATAATCCCTCCGGCTTATCACCCATCTTCCCACACTGTTCAAAGACCTGATCCCGGTACTGATTCAGGGTTTTGTCCGCAGTGGAGGCTTGCCGGATGCTGCCGCAATAGGCGTACAGTGTTTCCAGAAGCGCCTGCGGGTCAAAATAGCAGTCCTCCGCACGATCAAGGTATGTACTGTCGTCATTCATTGCAGAGGCCGTGTAGTCTGCATCCACCAGACAGGAAAACAGCAATCTGGTATACAGCATGGATTCCAGTTCATCGGCAGGAGGTATCGGAAGCTTTGGCAGTCTGAAATCAGGAAAATCCTTTTGAAACGCGGCGTTTGCCCCTTTCAGCTGCGCTGCGTTTTCAATCGAGGGCGTTTTTCCGGCGTTTCCGTGGGCTTGCTTACGATCATCTGCAATCGCGTGCAGTTCCGCCTTTATCATATCGTAGGCCACAAGACCGGCATGGTGTCCATTGACCGCCTCTATCACAGGACGGCTGCCGGGTCTCCCCCTATAGCAGCATTCCAGGAAGCAGGCCCCGCTTATCGCATGGTCAACGCCTGTTCGTTTGCCTTTCCACACATCCTGAAACGCCTTGGTATACTTTCCAAAATCATGTACCAGCCCTTCCAGTCCTGCGGCATCTGCAAGGCCAAGCGCCTCCCCGTACTCCCGCGCAAGCGCAGCGACCTTTTGTAAATGCTCCTTCACAGTTTCCTGATACCCCTGCAGATTTTCGGATTTCGCATAGTATTCCATAGCTGCCTCCCCGGCTACCGGTTTTATCCATTCCATTATACCAAGCGCACGCACCCATGCCAACAGTTATTACGGAAAACGGAATAATTGCCTTCGCCGTGCAGGCGTGGTTGGCCGTTTGGATAGAACAGTATTCTTTGCGCCAATGGCAACGGGTACTGAGCGCAATGTGGAGCTCCTGGCTGCGTGCGTTCAAAGTGGTCCCTTGTTCATATCGGCGGACGACTTCCTTTTTAAAGGAAGGGATGTATTCTTTTGGCATGATTGTACTTCCATTATACCCAATCCGCAAATAGTTTCAAGTAAAACACGTTATTCGGATAACACTGCGGTTTTTCCGCTCCAGCGACGCACGACGAAGCAAGAGGTGAAGAAACAGGAATCTGAAAGAAGCGCGTTCTGTTTCTCCATCCTCGCCAGACGTCCTTCCGCCAGAACCGCCCTTTCCATATCACGCGCTTTCCCGCATCCAAACGGACGTCTCCATATGTAAGGCAAGCGAGCGTACTTGCTGATTACAAGAGCAATCACGATCAAATGCTGATCTTTTTCCGCAAGCAGTATGGGCGGTATCGGAATTTCCCCGTCCGGTGCATGATTTCTTACGATTTTCTGAAAATATACAGTTTGTTGATAAATTTTGCCGCAGATGTGATATGATATCAGCAACTACTTGGAGGAGGACGGCATTTGTGGCAGCGTCATTCCTGAAACGAAAACCGAATGAGCCGGACGGGCCGCAGCGGCGGGAGATCCCCGTTTTGGAGGCGGACGCCGAGACGGGCTTAAGCGCCGCGCAGGCGCAGGAGCGGCTGGACGGCGGCTGGGGCAACACGCCGGTGGAGTCTCCCGGCGCGTCGGTCCGGGAGATCATCGCAAAAAACGTTTTTACGTACTTTAACTTCCTGTTCTTCCTGCTGGCAGGCTGTGTGATCGCCGTGCGGCAGTGGCTGAATTTGACGTTCCTCGGCCCCGTGTTCTGCAATATGTTCATCGGCATCGTGCAGGATCTGCGGGTGAAGAAAAAGGTCGACGGACTGAAGATCATGGCCGCGCCGAAATGCCGCGCCGTGCGGGACGGGCAGACCGTCGAGCTGGACGCGGCCCAGCTCGTGCGGGACGATATCGCCGTCTTTTCCCCCGGCGACCAGATCCCGGCGGACGCCGTCGTTGCGGCGGGTGAATGCCGCGTCAACGAGGCGCTCGTCACCGGCGAGGCCGATGAGATCGTCAAAAAGCCGGGCGAGCGGCTGCTCTCCGGCAGCTTTGTCGTGTCCGGCAGCTGCCGCGCACGGCTGACCGCCGTGGGCGCGGACAGCTTCGTCTCCCGGCTCACGCTGGAGGCCAAGCAGACCGGATCGCAGCCGCAGTCAGAGATGATGCATTCGCTGACGAGTCTCATCAAATGGATCGGCTTCCTTGTCATTCCGCTGGGCGCGGTGATGTTCATCAAGGAATATCTGTGGCTGAAAAGCCCCATCACGGACGCGGTGACGAGCACGGTCGGCTCCATCGTCGGCATGATCCCGGAGGGGCTGTATCTGCTGACAAGTCTTGCGCTGGTGGCCAGCGTCATCCGGCTGGCAAACCGGCGCACGCTTGTGCACGACATGGGCTGCATTGAGACGCTTGCGCGTGTCGATACGCTCTGCGTCGACAAGACCGGCACAATCACAGAGCCGAAAATGACCGTCGACGACATTGTTCCCTTACAGCCGGAGCGCTATATCGCCGACGATATCCGCATGATCATGGCCGATTACGTCTGCGCCATGCAGGACGACAACGACACCATGGCCGCGCTGCGGCGGTATTTTACCGGCGTTTCCTTGCAGACGGCGATCGAAGCCGTGCCGTTCCGGTCGGCGAAAAAATACGGCGGCGTATCCTTCCATGAGGATGAGACGTATCTGCTGGGCGCGCCGGAAATTCTGCTGGCGAACTGCCCGGAAAAGGAGCAGTATTTGCCGCTGGCGGAGGAATGGTCGGCGAAGGGCTGCCGCGTGCTGCTGCTGGCGCTTTACGACGGGAAGCTGTCGGACGAAGCGCTGGACGCGGAAATGATGCCGCTGGCGCTGATCCTGCTGAGCAACAAGATCCGGCCCGAAGCGCCGCAGACGTTCTCCTATTTTGCGCAGCAGGGCGTGCGCACGAAGGTCATTTCCGGCGACAATCCCCTGACTGTTTCGGAGGTCGCGCGGCGTGCCGGGATCCCGAACGCGGAGAAATCTGTCGACGCGCGGACGCTCAAAACGGACGCGGAGCTTGCGAAGGCGGCGGAGGACATGACCGTCTTCGGACGCGTCACGCCGGATCAGAAAAAGAAGCTCGTCGCAGCCATGAAGCGGGCGGGGCACACGGTCGCCATGACCGGCGACGGCGTGAACGACGTGCTGGCGCTGCGCGAGGCAGACTGCTCCATCGCCATGGCCTCCGGCTCGGGCGTCGCGTGTCAGGCATCGCATATCGTGCTGCTTGATTCGCAGTTTTCCGCGCTGCCGTCCGTCGTGGCCGAGGGCAGGCGCGTCATCAACAATATTGAGCGCAGCGCGTCGCTGTATCTCGTCAAGAATATTTTCACGTTCGTGCTTTCCCTCATCACGCTGTTCTTTACGCTCCCCTATCCGTATACGCCCGCGCAGCTGAGTCTGGTCAACGCGCTGACCATCGGCATCCCGTCGTTCATCCTTGCCATGGAGCCGAACGAGAACCGCATCAGCGGCCGCTTTCTGCCGAACGTCATTTACCGGGCGCTGCCCGCCGCGCTGTCTGACCTCATTCTCGTGGTTGGCGTGATGCTGTTCTATCTGGCATTCCATATCAAAGAGGATATGCTCTCCACGCTCTGCACCGGCATTATGGGCATCGTCGGCCTGCTGATGGTCCATCAGACCTCGCTGCCGATGAACAAGCTCCGCAAGGCCATGCTCGTCGGACTGTGCATCGCATTCGTGGTGTGCTACTTCTTCCTGCCGGAGCTGTTTACGCTGAGTGCGCTGGATAAGCCGTCGCTGCTGATCCTCGTCGTGCTGGGCCTGCTTGCGTTCTCGGTCATGTTTGTCTGCCGCCGGGGACTGCGCAAGGCAAAGGCACGGCTGGACAAGGGAATTTTCCCGCACAGGAAAAAAAGATAAAAATCCGCAAATACTAGAGCCAGCCGGGAAAACCGGCTGGCTCAGACTTTTCTATATAAAGGAGAATGCATATGCACTATCGTGTGAATGAAGACGCCTGCATCGGCTGCGGCCTGTGCGCCGAAACGTGCCCGGAGGTCTTTTCTCTCAGGGACAACGGCTTTGCCGAGGCAGCGCCCGGCCCCGTGCCGGAAAGCGCGCAGGAGACTGCCGCCGAGGCCATGGACGCCTGCCCGACGAGCGCGATCGAAGAGGGCTGACAAGGGGCGAAAAATCTGCTATACTGGTTCCATCCTGTCAAATGGGGTGGAACTATGGAAGAACGTTATGTGGCGTTCGACGTGGAAACGCCGAACGCGCAGAACCGGCGCATGAGCGCCATCGGCGTCAGCGTGATCGAGCGCGGCGAGATCGTGCAGGAGCTTTACACGCTTGTCGACCCGCAGACGCACTTTGATCCGTTCAATATCGCGCTGACCGGCATCACGCCGGAGCAGGTGCGCGGCCAGCCGGACTTTCCCGCGCTCTGGCAGCTGCTGGAGCCGATGCTGGCGGGCCGCATTCTGGTCGCGCACAACGCGCCGTTTGATCTGCGGGTGCTGGCCAGCTGTCTGCACGATTATCGCATCGACTGGAAGCCGGAGGCCGCGTATCTGTGCACCTGCCAGATGGGCCGAAAGGCATATCCGTACCTGCCGAACCACAAGCTGAACACGCTCTGCGACCATCTGCGGCTCGACCTCGACCACCACAACGCAGGCAGCGACAGCCGCGCCTGCGCGCTTTTGCTGCTCGACTATCTGCAAAAGGGCCTGCGCCCGGAGCCGTTTCTGCGCACCTACCGCTTCGCGGACCGGAAAACGCTCCCGTACTGCACGGTATAAGCGCCCGCGCCCATGCCTCCCCCTGCCATGCTCTGCATGGC